>Ga0209916_1000146_pt1 | contig 154475 bp, 127 predicted proteins | sample ThiBio_1000_plan_FD_183956 | JGI IMG/M metagenome (GOLD analysis project Ga0209916, IMG submission 183956) | Wastewater bioreactor microbial communities from Cape Town, South Africa - Thiocy_solids_2 (SPAdes) | ecosystem: Engineered > Bioreactor > Thiocyanate-remediating > Anaerobic-Aerobic ...
GAAAACAATTGAAAGTTTAGAGTCCTTAATCAAAGGTGTAAGTCAAAAACTTTTGACTCAAAAAGTGCGATTTAAAAAGTTTACTGATGAATGGAAAGACAAAAGATTAGGCGAAATTTGTAATTTTTACAAAGGAAGCCCCCTTTCTAAAAATAATATTTTAGAAGACGGAAATTCAAAATGTATTCATTACGGAGAATTATTTACAACATATAAAGTAGTAATCTCCGAAATTATTTCTCGCACCAATAAACGTGGTTTTAAAAGTGAAATTGGCGATATTTTAATGCCGAGTTCGGACGTTACTCCATTAGGTTTAGCAACCGCAAGTGCTATATTGGAAGGTAATGTTATTTTAGGAGGAGATATTAATATTATAAGACCGACAATAGAATTGAATTCCGTATTTCTATCATATCTTTTAAATTTTGGAAAGAAAAAAATTATAGAATTGGTTTCGGGAACAACAATTAAACATATTTATAGTAAAGACTTAAAACAGATTAAAATTTCTATACCTAATATCGAAGAACAAACCAAAATCGCAGATTTTCTTTCTAAAATTTCCGATAAAATTGAAACCGAAAAGAAAATCTTGGAATTATTAGAACAACAGAAAAAGTATTTTCTACAAAATCTTTTTATATAAACAAATTGGCTAAAAAGTATTTTTTTTGTTCTTCCAACTTCTGTAAAATCCGATTTTCAATGTCAATTTTTGAGTCAATTGAAGATAGGAAATTGGTTATTTTTTGTTGTTCACTTTCTGCTAAACTAATTTTGATTTTCAATTTTTTTAAATCTTTCAACTGAATATTTGGCAGACCAGAACCGACTCGTAAACTCATAATTTTTTGCTCATTATATTTTAATATTTGGTAGAAATACAACAAGTTTATATTTTGTGAGAGTAAAATTTTATAGCAATGTCCTCCAAGCCAAAATTTTGTTGTCATAAAATTTACAAATCCACAAGAATTTCCACCTTCACTAATTGTAATAGTGTTTTCGTCTGTATTGTATTTTTCTGAAAATCCAGACGGAGAAACTCCACCATTTAAACAAGGATATAAACCTGTTTCGTCTAATTCTTCTTTATTAAATTGTTCACCTTTCTTTATTTCACACACATTTTCCAAATCTATTTCCTTCCATTCAGGAAAATCATTTCTGTTATCATCTTTAAACCTTAATTGTTGCGAAAATATTTTTTGGGCAATTCCTTTTTTTAGTGTGTTTAACTCCTCAATTGTTTTCCTTTGGGTTGTAATATTTTCATCAATTAAAGAAAGAAAAGACGATATTTTCTTTTGTTCTTGTAATGAAGGTCGGATAAGAATTGTTTCATAAACAATCTCACTGCTTATATTTTGAACAACCCCACCGGCAGACAATCTTTTATATTGTTTTTGTAAATAATCTGAATTTAATAATTGAAGTAAAAATGACTTTTCAAAATAATTTTCATATTCTCTTAAAACAAACCAACCATCATAGATATATCCATCAATTGATAATTGATATGTCTTGCCAAAACTCATAGAATTTGCTAAGATTAATTCACCGTTGGTTACTTTTCTTGATTTCCTTGCTCCTTCAATTGTTATTTTTTCTTCAACATTATTAATAATTGAGTTATCAGTATTTTTTGTATCTCCAATTTTTATCCAATTAACACCATTTTCATCTTTGGTTATAAATTTAACAATAGGTCTCGGAGAACTACCTCTGAAAAGTTTGATATACTTTGAAAATTTTTTCTTTTCCCACTCGTCTTCAAATTCAGGAAATCTCAAATTTGGAACCTTATCTATATTTTTTCTTTTTTCTGTCATACTGAAAGCTTATGTAAATAATTTTTTGAATTAAGGATTTAAACGACTAATCCCAATTCCTTTAAATAAACTTCAATTTCAGAATCCAATTCCAAACGCTTCGCTTCCAACGATTTGATTTCCTGCATTACTGCCTGAATGTCAATTTCTTCCTCTTCCTCAAATGTGTCCACATAACGAGGAATATTCAGGTTGTAATCGTTATCGGCAATTTCCAGTAAGGTCGCTTTATGGCTGAATTTTTCGATTTCGGTGCGTTCCTGATAGGTTTCAACAATTTTATTGATATGCTCATTAAGAAGAACGTTTTGGTTTTTCTGCTTTTCAAATTCCTTACTCGCATCGATAAACAAAACGTCTTCATCTTCTTCACGACATTTTTTGAACACCAAAATACAGGTCGGAATACTCGTTCCGTAGAAAATATTGGCAGGAAGTCCAATAACAGCATCGAGATAATTTTTCTCTTTAATCAGATATTTACGAATGACCAATTCTGCCGAACCTCTGAACAAAACTCCGTGAGGCATTACAACTGCCATAATTCCTTTTTCGTCCAAATGATAAATCATATGCTGAATAAAAGCAAAATCGGCTTTGGAAGCAGGTGCTAATTTTCCGTATTGCGAAAAACGTTCGTCCAAAAGATGCAGTTCATTGGCACTCCAATTGGCAGAAAACGGGGGATTTGCCACAATCGCTTCAAATATTTTGTCAATGTGCTGTGGTTTTTCCAAAGTATCTTCCTGCCTGATGTCGAAATTACTGTAATTGACTCCGTGCAGAATCATATTCATTCGAGCCAGGTTATAGGTAGTTCGGTTCATTTCCTGTCCGTAGAAATCGGCAACTTTGGCTTCACGTGCCACACGCAAAAGCAACGAACCACTTCCACAAGTCGGGTCATAAACAGAACGCAACTGATTTTTTCGGCTCGTTACAATTCTTGCCAAAATAGTGGAAACCTGTTGTGGGGTATAAAATTCTCCCGCTTTTTTCCCTGCTCCACTCGCAAACTGGGCAATCAGATATTCGTAAGCATCACCCAAAACGTCTGCATTGCTGTCAGAAAGATTAAAATCAATATCGTCCAAATGATACAGCACTTTGGAAATCAACGTGTTTTTTTCGTCTTCGGTTTTTCCCAATTTGGAAGAAGTCAAATCCAAATCTTCAAAAAGATGTTCAAAATCATCTTCGCTATTGGTTCCAAGTGTTGACTGCTCAATGTTGTTCAGGATTTTTTGAAGTTCAGGCAGAATAAAATTGGATTTTCCCTCAACTTTGTTGTACCCTTTTTTCGCAATATTGCTGAAAAGTTCGGAGGGTTTCAGAAAATAGCCTAAATCTTCTACAATTTCTTCGTAAATCGCTTTTACAATTTCCTCTCCCTGTTCGGAATTCTCATCAATATTTTCATAATCAATGTCTTCTCCCGAATCTTCGAGAATTCGGTTAGCCGTAAAATGAATTTTTTCCGAAAGATATTTATAGAAAATGAATCCCAAAATATAATCCCGAAATTCATCAGCATCCATTTTTCCACGAAGTGTATTGGCTATATTCCAAAGCTGTTGTTGTAGTTGACGTTTTTGTTCTTCTGACATTTTTCTATCCTTAATTAGAAGGCTTAAAGGTATTTTATTTTTTGGAAAAATCGAAATAAAAACTAAATTATTGATAATGATTGTTTTAATTATTGTATTTCAATTTATAATACGTACTTCTTCCTCCTGAATCAGCTTTTATTAAAATACCTTTACTGACTAAATCTGTGATGTCTCTCAAAGCTGTGTCTGGTGATGATTTAGTCATTTTAGCCCATTTCCCGGTAGTCAGATTCCCTTCAAAGTTGTCCATCAGCTTATTGAGCATTTTTTGTTGTCGCTCATTGCTGATAAGACTTCCGTTTTTCATCCAGAACTGGTGTTTTTGAACCACCTTGTCAATAATCGTATTGGAAGAAAGTATTGCTTTCCTCAAACATTCCAAAAACCAAACTATCCATTCCGTTATATCTAAATCTCCTTTCTGGGTTCTCTCCAGAATAGTGTAATAGGATTTCTTTTCGCTATTGATTTGTGCAGACATACTGTAAAATCGCTGATTTACTCCGTCTGCTTTGGATAATTGCATGTCGGTAACAGCTCTGGCGATACGACCATTTCCATCATCAAATGGGTGTACTGTTACAAACCATAAGTGGGCAATAGATGCTTTCAGTATTGGGTCTAAACTCGAAGTCGTGTTGAACCAATCTATGAACTGTTTCATCTCTTGTCCCAGTCGTTCTGCCTTCGGAGCTTCATAATGAACAATCTCTCTGCCCATTCCACCTGAAATAACCTGCATATCTCTGGAACGCCATTTAGCCACTTCAATCTTATACATTCCACTTCTGCCAGTAGGAAAAAGGGCTGCATGCCAACCAAATAATCGTTCATCACTTAATGTCTTATCATTATTTTGTGTAGCATCCAACATCATTTCTACAACTCCATCAATATGCCTATCCGAATGTTGTAAGCCTGAATTTTCTAATCCTAATCGTGTTGCAATGGAAGAGCGAACTTGTTCCGGATTTAATATTTCTCCTTCGATTTCAGAAGATTGAACCACATCCTGAATCAATGTTTCTAAATTGGCTTCATCTTTCAACTCAAAACCTAATAGTTCAACTTTTCCCATCAACCTGCCTTGCAGGTTTCTAACCTCACTTAACAGTGAAATGAAATCTTCTTCACTCCATTGAAAAGCAGCCCATTTTTTAAGTTGATGAATATAAATTGCCATTGGTTTTGAACGTATGCGGTAAATATATGAATTATTCTCCGCATAATTTGCGGTGATTAGAGTGGTTTTTCTCCGCAGAAAAAAATATCCTACGCAATTACAGGTAAACTTACCCCTAATTTATACACTTTGTGATATGCTTTGATTTCATTTTCGTCAAGTTGCTTTCTGATATTCTCCAATGAAAAATCCTCCAATCCGTTTTCTAAAACTGGATAAATAATCAGACACTTGATATGGGTATCGTCTGTTTCATTTAAACCACAGTCTTTCCTAACTTTCTTCAAACGCGCATATCCCGAAACTTGGCGTATATCTTGATGAATATGACCTTTTTTGTAATGTAATTTGTATTTGGCATCGATGACAATAGAGTTAATCCCGTCTTTAACAAGAATGTCGAGGTGATTTCCGTATGTTTTGAACTGATATTGTATTTTAGTTCTTTCAATTGAATTAGCTTCCAATAACTTTTGATAGACATACAACTCGAACAAACAAGGCATATCAATCCAAAATGGAGGCGTTTCTAGTTTTTCCTTACCTGAAGTTGATGAAATATTGTAGGAAAATTGTTTGAGTATAAAATTTCCAATTCGAATGGCTTCTTTGTATTCTTTGAAAAAAGGATTGTGTTTGAAGTTCTTCAATTGATTTTCCCGTATTGAATTGCTGACCTTTTCAAACGCTGGGCGAATAAAATTAATCGTTGCATCAACTTCGTTCTTTGTGCCTTCAAAAAAGCCTTGATTGTTTTGTACATAACTCAAACAAAACTGATACACTTTTTTCAGAAATTGATTTTCCAAACTATCTTCTCCGAAAACCTGATATTCACAAAAAGTGCTTGTTAGTCGGTTTTTAAAAGTGTTTTGCTTTGTATTTTGTCCGACCAAAATTTTGCCTTTTACCCGATTGGTAAGGTTTTCTTGAACTTTGTAATACGATTTTTTGAGACCTTTTCGAACAATTATTTTGAGCAATCCCAGAAACTGCACCACCAAAAAAGGCGTCAACTGGTCTTCTTTTTGTTGAATTTCAATGGGCTTGTCGTCCCAATAAATTTCAACTAATTTTCCTATATCTGTTGGTGAAATTCTAGAGGTGTACACATCCAGTAACATTTTCAAGTAATTTACCTGCAACAGGTTATCTGAATCTTTTTGAGCATTCTCTACTGCTTCTTGATTTACTTTATCTGTATTTTCATCAACTTCCTCTTCCTTCTCTTCTTTTTCAAGTGATTCTTTATAAATTTCTAATAGTTTTCTATTGATTTTTGGTTCAACCTGAATGTATTTTTTTTCTTTCACCAACCAATCCAATCCGATATAATAATCAGCTTGTAAATCGTAACAGTTTTGAGTGGTATTGTGTACAATTTGATATGGAAAAACCTTTGAAAAGAATTTTCTTCTTTCTGAAATCTTTACCAGTGAGAAATCCTTCTGATTCAGATAAGAGAACGCATTATTTAGTTCTTCAACAGTTTGAAAAACTTGTATTGTACTATGTTCAGAAAGTGTAATTTTCATCAAATACTAGCTGCAAGTTTTAAAATTTCATCCTTGATATTTTCTCCAACCAAGATTCCGTCTTTTACATATTCTAGTAAAATCGGTTTGATTTCATATTCAAGACGAATTGCCATTGTTCCACCCTCTTCGGTTTTATCAATAAAATAAGAATGACCTAATTGCACATCCTTCTTTTCAAATTCGTTGGATAAATAATTATCAAATAATTGAGCAACATCAGCAAATAATTTTGAATCAAATTTAATAGAAGTATCATCGCTCAAATCTTTTGGTAAGATATCCACAAAAGCAAAGCGTCTTCTTATTGCATAATCAATGTGACCAACACTGCGATCGGCAGTATTCATAGTTCCGATAATGTATAAGTTAGGAGGGAGAACTAGCTGTTCCGAATCTTCAATTTTGTACATTGAGTTCACTTCTTTACCGCGATATTCTAATGCGTAAATCAATTCACCTAAAACAGAAGAAAGATTAGCACGGTTAATTTCATCAATAATGAGAACGTAATTTTTTTCACGCTCTTTTGAATTTATACTTTTAAACTCGAATTTTTCAAAAAAATCATTTAAAAGCGAGACATAGTATGTATTTCTATGATATGCATGAACTGAGATATGCCTTGGAATTGGATTACCCAAAGCAAGATGCCCATCAATAACTGCCTTCACTATTTGTTTAAAGTCTCTAAAGTTGATTCGTGATGGTACTTGCCATTCGACACCATATCGAAAACAATCTTGCTCAACCTGAAAAATTCCAATTGCTCCAGACAATAGAAGCATTTTCTCCTCAACTCGCTGTTCAACATCAGCTTTAAACTCTTCAAATTTTTCGTCTACCCATCTATTAATTACCGCTTCGTGATTATTATTTCTGCTTAATTTGTAATTTTCCAATGCTTCTTTGGCAAACAGACCAAGAGTTTTATTCACATTTTTATATTCAATTTTATCTCCTTTGGACTCCGCAACAATTCCTCTCACAAAATCTTCATAGGTATAACTGGGATGAAATTGTATTAATTTGAATTGGCTATCAAATAACTTTTCAGAGGTCAATTGATTTAAGTGTTTTGCAATTGCCAGAGAATATGGATGCGTCCCGTTTTGATTTGCAGGAATTTGTCCATTTTTCAGCTGTTCGTATTTCTCAATTATTTCTGTATAAGGGGCACTCCAATCTTGTGTTGTCCTGTCTGAACTCAAACTTACTGAATCATTTGTAATGGATGTTATAGTATAGTAATCAACAGCGCCACTTGCATTTGAAATTTTTTCTCCAACAGATATTGCACCTCTAATTACATCTGATGTTAATTGTAATAATTCTTTGGCAATTTCCTTTGCTTCCCTCGTTTTTCCCGTTCCTGGAGGGCCTTGCAAGATGATTTGCTTTTTGTAATGGAGGAGATTGATTGTTTCTTCGTACTGATTTTCACTCATATCTATTTCAATTGACGATTGATTATCTGAATTTTTGTTTTTGAAATGTAAGTAAGTTTGCCAAGGAAAGGTCATGATATCATAACTATTAGAATTACCTAACTCCTGTTTATAAAATTCTAAAATTCCATGGCTATTTTTAAACCAGTTATCGGTCCATTTGAAAGTATAATTTTCAACGTTGTTTTTCAGAAAATTATGCAATTCCCCTAATTTCCCATGATTGACAACAGTACATAATAATTGGGGTTGTAATCCAGCTATTAAGCGGAAAGTTGCTGCTCTACGGTCTTGTGCTGTGTATTGTCTAATTACCTTTCTTAGTTCATCATAAACTTCAAACAAAGGTTGTTGTTGAGAATTGGAAATTTGCTGTAGCAAAGGCATTACTTTAGTCCAATTTTTTTTAATTTTGTCTTGTTCTACTTTAGTGAAATAACCTTGACGTAAGGAAGAAACACATTGCCCTGCTGAACGCTCAAAATATTCATAAAATGTGTCTTTATTCCACTCTGAATAGTGTTTGCCTGTACTTGATTCGGCAATAAAATTTGGAACTTGTTCTTTGTAAAAGTTTTTCCATGGTTTCCATGGTTCATTGATGAGTGGTAGATCTTTTAGCTTCATTTTTTATTTTTGATTAATTTCATTTCATTGATATCTTTACACATTGTATTAGTAATTTCTTTGATCTTTTCTATGGTATTTGTTATATCAATTATTACTTCCCGATGCAAAACTTGCTAAAGATATTCGCCAATATATCGTCCTCCGAGATCTGTCCTGTAATCACCCCCAAATGATACATTGCCTGTCGGATGTCCATTGCCACAAAATCACCCGAAACCTGTGTTTCCAATCCGTTTAACGCTTGCTGTAATGCGACAGAAGCCGCCTCGAGCTCCGAGACATGGCGCGCGTTGGTGATAATCGTTTCCTGTGTGATGTCATAGCCGGATTGCACCTGACTGACCATCCAGCTTTTAAATGCATCTATTCCGATTCCTTCCTTGGCGGATATTCCGAGAACCTTTATATCTTCGGGAGCGGAGGAGGATTCCTCTGATTTTTGCAGGTCGATTTTGTTCGCAAGCACAATGATTTTTTTCTTAGGAAATTGTACTTTTAATTCCGCTGACCAGGTAATTGCTTCTGCTGTCGGCATCGTTCCGTGTCCAAGCTGCGTGGATGTTTCCACTGCTGCATCACTCATCACTACGATGATTTGCGCCTGCTGGATCTTTTGCTTTGATTTTTCAATTCCGAGCGCTTCGATTTCCTCTGCCTGCTCACGGATGCCGGCAGTGTCGATCAGGCGGAAGAGGATACCGTCGATGTTCAGTGTTTCTTCGATTACGTCCCTGGTTGTTCCCGCAATGCTGCTGACAATTGCGCGATCTTCGTTTAGCAACTGATTTAATAAAGTGGATTTCCCCGTATTCGGAGCGCCCACAATGGCTACCGGAACACCGTTTTTGATGGCATTCCCCAATTCAAAAGAACGGATCAGCCGTTCGATATATGCAATTACGTCCTTTACCAGCTGCTTTAATTCCGTTCGGTCGGCAAACTCAACGTCTTCTTCTGCAAAGTCCAGCTCCAGCTCTACCAGGCTGGCGAAATGGATCAGCCTTTCGCGTAGTTCTTTCAGCTCGCCGGAAAACTTACCGCGCATCTGTAAAATCGCTACGTCATGCGCTTTTTTCGATTCTGAATGGATGAGGTCTGCAATAGCTTCTGCCTGGGAAAGATCCATTTTGCCGTTCATAAACGCCCGGAATGTAAATTCTCCCGGTTCCGCCAGACGGCAGCCGGAACGAACAAGCAACTGCAGGATCTGCTGCTGAATATAAGTGGAACCGTGACAGGCGATCTCAATGGTTGATTCACCCGTAAAGCTCTTATTTCCCTTTAAAACCGTCACCAGCACCTCGTCGATCAACTCTCCCTTTTCATTGGAGATCGTTCCGAAATGAACAGTGTGTGTAGGCACATTTTCCAGGTTCTTTGAAAACAACCGGGAACCGGTCTCCAGCGCCTTTTCTCCCGAAACACGGATAACAGCGATCGCCGCCATCCCGTTGGCTGTTGACAAGGCACAAATAGTATCTGAAGAATTACCGGAAAAATGCATACAAAAAGTTTTGGTAAAGTTACTACTTCCGCAAGAATGCACAAAAAAAGCGCTAACCTTTCAGTTAACGCTCTCTTATCATTGTGAAACTAACTATTATTTCTTTTTTAATGGAATAGTTGCATTGATTTTTATGGTTTTGCTTACTCCGTTATTAGGGTCACCGATTCCGTAGTCTGTTCTGTCTACTGAGAATTTTGCTTTAAGCGTATTGTTGCTGAAAGTAAACAGAATGGTTATCTGTTTGCTGACTCCGTGCATTTGTAAGTGGCCGGTAACTTCATATCCTATGTCTGCTATTTTTTTGAATCCGTTTGTATTGGAAATGAATTTAATATTTGGATAATTGTCACCGTCAAACCAGTCTTTGCCTTTTGCATGGGAATTTTTAAGGAAATTTCCCGTAGCGATAGAACCAACTTTAATAACCAGAACAAATTTTGATTTCTCTAAATTGTTCGGGTCGAATGTTATATCACCGGAAAGCTCTTCGAAAATTCCGGAAGCGTCATCGCTGTCAAACGCAATAGTATAATTTGATGCGATTTTCCATTCTTGTGCAAACACTGAGCTCAATGCGAACACCATCAAAAGAAGAGAGAAACCAAAATTTTTCATTGCTTGTGTATTTTAAAGAGATTCTTATTCTGCGCTTTTAGCAAATTCCAGGTCTGCTGTGAATTTGATCTCGTTGCTCAGCATTTGCTCAGGAAATCCTGCACCAACACCGTAATCCAAACGATTGATCGCTCCTGTGAATTTAATTCCGTAAGCTTCTTTTTTGCTTTGCGGATTAACTGTTTTTCCTACTAATACAGCGTTTAAAGCAACTTTTTTTGTTACACCGTGGAACGTGAAATCACCTTCTACCTTATAGTTGTTTCCTTTCTCTTTTTTCACAGAAGTAGAAACAAACTTAATTTCAGGATATTTTTCAGTATCCAGCAAATCCGCTGAACGTAAGTGGTTATCTCTTTGCTCAATTCCTGTATTGATAGATGCAGCGTCTGCTGAGAACTCAATTTTCGCGTCAGACAGATCATCAGCTGTTGCAGTTAGCTTTGTGTCAAATTTTGTAAATTGTCCGTTGAAATCAGAAATACCTAAGTGTTTGATGGTAAAACCAAAGTGAGAGTGTGCCTTGTCAAGGTCCAATGTAAAATTTGTAGCAGCTACGAAAGACATTAACCCTAATGCCAATACTGCAAAACCGATTCTAAATTTTTTCATAAAATAACGTTTTTAATGTTTACTTGTGGCAAAGTTGCTAAAATATATATTACCACGGTAAATATTTTGAAAAATTTAAGATTTTAACTTTAATAAAAAGGAGCAAAAACGCCAAATGAAAGACTGATGTTACGATTTCAGGACTTTACGAGTTTATAACATCAATCTACAATCCAAAAAAATAATTACATTTAACATGCAAAAGAGAAACACATAAATGAGCACGCTGGAAGATTTTATACGATTATTAAGTGAAGAGCTTTCTATTGATGAAAAGGAGATTTTGCCACAATCGGAATTCCGGGAACTCAGGAACTGGAGCTCATTAAATGCGTTGCTGATTTTATCCAGGATTCATGAAGTAAAGGGCATTTTGCTTTCCCCGGCTCAGCTGTCAACGGCTAAAACAGTGAAGGAATTTTTTGAATTAATATAAAAGAGACGTTTTGAATATCAGGAATATACAAATTGTTCATCCCGGTCAGCAGGTTGATAACCTTGATCTGTTTAAAAATGAAATTCCGGATATTGAAAAATTTGCTGTTTCGACAGGGATTCGTTATCGTTATGTAGCTCCGGCACATCACAACATAGAAGATTATTTTGTACAGGGCATTCGTTCAGCAATTGAAAATGTTCAGGAGACAGATGTATTGATCACGGTCACACAAACGCCGTCCAAGCTTATTCCGTCACTTTCCAATTATCTGAACAAACAGCTCCGTTTCCGGGAAGATATTCTCATGTACGACCTGATCTCCGGCTGCAGTGGCTACACGGAAGCGCTGGTGCTGGCAGATTATTTTTTTAAGACAACAACAGCTGAAAAAATACTTATTTGTAACGGTGATTTCAGCAATCACATCGTTCAGGAGAAAAACTACACCATCCGTCCTTTGTTCTCTGATGTTGCAGCAGTAACACTTTTAGAAAGAAACAATGAAACGGTTTTTTTATCGAATGCTAAAAGCTTTCCGGACGGTTACGGCGCGATCAATTCCCATGAGGGCTGGATGAATATGAACGGCCTGGAGGTATTCCAGTTCAGTACGCAGTATGTCGCGGACGCTGTTCGTCAGCTGCTGGAAAAAGGAGAAAAAACTATTCCCGAAATAGACGGGTTCTACTTTCACCAGGCAAATCTGATCATTAATAAAACATTGGCGAGACAGCTGCAGCTTTCTGAAGAAAAAGTACAGTTGTCAATTCATGAATTCGGGAACTCTTCTTCCGCATCAATACCTTTGACTTTGGCGTTGAACAATAAAAAGACTCCGAAAAACCAACATCTTTTGCTGTCAGGATTTGGTGTCGGATTTAAAATTTGCAACGTATTGGCAGAAACTGCTACCTTTGAATCAAATATTTCTGCTTTTGAAGTCTGCTGATTTTGATATTGTTGTTCCCGTTTATAACGCATCCAACCGGTTGAAAGCATTGCTGGACGCATTGGAGCAGCAGGCTTCCGAATTATCCTTTCGCGTAATTTTGGTGGACGATTTCAGCAAAGATGATTCCTATCAGAAAATCATCGCTTTGCAATCCGGATATTCGTTTGAAACGGAAGCGATCCGCCTGGCGTGTAATGTTGGTCAGCACAGCGCGACAATGATAGGGCTGGCACATGTTCAGGGAGAATTTGCGGTAACGATCGATGACGACTTGCAGCACCACCCAAGAGAGATCCGGAAGCTGATCGCTGTTTATAACGAAAAAAAGCCGGATTTGATCTATGGTTCTTACGTGGAGAAAAAACATTCATTTGCGAGAAATGTCGGTTCCTTTCTGCTGAAGCAGATCGTGAAGATTTCCAATAAAAGACTGATTAACATTACTTCTTTCCGCTTGATCAGAAAAGAAGTGCTGAATTCTTTCCGGCAGAGTGATAAGCCGGTTGTTTTTATTGATGAGCCCTTAATTCACTTTGCATCGTCGATTGAATACGTGAAAGTAGAGCATCAAAACCGGACAGATGGAGAATCATCCTCGTATTCGTACCGTAAATTGATCGCCTTTGCATTAAATATCATTTTGTTTCATTCGTCGCTCCCTTTGCAGTTCATTACACGCCTAGGCCTGGTGATGTCGCTTACCTTTTTCGGGATCGGCTGTTACTATATCTGGCAGAAGTTCTTCCTGGATGTCCAGCTGGGATTTACTTCCATTATTGTTTCCATTTTCTTTAGCTCGGGACTTATACTTTTCGCGCTGGGAATCATAGGAGAATACATTCGTAAGATCTGGTCCTCTCAAAACCAGCTGAATAACATAGTTATCCGTTCACACGATGTTTTTAAAAGGTAAATTTTGCCAGCTCAGAAGCGTCACCACCAATGATTTACCGCTTTTGCTGGAATGGAGAAACAGTGAGCATGTACGCGTGAATATGGAACACCGGGAAATCATTTCTCCGGAGGAGCACACCGGGTGGTTCCAACACATTACTGATAACGGATATCACTATTTTATAATCGAATCACCGGAACTGGCACCTGTCGGAACGATTTACCTGTCCGGGGCGACAGCGGATAACGGTGCGGAAAGCGGCTTATATATAGGTGATCAGCGGTTTTTAGGTACAGGAATTACCATTGAAGCTTCCCGGCTGATTATTCAGTTTGCTTTTGAAGCGCTTCGGCTGGATTATTTATTTGCAAAAGTAAAGGAAGACAATCAGGATATCATTGCTTACAATAAAATGCTGGGATTCAAAGAAGAAAAAAAAATCAGCAACGGCTTTTTAAGAATGGTTTTAGACAAGGACAAACAAGCTCTTTGAAAATGCTCTTAAAATAAAAACCGCCCTTTCGAGCGGTCTTTCAAATTATTTGATCTTACTGATCGGGTTTCTTAAACCTTCCCATTCCACAAGGTGAAGCTTAACGACCCCGACAGGGATTTTTGCCTTTACATAGATCGGAATCTTGTTGTCATCGTCCGTTACCCAGAAATTCACATCTTCTTCACTCTTGAAATAACGTCCTTTCTGAACAACAGGCACAAATTTCAGACATTTGAACTTTCCTTTCCGGATGGTAATATCATCTTTTCCCACATATTTGATCTTTAGCGGCCAGATCTCGCCGTCCATAAAACATTGGAATTCCACGATATCACCCACTTTCAGGTTTTTAAAATCCAGTGTTCTTGCATGATAAAAAGAAGAGATCATATCCTGGATCCCGATAGGAACGTTGATATCTCCCTTTTCTGTTTTTACCTGCTGCTTATGCTGATTGAACACATAATTCTGCTTGATGACATAGCCTCCTTCGTTGACATCACGGTTAAACTCCCAGGGAAATGCACCTTTTTTGTCAATATAGCTTTCATAAACATCGTTGACCTTGTATATTGCGTTGAATCCTCCCAGCGTTTTTCCCGTAGCGACAACATGAACCAGCTCGCGTCCCTGCGGTTTTTTGGCTGTGGATTTTACTTCCAGCACCGCTTCTCCCGCGTCCATTACGCCATAAGTGACGCGGTATCTCAGCTTTTCCCCGATTTGAAACGTCTGGTTTTTTGCTGTCGGATAGCTGACAGAAACAGTCGCCATACCAATGATCCCAAGGATAACGACTAACGGAAATAACCACCACTTTTTCATCTGTTATTAGTTTTTTAAATTCTGTAAATCAAACTATATGCCAAGCTAAAAATGCTATATTTGATTAAAACGAAAATCATGTTAAATTTTGAATCCTTTAATCCGACAAAAGTGCTTTTCGGCAAAGAGCAATACAGCAAATTAACCAGAGAAATTAAACAATTTACGGCAAAAAACAAAATTTTAATTGCCTACGGTGGCGGATCTATCATCAGGAGTGGTCTTTTGGATAAGGTAAAGAGCGAGTTGAACGATTTTGAAATTGTTGAATTTGGAGGAATTGAAGCAAATCCCGAATATGATACACTGATGAAAGCGGTTGAATTATGCAGAAAAGAGCAAATTGATTTTATTCTGGCAGTAGGCGGCGGTTCTGTAATTGACGGGATTAAATTTGTGGCAGGCGCTGTTAACTATAATGGAGAGCCCTGGGATGTTCTTATACGCAAGGATGGATGTGTCTTTAGATCCGCGGTAGCTTTCGGAACGATCCTTACATTACCGGCAACGGGTTCAGAATCGAATAGCGGTGCGGTGATCAGCAATAGCCGTTTGCAGGAAAAAAGAACGATGGGAGGGCCTTTGTTCTTTCCGAAATTTTCCATTTTAGATCCGACCTTGCTTTCCACTGTTCCTCCACGGCAGGTAGCAAACGGGATCGCGGATGCCTATATGCACACACTGGAGCAATACCTGACGGTTCCCACAACTAATTACCTTCAGGAATATGAAGCGGAAGCAGTTTTGAAAACGCTGATTAAAATCGCGCCGGGCGTTATTAAAGATCCGTCAGATTACGATCTTGCAGCAAATCTTTACTACTGTGCCAATCATGCGTTAAACGGTAATTTAAAGAACGGAGTGCCTACCGACTGGTCCACGCACATGATCGGTCATGAACTGACAGCGCTGTATGGCATTGACCACGCGAGAACGCTGGCGATTATCTGTCCGCGTTTATATGAGCATACATTTGACCGGAAAAAAGAAAAGCTGGAACGATATGCTAAAGAAGTCTGGAATATAACCGGTGGAAACGCTGCCCGGGAAGCAATCGAAAAGACGGAATCGTTCTTTCAGTCACTTGGAATTGAAACCCGCTTAAGCGCTTACACGCAGGATTATGAAAAAGCTCCGCAAATTGTCAAAGATCGTTTCATTGAACGAAACTGGAATTACCTGGGTGAAAATCAGCTGATCACTCCTGAGGACGCGTATGAAATCGTCCGTTCCTGTTTCTAAACAAGATTTGAATGAATTCACCTGTTAATACATGAGCATTCAATTAATTATTTAATGGTTTAAAAATCAATCTTCTAAATTAGCTTCTGTACATCCGGGATTATTTTTAAATGTTAAAATAAATAAAATAATTACCACGGTAAATAAATTTGTCTACATTTGTAACATCAACAATGAAAAATAACTTAAAAAAATAAAGAATATGGCAACCTGGAACATCGACAAAGCGCACTCAGAAGTGCAGTTTAAAGTAAAACACCTGGTTATTTCAACAGTAACAGGAGCATTTAATGATTTTGACGGACAGCTGGTATCTGATTCAGATAACCTGGAAGGAGCGAAGATCAATCTGGATATTGATGTGAACTCAATCGACACAAAAAATGCAGACAGAGACGGACATTTAAAATCTCCTGACTTCTTTGCTGCTGCTGAGTTTCCGAAAATTGTAATTAAAGTGGATTCGATCACTAAGAAATCAGCTGATGAGTATGTTTTACATTCAAAAGTAAACATCAAAGGAGTAGAAAAACCGGTAGATTTTAATGCTGAATTAGGTGGTATAACAGTTGATCCGTATGGTCAGACTAAAATGGGACTTGAAGTAGCGGGTAAAATCAACCGCCAGGAATTCGGCTTGACTTGGAGCGCGGTAACTGAAGCAGGCGGTCTGGTAGTTTCTGACGATGTTAAGCTGGTCGGAAACGTTCAGTTTGTAAAAGCATAAGTAATATCGTTATCAGTTTGTAGAGCAGTTGTTTAGAAGAATAAAAGCAAATCGGTTTGGACTAAGTACAGATATAAACAACAATTCAAAAAAAAGAGGCTGGTTTTTTGAACCAGCCTCTTTGCTTATAGCTTATTACTATTTTATTCCACGACAAAATGCTTTGTATAAGAAGCTTCTTTCGTTGCCACAGATACCAGGTAATTTCCTTTGATAAAGTGGACACGTCAAGTGCGGTGCGTGGAGGAACTTTTAAAATTTTCCTGGAAGATAGCTTGCCCGAAACCCACTGCTCCTGAAAGAAAAAAAGAAGAAAGGAAAAATTTTTTTCATAGACTTTTGAATTTTACATGTTTAATCAGATTTTTAAAATAATCTTTTTGTAACAATGCGTTTACAAAGTGGTTTGTTATTTTTGGGAAAAAAGCACAAAAATCAATGAAATACTTAATCGTGGGATTGGGAAATCCGGGCTTAAAATATGAAAACACCCGCCACAATATAGGCTTTAAAGTACTGGATACATTAGCAAAAGAAGCAGGAGAAAGCTTTTCATTAGGCAGACATGCAGAAGTTGCTGTTGTGAAGCACAAAGGAAGGACGCTCATTCTCATCAAGCCGACAACATTCATGAATTTAAGCGGAAAAGCGGTACAGTTCTACCTGCAAAGCGAAAAAATCCCTTTGGAAAATTTAATGGTTATTACAGATGATATTGCATTGCCGTTCGGAAAGCTTCGCATGAAGCTGAAAGGAAGTGACGGCGGACATAACGGGCTGAAGGACATCCAGGCTGTGCTGAGAACGCAGGAATATATCCGTTTGCGGTTTGGTGTCGGAAGCGATTTTTATAAAGGTCAGCAGTCGGATTATGTTTTGGGAGAATGGACTTCGGAAGAGCTGATATCCCTGGGAGATCGGATCAATGTTGCCGCTGAATTTGTGAAGAGCTTTGTAACAATTGGCCCTCAGCTTACTATGACAAACTGGAATAATAAATAATTACTTTCTTAAGTAATTCTTATTTAAAGATATAATTCTATCTTCGTGAGATAATTTTAAATAATCAATCATTATGAAAACCAAACTGATTTTAGCATTATTAGTGGTATCACCACTTTTAGGATTCGGGCAAAAATTTAAAATTTTATCCGGAAGTTTTGAGCCGCTTAAAGGAGAAACTGAATTCAATGTTCAGATGGATTACTCTCAGGTTAAGTTTTATAAAGAAAACATGACTGAGAAGCAGTACATCGACAAACGCAAAAAAGAAATTACGGCTGATAAAGGTGCTGCTGAAGCAGACAAATGGTTAAGCGACTGGGAGAGAACAAAATCTGTTCAGATTGTAGACAAAGTTGTCGCTGTTACTAATAAGCACAACGGAAAAGATCATAAATACAGTGCAGAAGGTGATGCAAAATATACATTGGTCGTTCGTCCGCAATGGGTTGATCCGGGATGGTTTGGAGGAGCAGTAAAGAAACCTTCCCAGCTGAATGTTATATTTGATTTTGTAGAAACAGCAAATCCGAGTAAAGTGATTGTTTCTGTTAACTGTACTGGGGCTATCGGAGATATGTACCCTATGGGAATTGCCAACACAAATGACCGTATCGCAGAAGCGTTCGGGCAAGGCAGTGCTGCATTTGTCAAATTCGTAAAGAAAAACCTGAAATAAGTAACGCTAAAAGCGTGAAAATAAAAACCCGGATTTTTAAGCCGGGTTTTTTGTTGTATAAAATATTTTAATGTTCTTTTTTTGAGCAATAGATCGTACTTGTACGAAATATAGAGAAAGTGTTGTCATTTTCATCATATGCTTGTCCCTCACTATTACCGATTAATGTGAAGGTTTTAAATGTTTCCGTTGTATCCCAATTCCACTCTATAGCAAATTGATCAAATCCATTTACTGCGAATAAGTTTCCAGCTCCCCAAATAATAGACAAGGTGCTTCCTGATTTTTTATAGTAGAATGATTGTAAATAATTTTCTCCGTCCATTACTGCTTTGAGGATTCCGGTTCCATCTTTTTCAAATATGAACCATCCAGCATTATAATAGTCATAAGTATATGTATTTGATGATCCTTCTATTTCTATTTTATCGCTCCAAAGGTGGATAAACCATTCTCCGCCCTTACTGTACAAACTTCTTTCTTGTTGTTTATCTTTAGAACATCCGATGAGCAGACTTCCTATCAGGGCTATTAATAGAAATCCTTTTCTTTTTATAAGGCTAATTTTCATTTTTATCTTGGTTTATTGAGTTACATTTCTGCTGATGTTGATAAAAGGAACTTCTACTTCGATCTCCTTTTCTTTGATCTCATCTCCTTTTTTAAATAAAGATCCGATGATCTCCTTTTTCTTGAATACCAGAACGGCTTTGTTCAGATAGATGATCTTAACGACTGCTTTTCTGTGTACATGCTTGTTATCAGAAAAATATACCGTATCACCTACCTTTAAAGATGGTTCTTTTTGCTTTTCGGCAGCCTCTGAATCAAAATATAAGTCATACTTTATTTTTTTAGGACTTGCTTTGTAGATTGCTCCCGTAGCATAATCCGGGATCAGCCAGATAAAGCCGAAAAGGCAATCCAGAATAAATGCTCCGGCACGTACTTTTCTAGCGAGCGGTACTTCCTGCTCTAAATAGCCGTCAGCTCCTATTTTAATGGTTGATAATCCTTCTTTCAAAGCTTTTTTAGGAACTTTTATGCTTGTGGGTGCATTTCCCATAAATGAACCATTGTAATATACTTTCGCATTTGCAGGATATCCGCTTTTAATAGTTACCTTATCTTTTACTCCGGTAAAAATCAGTGCACAGCTCTGTAAGAACAGAGTAAATATTAATATCAGAGCAATAGCTGTTTTTTTGATGTTCATTGGGTTAGTTTTGTTCGGATTGTTTTTATTTCTTTTAATATTTCTTTCAGAATTTCTCCGTTCTTCAGGCTTTCTTCTGATTCATCATTGGTTTTATCACCAATCAAAAAAGAGGTTTTTACGCCAAGGATTTTTGCGACCTTTTTCAAACGGTCTACGGAAATACCTGTTTCTCCTCTTTCCAGACGGCCGTAGTTGGCACCATCAATTCCCAGCTCATCCGCCATGTAGTTTTGAGTGAAATTTTTACTCAATCTCAGAAACCTGATTTTATTATGTAATTCCATGATTTACAGAAAACAAAGTTATTGTTCGCACTTGAGGTGACAAAGGCGTTTTTCGCACATTATCGGCGATTTTTGCGGGATTAAAACAGGAGGGATTTCTCCCTCCGTTTTTTACTTTGGTGGATTGTTATCTCTTCCTCCTCCAGATGCATTTCCGGTTGTACTCGGCCAACCTCCTTTTCCTTTTGCCATGTTGTTAAAATTTACGATAAGCAATAATTTATTAAACAATATTCCAGATCAAATACTGTTCAATACGACATTTAATGATTAAAAATTCTTTTTTACAAACTATTTCATAAACATCGGAGTTGTTCAATACAATAGAAATTGTTTTTTCTTTCCAGTCAAAAATCACATTTTGCACATTGTGCGGGTTTAACCAAATTTCTTTGTTTTGTTGCTCTTCCCGGACAGTTAACTTGAACCAATTAATTTTGTTCAGTTCCACTAAATTTTGCTCTTCAATTTTCATTTTCATCTTCATTATTTTTTAAGATTTATGAAGCAAATATCAAGCGGATAGCACAAGCAGGCTAATCCTGAGTAATATTCAGGAGACCGGAGCAATATCTGCCGGTTTTGGAACAATAAGAGGGAAGGATTATCTGTTTTTCAGATAGTTTTTGATTTTAGTCCGGTAATTTTCTGAAACAGGAATTCTTTTTTCGATTGATTTGTTTTCCTCATTCAGATATTCTATCAAAAGTTCATGATTAATTTGATCATATCCTTTGATTAATTTTTTGTTTACTCTATAGGACTGATGAGGTTGTATAAATAGCTCTATATCAAATCCCTTTTCAAACATTTTTGTGTAGGAGAAATTATAAAGAGTTGATGGCTTCTCATCAGTGAAAAAGATGTTTTTATTATTGGATCCATCTGGTACAGACTCAATAAAAGCAATTGTGCTTTGAGGTTTTTTTGTATTTATACCATTAATATCCAAAAGAATAAAATTGTCTTGTTCGCGTTTTTCGATCAAATAAATCTGATCAAAGAGTTTTTCCAGTATTTTTTTCAGCCGGTCGGGGGTTGCTGGTTTTAAAATGAATTCTACCGGAAATTCATTGTCGAGATTAATGGCTTCAATACCGTTTAAATACTCTATTTTGTCTTTGAATTTCCCGCTTATGAAAAGTACGGGCTTTTTCAGTAAAGATGCAACTTCCAGACCGGACATACTGTCTCCGTCAAGTTCAATATCTAAGACAAGCGCCTTAATAACGGCACTTTTTTCTTCTACCTGCCGGATAAAATCCTGAGAGTTATCTGAAAAAACAATGACTTCTGCCAGACCGGTTTCTTCAATTTTGTTTTTGTGATCAGCGAGAAGTATCCCGTCATCTTCCAATAATGCGACTTTAACCTTCATAACTTGATTCTTAATGATGAATGATATTCTTCCTCGTTGCAGCTTGTTTTGTGTTCCCAACGGTCGGTAGCAAACAGGTCTAACCTTTTTCTCATGTTTTCTAATCCTATTCCTGCGGTTTTATTTTTAGAGTAGACAGGACGGATCTTATTAATGACCTGAATTTCAAATAAACTGTAGTTGGCTGTTATTTTTATGCGTAAAAATTCAGTATGCGTTTTGTTCCCGTGCTTAAATGCATTTTCAAGGAGATAAGCAGTGATGAGATGTGGAATCTGGCGCCTTCCGGAATTTTTAACCTTTTCATCCACTCCATCAAGATTAATTTTAATGGAAGAAAAATCACTGATAAAAACTTCATTTAACTTTACATAGTTTGTTACGAAATCAATTTCTTCTTCTATTGTTACGAAATGGTCTTTTCCTTTGTAAAAAACATATTCCATCAGCGTTGTAAGTGATTCCCATCCTTTGTTCAGCTTATTGGATAAGGCCTGCATCTGAGCGAATAAGTTCCGGAGCGTGTGTGGCTGAAGTTGATACTTGAGAGTCTCAGCTTCTAAAAGGCGTTTATTTTCTTCCAGCATCTGGATCTGCTGACCTCTTTGATTATAGTTGTCTTCCAATTGATTTTTACGTTCTTCCATCAGCGTAAACTGCTGACTAACTTGGTTATATTTTTCTTTTAAGTGATTTCTGTGTTCTTCTAGTCTTTTGATTCTATCATTATTTTCATAAAGCAATAATTCAAATCTTTCTTGATTTTGCTTCATTTGGTTCTTTTCTTCTGAAAGAGTGTTCATCTTTTCTTTTCCGTTTACAACGACACCGATTAAGAAGATAATAATGATGGTTAATAAGATGACAATAGCGATAGTCATTGGCTCCATGGTCAGGTAAAATTGATTTTAGATGCCAATATTACCAAAAAACAACCTATTATTTTGTTAATCTTCCACAAGGCATACGCCTAAAAGATGGATAGGCAGAATAAGTCGTAATTTGAAATTCACAGGTACGCTGCTGATAATCAATTTTATTTTTTCTGCCAGGAAAAATTACTGTAATTATTATAAGAAAAAGACTCCTTTCACTCCTTTTCTGCCCGGATAATAAACCGAGCGAAAAACGTTGATAGTATAAGCCGGTGAAGCCATTGTTCAGCTGTGTAATCAGTATTGCGATAAAATCGGGTATCGTAATGCTCATAAATGTATATTTTTTCCCGTTTTTGTGGATTAATGGTGAAAAAATATTCCCGAATAATTAAACAACTTTGCGAAGGATGGTACATAGAGGTGAAATAGTTGAGCAGGCGGTCAGAAGAAGTGGAGTTCCCATTACTACAATCGCAAAACGGCTTGGGAGAAGTCGCCGTTGGATGTATTTGATGTTTGACAACCCGGATGTTCCGATTGAAATCATCACCCGGATCGGTCAGATCATCTATTACGATTTTCATTCGGATTTCCCGTCTCTCTTTCAAAAGTTTCAGGCAGTTGAGCAAGTTTCCTATGATTTAAAGCATGAAGGGGAAGAATACTGGAAAAACAAGTATTTCGCGTTGCTGGAAGAGTATAATTCACTACTGAAGAAATTCACCACAGAAAAGTAGGAAGATCATTTACAAGAATAACCTTTTTCCTTCCTTAGAAGAAGGAAATCATAACTAAAGATCCGGTAAAATGACAATGGCACCAGAGAAAACGGTCGTTTTTTCAATGCACATTAGAAAATGATTAAAATTTGCAATATAAGTTCTGATCCGTCAAATTAGTTTGTAATTTCAGGCTATGAAAAAGATTCTGCTGGTTGAAGATGAAAATCATGTTGTTTCGTTTATCCGTAAAGGCCTGACGGAGGAAGGATACGATGTTTCTGTAGCGATGGATGGAAACATGGGGTACGAGCTTTTCAAAAATTACGCTTTTGATCTGATCATTTTAGATATTATGTTACCGGGAATGAGCGGTACTGAGCTTTGTAAGCTGATCCGTAATGAAAATACACAAATTCCGATTTTATTCCTTACCGCATTAGGAACAACAGAAAATGTGGTTATGGGACTTAAATACGGAGCTGATGATTACCTGGTAAAACCATTTAAATTCATAGAGCTGACTGCCCGGATTGAAACGTTGCTGCGAAGAGCAAATACGTATTTTTCTCCCGGTGTTTCCGAAGAAAAAAAGAACAATGGGAATTTACTGACCTTCTCCGACATAATTATGGATGATGACAAGAAGGAAGTAACCCGTTCCGGTGAAAAAATAAATTTAACAACAACAGAATATAAATTATTATACTGCTTTTTACAGCATAAGAACATTGTGCTTTCACGTACCGATTTACTGGAAAAAGTATGGGATATCAATTTTAATCTTGGGACAAATGTCGTAGATGTGTATGTAAATTATCTTCGTAAAAAAATAGATCTGAATCCGGGCAAAAAGCTGATTCACACCGTTGTTGGGATGGGATATATTCTAAAAGAGGACTGATAATAACTGAGGAAGCTTATTATTTACCGTATCTCTTCTAAAATCTAAACAACAAAAGTTGACATGAAAAATAAATACAAAACATTTTGGATCTTGTTTATGTTTTTACTGACAATTATGTTGTCGGTAATGATCAGCATTTATTGGAGCGCACGTAATTATTACCGCAAGGATTTTTTAAATATTCTGGAACTCCGGGCGCAGGCCATTGCTCATATCCACATTGATTATCTGAGTGACAGTGTACAGAAAGAAGCCTCCAATTCACTTTTTCACGAGCAAGATTATATCATAAAATATACCGGCTGGAATGATTTAAAACAGCAGGCCCGGTTAAAAGGGATTGATCTGAGGTTCCTGAAAAAAATCTATACTCACCAAACGGCAGACTTTACTAAAAATGAGATCACTTATAAAGGAATTCTCTATAGCCCGGAAAATTCACAAGACCGTTATGTTGTCATTGCAGCAGCAGAAAATATTGGTTTCAAAAACTTTTTTGCGAATGTCTTTCAAAAAATTCTCATCACTATCGGAATTGTATTTTTAGCCTCTGTCATTTGCTCGTATCTCATTTCAAGAAGTATTTACCGGCCAATCGCCCGTATTACTTCCAAAGTAAAAGATATAACCTCTGAAAACCTTCATCTTCGTTTAGATGAAAAAAATATAAATGATGAAATTCACGAGCTTTCCAGAACATTCAACCAGATGCTCAACAGGCTTGAAGCATCTTTTGAAATTCAAAATAATTTCATTTCAAATGCCTCTCATGAGCTCAGAACTCCTCTGACAGCTATTATCGGAATGTCAGATGTGGCATTGACCAAAAAAAGAACACCGGAAGAATATGTGGAAACAATTAAAATTATCCTGGAAGAAGCCGAAAAATTAGATCAGAAAACAAAAGCGCTGCTATTTCTGGCTCAGACCGGGTTCAATGGAAAAATACAGGAAAATAAGATCTGTCGCGTGGATGAAATTGTTTTTGAATCCATTGAAACTATCCGGAAAATCGATAAACGATACAAAGTGAATGTGGACTTGTCACTGATCCCGGAAAACCCTGCTTTGCTGAAGGTTAACGCGAACATTCAACTACTTCAGCTTGCCTTGTTTAATATTATCACCAATGCCTGCAAATACTCTGATTACAGAGAGGTGCATTGCTTTATAGGTTCCAGCAATGAATACGTTTCCATCATTATCAAAGATGAAGGTATCGGAATCCCGGAAGATGAATTGAAATTTATTTACGATCCCTTTTTCAGAGCTTCCAACACTAAAACATACGACGGATTCGGTATCGGCCTTCCCCTTACGAGAAATATTATTAAGATGCACCATGGAAGAATCAATGTTACTTCCGTCGAGAATAAAGGGACAACAGTACATATTGCCTTGCCCATAGCATCTATATAATCTCTGATTGTTAAAATATCGTTTTCTAATTACATTCTAACCTTTCAGAAAAACTTTCATCGGATTATAATATCATTTTTAGATCATTCTAAGAACAGCGGAGGATTTTTGCATCAAATCAAAATTATACGGTATGCAAAAAATTCTTATTCCTACAGATTTCCAGATGAGCTCTCTGTTCATGTTAAAAACGATTTTATCTGAAAAAAGAGAAAATGAACCGCTGGAGTGCACATTTGTTGTAGGGCATTATTTATCAGATAGTATAACAAGTCTTTTATTCTACGACCCGAAAAGAATCGTGGAGCAATTCATGCATCCGGGCTTTTTAGAGGGGCTGGAAATAGTTCTGAACAAATATTCAAATAAGCAGATCCAAATCAAATACGATGTTTTTACCGGGCTGACACATAGCTCGTTTAAAAATTTTGTCAGAGCAAAAGCATTTGATTGCGCTTACATTATTGACAATTATGAAATGAAATTCAGCAAATCCAGCGGAATGGATTTTTCAAAATTTCTGCTGAAGCAGCCGTCCCTGCTGAATATTCAAAAAATTGCCTTAAAGTCCCCGTCTTTTGAAGTCGGGATCACCGGAATATTCACCTCTTAAAAACAAATTATATGAAGTTTTATAAAGCATTTATTTTCAGTATTCTTCTTGTTGTTATGACATTTGTTATGATTTCGCTTGATAAAAAAGAAGAAAATCTGATCGGTTCTTGGAAAGAGATAGAGTGGACCTTTGAACAGAATCGAAATCCTCATGTCACGATTAACGATAATGCCGATACATTATCCGCAGATGTAAAAGCGGAAATAGGCAGGCATTTATTGATTCACACCGCGGAAAACTGGAATTTTAATGCTAATAATCAATTATATATAAGAAAGAGTGACGAAGAAAAAAATCTCTGCAGATGGTATATCAAAGGAAGAGGAAATGTTTTAGAAATAATGAATCCCGATAATAACATTACTGAAACCTATGAAATTGTCCACCTAAGCAAAGATTCTTTAGTGCTCTCATTCGAGGTTGATCTCCAGCTGCAGGGGCTTGCAAAAATGAAATTTAAAAGAACAAACGATTAATTATGCTCAGAAAATTTAATAATCAAAGGTCATTAAAAGACAACCTGCAGCTGGGTGCCTTCACGGCAATCACTGCCGGAGCGGTAAATGTCACCTCTTTAATATTGTTTTTTGCATTTACCTCCAACGTGACAGGTCATTATGCTATTTTCGCTTTCGAATTGATCAATGGTAATTTCTTTCGGGCATTAGTAGTTTTCGGATGGATCTTCCTTTTCTTTATCGGCAGTTTTCTGTCCAACCTCATTATCATTAATCTCAGCCAGAAAAACACATATCTTGCACATGCCCTGCCGCTTGTCCTTGAAATTATCTGTATCCTTTCCGTTGGATTTTATGGAGATAATTTCTATAATAACACGCTGAAAGAGACAGAAATACTTATCGGCTTGCTGCTTTTAAGCATGGGATTACAAAACGGACTAACAGCGAGTATCTCAAATTTCCAGATAAAAACAACCCACCTGACCGGCGCAACAACTGATTTGGGGATATTGTTCGCATTATTTACAAAAAGGGAGCAGTTTGCAACACCAGAAATCGTAGCGAAAGCAAAATTACTTATTGTTATTTTCTGTGCTTACATTTTCGGAGCAATCGCTGCAGGATTTTTATACCAGATGGTTCAGTTTAAAACATTTTATTTCATCTGTATCACTTTATTTTTCATTATCTTTTACGATCTGAGGAAAATAAGTAAGAACCGGATCCATCAGAGAGCAAGAAAATATATTAAAGGGAAATAAAAACAGATTTTATATTTCTTTGTTTGATCGGTATATCCCGGCAGGATTTAAGAAAGAAACTTCTTTTCTTTTAACTGATAGGCTTTGGGGGTTAATCCTACCATCTTTTTGAATGCTTTCGTGAAATAATTCGCATCTGAAAACCCCGTCTGGTAAGCGACTTCGTTGATGTTCATTTCCATACATTCCGAGAGCATCCGTTTTGCCATTTTAATCCGTTGCTGCAACACATAATCATTTGGCGACAACCCTATTTCCTGCTTGAACAATTTAAAAAAATTGGATTTGCTCACATAAGCTAATTGAGCTAATGTTTCAACAGAAAGCTTTTCATGGAGATGAGCATTTATATATTCAACAACAAATGCAAACCTTCCTTTTGCTTTGCCCGCTTCCAGCAATTCATACCCTTGTGATTTCATAATATTCATGAGTAAACCACTGATCGCTTTTTTTGCAAACTGCTCTTTCTGCGGATTATCGTCCAGCATAATTCCAAGGATTTCATTTGTCGTTCCTGCAAGTCCCAGGCTATTGCTGATATAATAGGCATCGGATGAAATATGCCATGTACTGTCATCATTTATTTTTGCACGTTCCTCATTCTGACGGTTTAAAAAGGAAGAAATAAAGTCACTGTCAATGGTTAAGGCAAGACACTGTGAAGGCCGCTCATCCGCTTCGGGGAAATCAATCAGCATTTCTTCGTTAGGAGCAACAAGAACGGAAGCTCCGGGCTGATACGTAAAATTAATGCTGCTGTTTCCAAGCTTTACCTGCTTTTTACCTTGAATCATTGAAGTGAAAGTAAGGTCGTTGAATTTCAGCGAAATATTTTGTGCGGTTTGATGCGTCTCGAAAATATGCAACTCACAAAAATCGGCATTAAAAGTTCGTTTGAATTCCACCAAGGTATCCATCTTCTCAGGTGAAGATAATGCCGGTTTGTCTATAAGTGCTTTCATACGCTAATGATTCTGCCGGGTCAATTTACAAAAAAAAGAGATGGAACGGGAAAGCATTTTATTTTTTATGATTTTTTTTTCGCAACAGAAAAAAGCGGATGCGGAAGATAGATTATTTTGCTGTTTTTATGTACTATTTTACTATTCGTTCGGCTCGGATAGCCATATCTTGACATCGTTTAAAATTCATTACTATGTCTAAAGTGATAAATCGTCCTGCGTTCAAGGACAAATACGACAATTTTATTGATGGAAAATGGATTGCTCCGGCAAGTGGACAATATTTTGATGTTGTTTCTCCTATTGATGGGAAAGTTTTTACAAAAGCGGCGCATTCTAATAAAGAAGATCTGGAACGGGCGGTCAATGCCGCTGAAAAAGCATTCCGGACATGGAAAGATACGTCAGCGACGGAAAGAAGCATCATCCTCAATAAAATAGCGGACAGAATAGAAGCGAATCTGGAGCTTTTAGCAGCTGTTGAAACAATAGATAACGGAAAAGCAGTAAGGGAGACATTAAATGCTGACTTACCTTTGGCAATTGATCATTTCCGTTATTTTGCTTCAGTAATCCGTGCAGAAGAAGGTTCAATCAATGAACTGGATAAGGATACTGTATCCATTATCGTTCATGAGCCGCTTGGTGTAGTGGCACAAATCATTCCGTGGAATTTCCCGATCTTAATGGCTGTATGGAAACTGGCTCCTGCTCTGGCAGCCGGTAATGCTGTTGTTTTAAAACCGGCTGAGTCAACACCAATATCTATTATGGTATTGATTGAGCTGATTCAGGATTTACTTCCTGCAGGTGTGGTGAATATTGTAAATGGTTTTGGTGCGGAATTAGGCCGTGCTTTGGTTACAAATCCTAAAGTGGCAAAAGCGGCATTTACAGGTTCTACAGCAACAGGTCGTCTGGTAATGCAGTACGCAACGGAGAATATTATTCCTGTTACCCTGGAATTAGGAGGAAAATCCCCAAATGTTTTCTTTGAATCCGTAATGGATGCTGATGATGAATTTCTGGATAAAGCAATCGAAGGAGCTGTATTATTTGCCTTGAATCAAGGAGAAATTTGTACCTGTCCGTCACGTTTGTTAATTCAGGAATCTATTTATGATAAGTTCATTGCGCGCGTAATTGAGAGAGTAAAAGCGATCAAAGTCGGCAATCCGTTGGACCCTACAGTTATGATGGGTGCACAGGCATCACAGATTCAGAAAGATAAGATTTCTTCTTACTTAAAACTTGGAAAGGAAGAAGGTGCAGAATTGCTGGTTGGAGGAGATATTAATACCATTGAAGGACTTGAAGGAGGTTATTACATTCAACCGACATTGTTCAAAGGACATAATAAAATGAGAATCTTTCAGGAAGAAATTTTCGGTCCGGTATTAGCGGTTACAACATTCAAAGATGAAGCGGAAGCAATTGCAATTGCAAATGATACGATTTATGGTTTGGGCGCAGGTGTATGGACAAGAGATGCCCATCAGCTTTATCAGATTCCAAGAGCGATTCAGGCAGGACGTGTCTGGGTAAACCAATATCATTCTTACCCTGCAGGAGCTCCTTTCGGAGGTTACAAGCAATCCGGCATAGGTCGTGAAAATCATAAAATGATGCTGGGACATTACCGCCAGACTAAAAACATGTTGGTTTCATACAACAAAAACAAATTAGGATTCTTTTAATCTATAGCAGAATTAACTGTTAGAAGGTTATTTAATCAAATAATCATTTCATGGAAAAACCTGGTAGAAATACCAGGTTTTTATTAAAGTTTAGTGGAATGGAAGCAAAAGTAAAACGACTGGATGTTACTGACGAAGCACTGAACGTCATCCGTCAGCTGGAAGAAAAATACGGAGCACTGATGTTTTATCAGGCAGGAGGATGTTGTGAGGGTACTCAGCCTCAGTGCTTTGAGAAAGGCGGTTTCTTTCCCAGGATGAATGATGCCATGATTGGTACGATCAACGGATATGAATTCTGGATCGACCGGGATTTATTTGAATATTGGAAATATGCGCACTTTACACTGGATGTTCTGGAAGGTTTCGGGCCTGGTGGTTTTTCGCTGGAAACACCATTAGGAAAGACATTCAAAATTCATTACCGTTTATTCACTGAAGATGAACTAAGTAATCTGGAACCTGTAAAAAGAATGGAATAATTCAGACAACAATTCGATAAAAGCCCCGGAAAAGGGGCTTTTGTTATTTTCCATATTTTTTTCTTATGTAAATTAAGCGTTTTCTTATTTTTAAATCTGCCCGTTTTTTAATGGGGTTGTATATCTTTGTAAAGTATGAATTACAGTTTTGGAAAAGAGTACAAACTTTGCCGTAAGAAATTGATTGATGAGATTTTCACCGATACGACGTCGGTCAAGAAATTCCCGTTTCTGATGCATTACCGTTTAACAGAAGAGCCGCTGGAAAAACATTTTCAGGTCGTATTTTCCGCTCCGAAACGAATTTTCAGAAATGCCGTGAAACGAAATCGCATAAAACGGGTTATGAGAGAGGTATTCCGGCATGAAAAGCATATATTAGAAAACTTTTTAGCGCAGGAAGGAAAATATTTATCCCTTTTTCTGGTTTATACTTCATCAGAAGAATTAGACCAGGGAATCCTGAGCGAGAAATTCAGAAAATTGATACACAGTTTAATAGATAATTTGAAATGAAGCATCTTTTTAAGAAAATTACAATTATCAGCCTCACCTTTTGTAATCTGGCATTTTTAAACGCGCAGTCAAATGGTTTTGAGGTCATCAAGGGCATTGATCTGATGGAGAATATCTATATGTATCTGGATCAGTATTATGTGGATGAGCCGAAATACGGCAATTTATCCAAAACAGCTATTGATGCCATGCTCCGTGAATTAGACCCTTACACGGTATATTATCACGAATCTAACATGGAAGATTATTTGCTGATGACCACCGGTCATTATGGAGGGATCGGCTCTGTCATTCGTAAAATGGATGAATTTACCTATATCATTGAGCCGTACGAAGGAAAACCGGCTTTCAATGCAGGGTTAAGAGCCGGAGATAAAATTCTTGAAATAGACGGCCGCTCGATGAAAGGAAAGGCAAGTGACGAAGTTTCCACCAGCTTAAAAGGGTCAAAAGGTTCTGCTATTGAAATAAAAGTGGAAAGAAACAACGAAATCAAAACCTTCAATTTTACACGTGATGAGATCGAAGTTCCCATTGTTCCTTATTACGGAATGCTGGACGGATCCATCGGATATATCAGCCTGAGCACGTTCATGAAACAAACAGTGACGGATGAAGTTGCAAAAGCGATCAAAAGCCTGAAAGAACAGGGAATGAAAGAGCTGATCATGGATTTAAGAGGAAACGGAGGAGGTTTTCTGAACCAGGCAGTTTCATTGGTAAACTTGTTTGTGGATGAAGGGATCACTGTTGTCAGCACAAAAGGGCGCATTGAAAGCGAAATATTCAACTATAAGACGCAGACCAAGCCGCTTTACAAGGAAATTCCACTGGTAGTGTTAATTGACGAAAACTCCGCTTCTGCAAGTGAAATTTTCGCAGGGACATTACAGGATCTGGACAGAGCTGTGATCATCGGGCAGACTTCTTATGGCAAAGGACTGGTACAGCGGACATACGACCTGAAATACGGCTCGAAATTAAAGCTGACCGTTGCCAAATATTATACTAATTCGGGAAGATGTGTCCAAAAGCTGGATTACTACAACAAGGAATTCGGTAAAAAAGCGGCAGCAGTTCCTGATTCCCTGATCAAAACGTTTTATACTAAAAACGGCCGCACAGTGATTGATGGACGAGGCATTGAGCCGGACGTAAAGACCGAGCTGAAAGACATGTCCAACCTGACCTATATGATCATGGTGAATAATCTGGTGTTCAAATTTGCCAACGATTATTATTACAAGCACCCGAGCATCGCTCCTGCAGATCAGTTCCATCTGACAGACGAAGAGTACAATACTTTCAGACAAATGGTCCTTAAAGATACATTTGAGTATAAAACCATCTCTGAAGACATTCTGCTGGAGCTGAAAAATACGGCTGAGAAAGAAGGATATTTCAACGAAGTCAAAGATTTATACGATAAAATGCTTCCTCATCTGACACCTTCAAAAGAACGTGACCTGGATAAGTTTAAAGAGGAAATTCTGAAATTGCTGGAAGACGAGATCGTTTCCAGATACTATTTCCAAAAAGGAAGAACTGTTTATAATCTGAATGGAAATGAAGACATTCTGAAAGCAAAGGAAATTTTAAAAGACAAAGCATCGTATAATAAGATTCTTGGAAATAAATAACGCGAATGCTGAACAAAATAATAGGAGATAAGCTTTTAAACCGGATTTATCTCTTTTTGTATATTTTATTAGCCGTATTTCTTCCGCTAAACAAGGTAGGCCTTTCTCTGACCACTTTGCTGCTTGTTCTTTTTACCATCAGCTGCACTCCTTTTCCGTTGCTGAAGCATACTTTTTTTCAAAAGAGAAACATGGTCTGGCTGTCATTGTTCTTTAGCTGGATGGTGCTCAGCCTTATATGGTCGGGAAACAAACAGGAAGGCTTGAAGTTCATCAATTTAATTCTTCCTTTCTTTATTGTTTTTTATTCCCTGCTGCTGCATCCCGTTTCCAGCAGACAGCACCTGAATCTGGTTTTAAAAATCTTTCTCTGGACAGTATCTGCTACGGCGGCCTGCAACTTATTAATATTTTCAAAGAACTGCTACGGTATCAATTGCGAAATGAGGGACCTGAGCTTTTTCGTTTCTCATATCCGCTTTGCGCTGATGGTGGTCATCGCCATGGTTCTGAGCTTTTATTTCTTCATTAAAACCGACATTCGCCGGAAATGGCTTTTTCTGCTCAACTCCTTCTTTTTACTTTATTATACTTTTTTTTCCGAAGTGTTAAGTGGTTTCGTCTCACTTATTATCGCAGTTATTTTCCTGCTTTTTTACTTTGTTCAAAAGCATTTTAAAAACCGAAAAGCAGTACGGAACTTATCGCTGATAATTTGTTTAATCATTGCTTCAGGAGCTATTGTATTTTTGAAGCAGATCAGCGAAAAACCGACTGTTATCCTGCTGGAAAAATCAAAAAAAGGCAATCTGTACTGGCACGATACTGCCGCGATCATGTTCGACAACGGCTATCCCATAAGCGTCAACATCCAGTTTCAGGAGCTCAACGAATCCTGGAGAAAGATCTCTAATCTTCCTCTGGACAGCATTTCCAAAAACGGGATGAGCTACGAATGGAACCTTATTCGTTATTTAACCTCCAAAGGTCTGACAAAAGACGCGGAAGGAGTTGAGGCACTCACAAAACAGGACATTGAGAACATTGAAGATGGCTACGTTTCTGTTTTAGATACCGAAAAAGGGCTCCGGATGCGTATTTTAAAGATGAAAGATGAAATCACCAATATAGATGTCAATCCAAATGGTTATACTTTGTTACAGCGCATTAACTACTGGAAAGCAGGATATGCCATTTTTAAAGAACATTTCTGGGCAGGTGTCGGAGTGGGTGATGTGAAATCCGCATATAATGAGTATTACGATAAGACCGGTTCCAGGCTTTCCAAGGAAAACAGGAGAAAATCCCATCAGCAGTTCCTGTCTGTAGGTGTCAGCTTCGGCATGATCGGATTGTTTGTTTTTGGTATGTTTCTGTGGTCTTCTTATAAAACGATACCCAACAGCAAAATGATGTTTGCGATACTGACCATCCTTATCTGCTCTTTTTTAAATGAGGATACGCTGGAAACCCAGGCAGGTGCAACGCTGGTTGCTTTTTTCTTCGGGCTGTTTTCAGGGATTCGTTTTCATGGAACGAACGAGGAGAAGCGTCTGGACGAAGAGGAATAGAAAGAAAATAATCAAGGCTGATATTACCCAATATTTCGCATCGGGAACCTGTTTGTAGATCATCGCGGCAACAATGCTTAAAAATCCGATGAACTGGAATACGGTCAGCCCTAAAAAGCGGAATGTAAAGCTGGATTTATTGCCGTTGTTCGTATAAAGGACTAAAAGTCCCAAAAGCGCCATAAATAAAAGGATCAGATCAATTATAAGCGCCCGTTTCAGCTCTCCGTAAAGAATTCCCTGATCAATCAGCAGCAAATGCCCGAAAACGACCAGGAAAGCAAATAAGCCAAAAGTAATTGTTCCCTTACTGTTCATCGTTCAGCTTGCTTATTTCCTTGATCATAATATACATTGAGCCGATAACTCCAAGAAGCGAAAGCCCTATTGTCCATCCGGGAGTTGTATTTTGCTGTTTTTTATCTATAAAGTTGCCCAGCCAGGTGAAGATTCCGATGATGAATCCCATCTGGACACCCATCCCGCTGAAACGCAGAAAATTGTTCTTTTTTTTAGCCATATCGACGATTAATATTTCTCGTAAAAGAAATCCAGGTATTTATCAATACTCTTATTTTCGAACAATTTAATCAAATTTTCTTTAGAAATGAAGAAAATAGTTGACTGGCTTACTTTCCCAAGTGAACCGGATGATGAATGAAATTTGTTAATATAGGTTTTGGCAGTCTTTAGATCCGTTGATTTAACTGTAATTACATTTTTATCCCCGATCAGCTTCGTTTCCGTAACTAACTGATTTTTACTGAAGAACTGCTTGTTAAAATCAGAGATCTTGTTTTTGATATTGAACAATTGTTTTTCCTGCTCGGCATCCAGAACGATGATGAACCAGAATTCCGCTTTTTCAGAATACGTATAAACCGCACGCTTGTTAAAGTCCACTGCCTCATTTTTAGAGTAGCCGTTCTTTATGATGTTCAGCATTTCGTCCGCTCTCGCAGCTTCCGGCGTAGACGGATATTCCGCTTTCACCTGTTCCAGCACCGGAACCAGCTGGGATTTATCGTTGCTCATCTGCCCTAAGGACATCGCTTTCATCAGCATATACTTAGAACGGTATTTGTTATCCGGCTCATTGCTAATAACTTCTTCCGCTTTCCCGATAACGGCATAATACAAGCCTCTGTTATAGCGATCCAGGTAACGCAGGTATTCCCGTTCATAAACCTGCTCTATTTCTTTACGTTTGATAAAGAAGTTAGGATCTTTCAGGTAAGCCGCGTAGTCCGTCTCCGGGTAATTTCCGAGAATGTAATTTTTTTGCAGCTCGGCAATCGAAAGGTCACTGTTTTCGTAGATCTTATACAACTGAAAGGAAGCCATCGGATTGTAATCGCTCTCAAAATTCTTATCCAGCACAAGCTGAAATTCTTTTGCAGCCAGCTGTGGCTCGCCCAGCTGTTCTTTGTAAATCACACCTGCATCGTATCGCGCTTCCACATAACGTTTGTTGGACACTTCCATGGCGCTGTCCGTCACGGGAAGATTTGCCAGCAATTGTTCCGGCGTAGGCCCTGTTTCTTTTGGTGCTTCCTTTTCTTCCGTGCCTTTTTCTTTTACTTCTTCTTTCTTCTCATCAAAGGAAGCCATGGAAATCTTATCCGAACGCCTCCAGTTATCTTCATTTTCCCGATAACCCCATTGTTTACGGAAATCATTGAACCCCTGTGACTTCAGCTTCTGATTGGTAAAGTAATTCTTTCCGCCGGACATATCTCCCGTAATTGCTCCGGTCGTTGTCAGCTCTTTCTGACGTTGCAATGCCAGCTGTTTTTGCAGCTCTTCATCTTCCTTCATCTTTTTGATGAGATTTTCTGCAAATTTCAGCTGCTCGTCAGGGCTCATTTTAGCAATACGCTGTACACTGTCCTCGTATTCTGCGATTTCAATAGACTGCACTAGTTTCTGAAGTTTTGTCGCTTTATTTAAAATCGCCTCGTAGTTCGGATATTTATCATCTACTAATTTTGCGCAGCTATCGTAATAACGCTGTGCTTTCACATAATTTTTATCGTTGTAATTTATATCTGCCAGGCGTTCGTATGTTCTTGCTTTCTGACGGTTATTATTGATAGAATAGAAAATCGATCTGTTATAGTTTTTCAATGCTTCGTCCCGGTTACTTTCTCTCATTTCGATCTCCGCAAGCGCATAAAAGATCTGATCGCGGTATTCGAAGTTCTTTGCATCGCGGGACATTTTGTTCAGCTCTTTTTTAATCTTCGCGTCGCCCCCTGTCATCGCTCTGTTCATGCGGGCTGCAAAGTTGATCTCAAACGTGGTATTATATTTTAAAACAGCCGTATAGTTTTCTGTTGCTTTAGACGGATCATTGGTTTTTTCCGCCAGCTGCCCGATAATGAAATGGATCCGGCCTCTGTCTTTCTTTTTAGCATATTCCAGGGATTTCTCCAGGGAGTTTATCGCTTCTTTATAATCCTTTTTAGCGATAAAATATTCTCCTTTCGTCAGGTTAAGGTCGAAGCGGAGATTTTTAGGAAAAGGAACGAAAACCAATCCGTTCTTTTCTTCTTTGTCTTTTTGCTTTTTCTCTTTCTGCTTCTGAATTTTCTTAAAACGGGAAGAAACTTTCTTTTTGTCTTCGCTTCCTTTTTTGGATTCTCCCGCCATTGATTCGGTTTTTTCCGCAGCAACATCCAGCTTATCCAGGTTTACTTTTGCATCACCGACATTTCCCAGCTGCAGCTGATTTCTCGCAATCCACAAGGTCGCATGGTAATTGGAAGGGTCGTTTTTGAAAAATTTGCGGACAAATTCGAAGTTTTTAATCGATTCTTCAAAATCCCTGCGGTAATATTGCGCCCGGCCGATAGCAATGAAATTTTCATCGATCCAGCGGTTGAATTCCTCGTTTTTCTTAGAAGGCTTTTCAACAGAAGGCATACTATGAAGTGAAATAACTTTTTTGCATTTTGAGATGGCTGTATCAATTGCCGGATAAAGCCCCATCACCTCTTCTTCTGTGGGTACCTGGCTGACAGGCAACAGATTGAAAAAATCCTCTTTTTTATTTTCTCTGTAACTTTTCATGGAGGTGTACAGCAGCTCATTTGCGTTGTACAATCCATTGTATTTAGCGGTCGTTCCGTGATATAAGCGATTAATAAACGTGTTTTTTTCTGTAGAACACGCTACAATTATTGTGAGTACAAATAAAAATATTCCTAACGGTCTAATTTTCATGAATTCTAAATGTAGTTTTCCAAACGTTGGAACAACAAATTTATTTTAAATAAACGAGAATTGTTTGCTATCCACCGGAAAAACTACTTTTTAAGGGATAAAAACGCCTCTGCCTGATTTAAAAAGGTCGTTGTTCCGTGTTCTTTCAAAAATGTCTTAACAACTTCCTGAGCCAGCTCAGAACAACCGGATGAAACCATTTTTTCTGCCAGAGATTGTTCGTTTCTGCGTTCATACAAAAATCCGAACGTTCCGTTATCCAGTATCTCCTGATTTCCGGCTCCGTCGTCTGTCAGCACCTGCTTCCCGAAGGAAATGGCTTCCAGCATCTTAAATTCAAAAGCCCCATTTGAAGGAATACTGATGAAGACGTCGATTGCGTGAAAAAACAGATCTTCCTCTTTTCTGTAGGACAACACGGTGATTTTATCATCAAGGCTGTTGGTTTTCACCCGTTTCCGGCATACCTGCTTGTCAGTTTTATCCAGCAGACAGATCAGCAGATCCGGTCTGTTCAATTGCTTTAATGCTGAGAACAGAAACTGCTGCGCTTTATCATTTCCTTCCGTTGCAATAAATCCGAAGATCTTTTTCCTTTCGGGAAGATTCAGCACTTTTCGTGCTTCTGTTTTTTTCCAGACTGTTTGATTTTCTTCAAAGGGAACCATCGGAGGAATTACTTTTATTTTCAGATCATTCCTGTTTATTGTTGTACAGATTTCTTCTTTCTGAACATTAAGAGAACAGATAATATGATCCAGCTGTCGGAAATGGTAATGACGCATCAAAAAACGCTTCATGAATCCGGATTCAGCCGACAGGAAGAAAGTAATGTCAACCGGTCGTTTCAAAAAGGACTTTACCATTGCGGAGATGCCTATATCGCTGCTCCTGAAGATAAACAGATGCGTTATCTGCTGCTTTTCCAGAAGAAAGATCAATCGCTGGGCAGCAAATAAATCGAAATATTTCCGGTGCTCTTTGATCGGAATAACAGTCAGATTCCCTGCTGTTGCCTCCTTGTAAAGCGGAGTATTTTGCAGGCAAAAAATGTTTACATCATAACCTTTTTCAGAGAAAGCCTTCGCACAGTTCAACAAGTTTACTTCCGTATCTTCCCAATGGCGGGCTCCGCACAAAAAAGCGATCTTCTGCATTCCTCTATGTAAACAACCAACGGTAAATGTCGTTTCCGTTCGCATAAAGCATCAGGCTCAGCAACAGCACGATCCCGATATACTGAGCTATCTCCAGAACTTTCTGAGGTGCTTCCTTTCCGGTGATCAGCTCATAGAGCAGGAAAATAACATGTCCGCCATCCAGCGCAGGGATCGGAAGGATATTCATAAACGCCAGCACAATAGAAATAAATGCGGTGTTCATCCAGAAAATTTTCCAGTTCCATGTGGTCGGAAAAATTTTCCCCATTGTCCCGAAGCCTCCGATAGATGTCGCTCCTTTTTTGGTGAATACAAACTTAAACTGGCTTATGTAGTCGGAAAGCGTATTTGTTCCCAGCTCCCAGCCTTTTCCAAAGCTTTCCGGCAGAGAATATTTACGGGTAATTATGCTTTCCTCATCTAAGAAGTTCTGACTTACTCCAACTCCTAACAGTCCTTTCTCATCAAATTTCACCTGTTTGGAAATAGTGTCCTGATCATGAATAAAAACTACTTCGACTTCTTTGTTTTTTGATGAATACGTCGCCTTTTGCAGATCATCAAAGTAAACAAGTTCTTTGCCGTCAATCTTTAAAATCCGGTCGCCTGTTTTCAGGCCTGCTTTATATGCAATCCCTGTTGAATCCACAGATTTCAGCGTGTCCAGCAATCCGCGCAATCCGAAAGCGGGAAAAGCTCCTTTCTGAAAAAGCTCCATTTCTGTTTTTTCAGGAAGTGTGATCACTGTTTTCGTACCGTCTTTTTTTACAACATCCAGCTTGTATCCTTTCCGGAGCATCACTATCGCGTTGATTTCATTGACCGTACGAATATCCTTATCATTAATACGGATAATATTATCTCCTGATTCCAGTCCGTATTTTTCCAGCTCCGGGTGAATGGCAAGACCTTCTTTTAAAGACGAAGGTTTTAGTTCTTCCAGTCCGTAGAAATACACGATTCCCATGTAAATAAAAAAACCGACAACAATATTCACCGTTACACCGCCAATCATAATGATCAAGCGCTGCCATGCCGGTTTAGAGCGGAATTCCCAGGGTTGAGCAGGTTTTTTTAGCTGCTCCGTATCCATGGATTCATCCACCATTCCGGCGATTTTTACATAACCGCCTAACGGAAGCCAGCCAATTCCCCATTCCGTATCACCGATCTTCTTTTTGTAAAGTGAAAACCACGGATCGAAAAACAGGTAGAATTTTTCAATGCGTGTTTTAAAAAGCCGTGCCGGGATATAGTGACCAAACTCATGAAGAGTTACTAAAATAGACAGTGAAAGGATAAGCTGAGCAGCTTGTGTTAATATTTCCATTTCTTAATATTGATGAGCAAATATAAGTATTTAGATAATTTCTGAAGATTTAACGTTGTCCTCTTCCACATAGCCGTTTTTGACAAAGTAATCCAAGATCGCTTCTTTCATAAGAAACTGCTGTTCTTTTTGTCCTAAATGAGGAAGTTCTTTTACCAGCTCAAAGTGCGGCCAGTTATCTTTGTCATTACCGATATATTTGTAATAGCCGTAAGGCTCCAGGACCGTGCACAAAGCAACATGCATCAGATCGGTCTTTTCGTTCTTTTTGAATTTTTTATACCCGAGGCCCAGTTCCTGAACTCCGATGATAAAAAGAATAGTATGTGTATCCAGCCCGGGCCCGAATTCTTTTTCAAGATGTCTGACCAGATTCTGGAATTTTAAATCAACAGCGTAATCCATAAGTGCAAAGTTAACGGATTTCTGACGCTTAAAACAGCAGGGATGTGTTTTATATAGGTTAAAACCGGAGCTTTCAGGTTCCGGAGGTAAGCTTTTTCAATAGCGCGTTGTGCTCTTCCAACAGGGAAAGGTATTTGTTTTTCCAGTATTCCGCACTTTCAGAAGGTTTGTAAATGATGGGAGAGTCTGAAGTATTGCCTTTGGGAAATAGAGCCGGAAGATCCTCATGAAAATCATAATAAATGATCTGTCCTATGCGGGCAATCATTTCGATCGGAACATCAGGATTATCAAACATCAGATACATCCAGCGGCGACTTTTTCCAAGGCGCTTCGCGATCGTAGCAATGGGAACCCCGCTTTTTCTCACCGCCTGTTCAACTATTTCTCCTCTATGTGTCATAATTTACAAAGTTGAGTAAGAAGTAGAGAAAAATTATTTACGTTAAAAACCCACATAAGAGCATATTTTGTACGGTTGTGAGTAAAATTCATCGCTGCGATAATAAAGAAGAGTTATTTTCTTGTTTGCCATGCAACAAGGTGTCTTTTTTCAGGTTATATCAGAAGTATTATTTATTTCCCTCCTTGTCTGCCTGAAAAACCACTACAGGTTATTTAAGAAGCTTATTTCTTTTTTAATATTTACAAAAGCAGATACTAAATAATATCACGCATCAATAGTTGGTGCTGATGAGGAAATATTTTAAATCTGTTTCGCCAGTTTTTTCAATAAAGCGTTGTGTTCTTCCAGCAGAGAAAAGTATTTGTTTTTCCAGTATTCGGAGCTTTCAGAAGTTTTGTAGGTAAAGGCTGATTCCGAGAAAATCTGACCTTTAGGGAATAAGGCCGGAAGGTCCTCATGGAAATCGTAATAAATGATCTGTCCTATTCGGGCAATCATTTCAATCGGAACGTCCGGGTTGTCAAACATCAAATACATCCAGCGGCGGCTTTTCCCAAGGCGCTTTGCGATAGTGGCAATGGGAACTCCGCTTTTTCTCACTGCCTGTTCAACTATTTCTCCTCTATGTATCATTATTTACAAAGTTGAGTAGCGAACGGAGAAAAATTATTTACATTAAAGTTTCATATAAGAGCATATTTTGTACGATTGTGAGCATAAATTCATTTTTGCAACAAAAGACAGGTCGTTTTAATTCAGGAAAAAGTATTTGAAATACTAAAGTTTTTACTCAGAAAAGTTTTGTTAACTTGCGTGGCGTAGGAAGTATTATGAATAAAGCTTCCGGAATAAATCTATTATTGTGTTATTCTATTTTTAGAATTAGATAAAAAGAAAGCAGATGAAAAGTATCCTTGGTTCTGAAAGAAAAGATTGGGCATATATTATTTTACCTTTTATTTCCGGTTTCCTGATGCTGGGAATTTATCTTTTCCTTATTAATGTTTTAAAGCTGGCCGCTTTCCCTTCTATACTTATACTGATCATTATATATTCTGTGCTATTCGATGTGAATCACTATTTTTCAACTTATTATCGGGTCTTTTTAGATAAAAGCTATTACCGGGAGAATAAAACCTGGATCATCCCCAGCCTTACATTCATAACCATTGTTCCGATGCTGGCATTCTGGGCTGTCAGCTCCGATTATTTCTGGAAAGACAGTTTTTTGTTTTTTACTTTTTTCAGAAGATTTGTCCTTGTTCTGGGATTCTATCATTTGGTAAAGCAGAATTGGGGCTTTATGGCGATTTATAAAAGAAACGCCGGGGAAAAAATCACAAAGATCAACTGGGACCAGCTTTCTCTTTTAAGTGGCAGCTTTATTCCGTTAGTGCTTATAAATATGATTGATCCGCTATGGTTTCCTGATTCTGAAAAGTATTTATTTGCCCCTGAAGCAAATGATTTACAATACATTTTAAACTATTGGGACAAGCTGGCATACCTGTGCTTGTTTTTTGCGATGTTTTTCGGTCTTATTACTATTTTTTCCAAACGCTTTCAGTATAAGCTTCCTGCCAGAAATATGGCGTTTTATTGCTTAGGAGCAGGAATACTGATCCTTTCCATTTTAAAATATTCTGCAAAAGATGTATTGACCGTTATTTTGGGGCTTTTAATTGCAATTTTCACTATTTCCCTCATTCAGTCTGTTCGTTGCCAGCTAAAAGAAAAGTCCTTTAATTTCCCTAAATGGGCTGTTTTTGCAACTACACTGATTTTGTATTTCGGGATTCTTCTGTATCCGGTGGAAGGAGACAAAAGTATTATGGTTGTTGCGATCACTTTACCTCACAATATTCAATACCTCGCATTTGTGCCGTTTTTCAGTAAGAAGCAATACACCTCTTCTCAAAAAAATCACGGAATAGCCAAGAGATGGAGCGAACGGGTAATTATGCTTTTTATCACAGGTATTATTTTTTCTGTTGTTTTTGAGCTGGGAAGAATCGGAACCGTTTATATTTTACCGGAAGAATATTTCTCGCTGAAAAATACGATAGCAGTCTTTTTTGTCGCCCTGATCTTACATCACTATTACCTGGACGCTGTTATCTGGAAATTCGGTAAGGATAAAGAGCTTTCCAAAGGAATTCAGGATTAATCCAGCTTAAATGTGAACGGCAGGAGAAATTCCGTTTTGACATTTTTTCCTTCGTGGCTTCTTTGGAATAATGTTTAAAAAATACTATTCAGGCCATTGTTGAAATTTTTTGTATCTTGATTTAAGATAAGTAATCAACTCGTCATATTTACTCGAAACATCACTGTTTCGAGTAATATTTTTAAAATCAACAGTCATTTTATTAGAAAAATAGGGTGTGGTAAATTTGTTTGAACTGTATATTTCTAGTGTAACTTGTCCCAGTCCTACTTCTTTTTTTTGTTTAGAATCAAAGTTATTGATATCAAAATGGTAGAAAAATACCTCTTTTATCTTATTCTTCGTTTCGACATCAATAATAATATCTTGAAAATCATTTTTTCATTATTGGGATAGCCTATTCTTAGGGTGTCGTTGTTGTCCTTAAAATAAAAGCCAGCTATTTTTCCGTTTTTTTCTGCAATAACTCGATATTGTTTATTAGTGCTGTTATTATGCTCTTTTTGGGGAGAGCATGACAGTAAAATCAGCATGATAAATAGATGTTTTTGTAACATATTACATTTTTTAATACTTCGCTGTAAGAATCACTTTTTATCATTTACGTATTCTCTTCAGCAACATCCAATATTTCCCAAAGACTATATGGTAGTTATCTTCCTATTACCCATAACGATTCAAATTAAGAAAAAGATGTTATCGCTCCTGAAAATTAGTACGAACAGATTTAATTATTGAGTGAATAGAAAAAAGTGCTGAAAATTACTCCATCAGGGAGCTGCATCCTTTAGCGCCGAAGACAAAGATGGCAATCCAGACCAAACCCTTAATTAAAAAGAACATAAAACCGGCGAATCCCAGCTTTTTAAGGTATCCGATCCATTTTTTCCCTTGTTTCGGCTCCTGTTCCTGTTGTTCCGTATTGTTATTTTCCATCTTAAATTTTAAGCAAAGTGAATGTAACGCATGACTTTAAAAGACAGTTCGGTGAACAATATCTTCGGATTGGCATTTCTGTCAATGTAGTAGTGAGCATCATTGAAGTGCTTCATGAAATCAAAAATATTGTTTCCTGTAATAAACCGCGCAAAATTTTTCAAAAATTGCGCTTCTTCTTCAGACAGCTTTGTCAGCTGATTATCCGTATAATTTTTCAGCATGCTCTGACGGAACATGTGCAGCGAATATTCCAGGAACAGCTTTTGTTTTTCTTTTCCGGCGCCTGCTATTACGTCCGCCCAATCCATCATCTCAACAACGCTTTTCTTGTAGCAGACCCGCATAAACTGCACAAATTGCTCCCTGTTGTAATCTTTATCATCGGCATCGGAAATCATTTCCAGAGCAGAGATTAAATTCCCGTCTGCCTGAGCGGCTACGCTGCCAGCGTGAGAAGCTGAAAGTCGTCTCGTTTGCTGCAGATAAGATTCCAGCTCATGTATGGAAAGACGCGGCACTTTCAGGACTTTTGTTCTGGAAATGATCGTCGGAAGCAGGGCATCCGCTGATTTTGAGATCAGGAAAAACAATGTTTTTGCCGGAGGCTCTTCCAGAATTTTAAGCAATTTATTGGAACAGGTAGCATTCATTTCTTCCGCCATCCAGATGACCATGATCTTATAGCCGCCTTCAAATGATTTTAAGCTGAGCTTTTTGATGATCTCCTGGCTTTCTTCCGTTCCGATAATCGGTTTTCTTCCTTTTTCATCTATAAATAGCGACCATTGATTCAGGTTGAAATACGGATTTTTTTTCACCATTTCACGCCAGTCGGAAAGAAACGCATCGCTGGTTTTCGCGATAGCCTGCACCGCCGGAAAGCTGAAATGTAGATCCGGATGCTGTAATTCCGTTACTTTCCTGCATCCGGGACACTGTCCGCAGCTATCCTGTTCCTGTTTGTTTTCACAGAATAAGTATTGTACAAAAGCTAACACCAGTGGTAAGGTTCCGTAACCGGAATCACCCAAGATGAGTTGTGCATGACTTATTTTATTGTTGTTAAAGTCTTTAACCAGCTGTTTTTTTAGTTCTTCCTGACCAACAACCCGTGAAAATTGCATTTTTTTTACTCTTTTTTTAGAAACACTAAAATTAATCATAATAATAGTTCTTTTGAGTTTTAATTGTGGTTATGAATAAATTTTTTTATATTAATTTCGTAAAAAATTGATTATAACTATGAAACACATTTTTTCAGTATTGTTTGTTGCGGTGAGCTTTGGTCTTGCTGCGCAAAAAAAGGAGGTGAAAATCACAGAAGAAAACTACAATTTTTCTGTAGGAAGTAAAAATGCGATTGTGGTCACAATTCCCGATTCTAAAAAAGAAGTGGTAGAGAAAGAACTCAAAAATGAGCTCAAGTCCTGGGGCGGAAAAATGACTTCAGGTAAAGGAGAGTACTCGACACTTCAGTCTGCTAACAAAAAATTGTTTGAAGGAAAAACATTTGACACCTATACCAGAATATTTCAGGATGGTCAGGATGTGAAAGTTGCGGTAGCAACAGATTTAGGAGGTGCTTATTTATCCAGCAACCAACATCCTTCTCAATTTAATGAATTCAAAGAGAAGCTGTATGCTTTTGCTGTTCAGGCAGGAAATCAAGCTTTGGCAGTTGACGTAAAAGCAGAAGAGAAAATCCTGAAAACTCAGGAAAAAGAATTGAAAGCTTTTGAAAAGCAGGATGCTTCTTACAAAAAAGAAATTGATAACTACAAAAAGAAAATCGACGAAAACGAGAGAAAAATCAAAGACAACGAAGTGAATATTTCTAAGAAAAAAGAAGAGATTTCTAAACAAGAAGATAAAATTAAGTCAATTAAAAATACAAAAGTGAAGTAATTTTTAATTACCTATTACAAAGGGAGTCTGATTATCAGGCTCCTTTTTTTTGTTCCGCTATATTTGAATTAATGATTGAATGCGAACTACTTTTTGCTCCGGACTTCCATATGTTCCAAGGCGATAAACATGGCACAAGCTCCAAAGACAGGAACAGCAGCTTTGTCGGTGTCAAGGTAATTGTTCAGGAACGCATGAACGAAATACGTAGTAAGTGATAAAATTAATGCCAGCACCAGGATTTTGGAATCCTTTTCTTCCAGTTGGTAATAAAGGGTGATTCCTTTGTAAAAGATCATGGAAACAAAAAAGATAAAGGTCAGCAATCCGAAAATTCCCGTTTCGGAAAGCGCGCTCAGATATTCGCTGTGTGCATTTCCTCCGTCCCCGAAATTGGTAGAGATGATCGTCAGGTTTTCCGGGCGCTGAAACGGAGCATATTCAAAAGCGTACGTCCCGGGACCAAAACCTGTCCATGGTTTTTCTTCAAACATCTGGATGGCGCAGCTCCAGCGGTTGATCCGTTCCAGATTGGAAGCATCTGTCGTTACATTGGTGGCACTTTGAAGCCGTTCGCCGAAATCTTCAGTGGTATGTTCTTTTTTGTTTTTTGACATCGCATATGAAATATCATTCCAGTTAAATAGAACAGCTCCTATGCCAATCAGCGCGATAGCGAGCAGATAGGAGAACTTTATCCTGAAGTGAATCAGTCCCCAGACAACAAGCGCCGCGAAAATGCTCAGCCATGCAGCCCGGGTATAGGAAAAATACAATCCGGTAAGATTGATTCCTACGAGCAGCAGAATGATCATAGAGAGCAATAAGCTGTGTTTCCGGTAGAAATACAAAGCCACTAATATAGGAAGAGTAAAAGCTACCATTGCTCCGTAAATAGTATGGTCTTTGAAAATCGGCGACATTACCCAATGCGATTCTTTTTCTCCGAAACGGTACATCGCATGGTGCGTAACGGTGTAAATGATGGAGATGATGATCCCGATCGAAAACAGCCAGAGAGCGGTTTTGATGTTCTTTTTATTTTCAAATACTTTTGTTCCGAAACCTATTATTGGGATGATGAACCAAAGTTTTGCGAGCAGAAACTTAAAGCTGACAAGCGGTCTTACGCTTAAAACAGAGGTTAGGAATACTACGCTTAAATAGCTGATCAATGAAATGACAATAAGGTTTTTCAGCAGATAAGAAGGGAATGTCTTTGTGAGAATGCTTCGCCAGACAAGCAGGATCATCAGGCCGAAGAGCAGAGGTTCGGTAGGAATAAACAGGCCGAACCCATCTGTCCATTCTTCAATATTGACGGATATCGGTGTAAAAAAGAACAGCGAGATCAGCAGGTACTCTGCATGGAAAAGTGCAAAATAGATGGCAATTAATCCGATCGGAAAGGCTAATAACGGTACCATGTCCATGTAGATGAGTATCGACATGACCGCAAAAAACAATGAGAAGATGAAAGCTTCTCCTATTTTTTTAATTGCCGCTGTCACGAATTATGCTATTTTTCTTAATTCTTTAAGACGTTCTGCGATCAGGAAGTAGAAAATAGCAAAGAAGAAGGTCGCAAACGTAGCAACAAGAATGATAATCGATTTTTTCGGCTTCTCTTTCCGGTCTGCCTTTACTGCTTTTTCAACCACGAATTTGTGGTTGAAATCAGCGTAAGCATCTGATTCCGCCTGTTCATAAATTGCTTCAAAATCAGAAAGCTTTACGGTCTTTTCATCACGGAGCATCACTAAACCATCATATTCCGCTCCGAATTTCAGGTTGACATCAATTTTATCTTTGAAAAAACTTTTATCTTCCGCACTTTTAGCACTGTTATATGCTTCGAAAAGATTTGCTCGGGCTTCTGAGGTAACCACACCGATTTCAGAAAGGCTGTCCAGCTTTTTGGAAAGATCATTGATACTTTGCTCAATCATCTGGCGTTTACGAATATTGATCTCAAACGCAGGAATTGTACGTTCTTTGATCATTTCATTTTTTACAGAGTCATATAAATCAACGATTTTATTGGCAATGTCAGCAGCCAATTGTGCGTCTTTATCCAGCACGTCAATCTGAATAGAACCGTATTTTGTTCTGCTGCACTGGATGTGCTCATTGTATGCTTTTCCAAGCTTATAGTTTTTGTACGGATCGTCCTGTTTGATCTCATAGTGGTCAAACAGATTAAACCGGTTGACGATTAATTCACGGATCTTTGAAGACTGCAGGATCTGAAGCATCTGCTCTGCCTGCTCTTCTTCACCGAAGTCCATCGCTGAGGCTTTGGCGTTACGCTGCTCGGAAAATGAAACCGTACTGGTTGCTGTCGGGAAAATAATAGCGGTTGAAAGAAAAAGCGGAGTTATCAAAAATGAAACGACCAGCGAAATAACAGCTCCAATTCCTGTGATGATGCTGATTGGCTTTCTTTTCTTCCATAAAAAAACGATCAGATTGTCTCTTTGTTCATTCATATAACTTTCTATTATTTTTTATAAAAATTCATCTTTTCTATGTACTCCAGCACACCGTCCGTCAGCACATATTTAACGCTTTTCTTCTCTTTTATTGCCCTCCGGATAAAAGTTGACGAGATGTTCATCAAAGGGACATTTTCCAAAACGGAAATGTTCGGGCATTTTTCCTGCGGAAAAGGAGACTTAAATCCCGTATTTCTGGGATAAACTATAACTTCATAGTTCTCAATGATCTGCTCATAATTGTACCATTTGTCCAATGTCAGCAAATTATCTTCTCCCATGATCAGCACAAAGTTGTAATCCGGGTATTTCTCTTTCAGCTTTGCTAAGGTAACAACGGTGTAATTAGGCTGAGGCAAATTGAATTCAATGTTGGATGCCCTTAGCTTATCATTCCCCGTAATTGCCAGCTCCACCATTGCCAGACGGTGATAATCCGCCAAAAGCGTTTTCTTTTTCTTTAGCGGATTGTGAGGAGAAACGACCAGCCATACCTGATCCAGCGGGCCGTATTCCACCATGTGATTCGCTAAAATCAGGTGGCCGACATGGATTGGATTGAAAGAGCCAAAAAACAAACCTATTTTCATGACTGAATGAATCGTTCCGTTATTTCCTTTGCTTCCGCGATGGATTTTTCTAAAAGCTCATTTACTAAAACGACATCAAATTTTTCAGCGAAAGACATTTCATAACGTGCTTTTTCTGTGCGGATCCGGATCTTATCCTCTGTTTCTGTGGAGCGGATCCGGAGCCTTTCTTCTAATGTTTCGATTGCCGGCGGAGCAACAAATATTGCCAATGCCTGTTCTCCCAGCTTATTTTTCAGGTTGATTCCGCCAACGACATCAACATCGAAAATCACCGCTTTTCCGTCCTTCCAGATTCGCTCCACCTCGCTTTTAAGTGTCCCGTAAAAATGATCTTTATAAACCTCTTCCCATTCCAGGAACTCATCATTATCAATTTTTTTCCGGAATTCCTCCGCTGACAAAAAGTAATAATCCACACCGTTTTTTTCATTCGGGCGGGGTTGGCGGCTGCAGGCAGAAACGGAAAATTCCAGAAGATCTATCTGTTCCAGGAGCGCCCGGACAATAGTCGTTTTTCCGGCACCCGAAGGAGCTGAAAAAATGACGCATTTCCCTTTTTTTATAGCTGCCGGCATTTATAATGTGTTTAGTACTTGTTCTTTAATTTTTTCGAGCGCATCTTTCATGTTCACCACTAACTTCTGAATTTCCGCATGGTTACATTTACTTCCCAGCGTATTTATTTCCCGGCCTATTTCCTGGGCGATAAAACCAAGCTTTTTGCCGGGCTCCTTTTCTTTGATGGTTGAAAGAAAATAGTCCAGATGGTTGGAAAGCCGCATTTTTTCCTCGGAAACATCCAGCTTTTCCATATAGTAAATCATTTCCTGCTGAAAACGGGCTTCATCGTACGAGCCAATTTCTTCCAGCGCTTTTGTCATTTTCTGACGGATACCTTCTACGCGCTCTGTCTCATACTGCTCAACATCATTCAATAACAGGCGGATACCTTCAATATTCGCATTGAAATCTTTTTCCAGTGCCAATCCTTCCTGGCGCCGGAAATCGTTTACTGATCCGCAGGCTTTTTTCACAAGGCTGATCAGCTCGCTTTTTATTTCGTCCGTTAATTCGTCTTTGGCTGTCACGAAAATTTCCGGCATTTTCAAAATCAACGAAAGATAATCCACGTCTTTTTGTCCGATAGCCTCGTTAGCTGCTTTCAAATCTTCAAAATAAGCCTTTGCCAGTTCTTTATTGATCTGAACGGCAGCAGAGGTCCCGGTGCTCTCAATAGTTAGCAGGAAATCAATTTTCCCTCTTTTTAATTCTTCCGAGATCACCTGACGCATAACCGGATCCAGCTCTCTGTACTGGTTCGGAATCTTGGTGTACAAATCTACTGATTTGCTGTTCAGTGTTTTTATCTCAATACTGATTGTTTTGTCTGCTACGGAACCTGTTGCTTTCCCGTAGCCGGTCATGGAAAATAGCATATTATACCATTTATAAATATTAATTAACCCGGTCTGTCCGGATCAATGCTGATCTTAATAATTTTTAATTCAAAGCAGTTACCGGCATTACCAGTGCTTTTTAATTTGTTTTCCCATTTTCAGGCGGAATTTTTTTAACATTGACTCCTTTGACGAAGCTGGTATTTTAACCATGCTGTAGCCGGTCATTTCATTCCCTTTGTAGAACTTGAACTCAAATGTAACATTGGAAATTTCTTCCCTGTAAATAGGAAATAAATGCCCGAGGCTCAATTCTTCTCCTAACGGAAGCTTTTGCGTCGCAGGCTTGAATTTTTTGTCATAACCTCTTACGGCCATCAAAACATAAGTATCAAAGCCGCTTTTGGCGATCAGCTGCTGGACGGAATCATTTGCTAAAGCCGTCACATCCGCGCCTTCCTTTAGAAAATTCAGAGAAACTTTTGCCTTGATCTTGTTTTCCAGCAATAATTCGGAAAGCAGGATCTCCATTTGAAAGCGCTCGTCCTTACGGTCAAATAACCCCACGACAACTGCATTTTGCAGATTTGCTTTCTGGGCGATTCCTGTTACGTGGAATCCCAGCAGGATAAAAGCGATAAAAATTATTTTTTTCATAAATTAAAAAATTTCGGATGCTATTGCTTTAACGGAAGAAGAGTTGGACATCGTATAATAGTGAATGCAGGGAACACCTGCTTTCTTCAATTCTTTCGACTGATTGATCCCCCATTCGATCCCGACGTTTGTAACATCCTCGTTGGATCTGCATTTTAAAAGCTCCTTTGATAGTTCCTCCGGGAAATCAATATGGAAAAATTTAGGTAAAAACGATATATGGTTCAATACTTTTACAGGTTTCAATCCCGGAATAATCGGAACGGTAATACCGGCTGCCCGGCAGGCATCCACAAAATCAAAGTATTTTTTGTTATCAAAAAACATTTGTGTCACAATGTAAGAAGCTCCCGCATCTACTTTTTGTTTCAGGTAGTGCAAATCCGTTGAAAAATTCATTGCTTCAAAATGTTTTTCAGGATATCCCGCAACACCGATGCAAAAATCCGTCGGATCCATGGTTGTTTCCTCTACCATCAGGTTTCCCTGGTTCATTTCCTCGATCTGCTTTACCAGATCTACCGCATGTTCATGTCCTCCGGGCTGAGGAGAAAATGTTGATTCTGTTTTTATAGAATCACCTCTCAACGCTAAAACATTATCAATTCCAAGGAACTGTAAATCTATCAGGGCGTTTTCTGTTTCTTCTCTGTTGAAGCCTCCACAGATCAGGTGAGGAACAGCATCCACATGGTATTTGTTCATAATTGCCGCACAAATTCCGACTGTTCCCGGACGCTTGCGCACAGACATCTTCTGAAGCAGGCCGTTTTCCCTTTCTTTATAAACATACTCTTCCCGGTGATAGGTGACATTAATAAACTTTGGTTTGAAGTCCATCAATGGGTCAATGCCTTGGTATATTGACTGAATGCTCTTTCCTTTCAAGGGAGGTAAAATCTCAAATGAAAACAGTGTGTCTTTCGCTTCTCTAAGGTGATCTATGACTTTCATTTCGTTAGTCTGAACAAATAAAGCGCAAATATAGGAATAATTAAGATTTTTAATTAACGTGATTTTGGGTTAAGTAATTATTAATGAGAAAGAGGAGAGAAGTGACGGATAGAATACGGATTTCTCCTGAAAAGACAAATATTTACAAAATAAATATGCTTAAATCACATATTTTTAAATTTAAATTAAAGTGTTATAAAACAATATATTAAATCATAATATTTATTATATTATATTTTACATTATGCTTAAATCACATTATTTTTTAATGATCTCCCAAAACGGTTAGAATTTCCACAGATACAAAACAGCATCATTAGCAATTATCAAAGATCAGCGCTTATCAGCTCCATCAACATTATCTGTGTACTATGGAATTAAACAATCAACACAATTACAGTTAACCCGATAATGAGTTTTTAATTCGTATATAATATCTTCAGAATTAAAAGATATGCGCTAAGTTTGCATGGAATGTCCGAAAAGAAAAAAATAATCGTTTCCGTTACCAATGATTTGTACACTGATCAGAGAGTACATAAAATGTGCCTTTTCATGCAAAACCAGGGATACGAAGTGATGCTTGTCGGACGTTTGCTTGATAATAAAGAACCATTAAACAGAACATACGCAACAAAAAGATTCCGGCTTCTTTTCAGAACAGGAGCGTTATTTTATGCTGCTTACAACTTGCGTTTATTTTTCTTTTTGCTGTTTCATCGTGCCGATATACTGGTGTCAAATGACCTGGACACGCTGCTTGCAAATACATTGATTCACCGGCTGAAAGGAACACCGCTGGTTTATGATTCTCATGAGTATTTTACAGAAGTGCCGGAATTGGTTCACCGTCCGAAAGTACAATGTATCTGGGAAAAGATCGAAGCCTGTTGCTTTCCCAGATTAGATAAGATTATTACCGTAAATCATTCGATTGCAAAAAAATATGAGCAGAAATATGGAAAAAACCTGCGGGTGGTCCGGAATGTTTCTCCTTTATTTGAGTTCAGAGACGTCCCGTCCAAAAAAGAGCTGTCGATTCCAGAAGATAAAACCATCCTTATTCTGCAAGGTTCGGGAATTAATGTAGATCGTGGAGGAGAGGAGCTTATTGAGGCAATGCGATTCCTGCCTGCCTGCGTTCTTTTGATTGTCGGGAGCGGAGACGTGCTGGAGCAGCTGAAGCAGCGTGTTAAGGAATTAAATATAGGTGAAAGGGTATTGTTTTTCGGGCGGCAGCCCTATGAAAAGATGATGTACTACACTTATCACGCAGATATCGGGCTGACGCTGGATAAGCCGACCAATGAAAATTATCTGTTCTCCCTGCCTAATAAAGTGTTTGATTACATCCATGCCGGAACGGCGATTGTTGCTTCAGACCTTCCCGAAGTGGCCGGAATAGTGCAAAAATATAAAGTTGGTGTATTGATCCCGTCGCACGAGCCGGAAGCTATCGCTGAAACGATAAAGAAACTCTCTGACCAGCCGGAATTACTGGCTGAGCTGAAAGCAAATTGTCTTCAGGCAAGGCTATTGGAGAACTGGGATAAAGAGGTAGAAGCGATTGCAGATTTTTACCCTAAGAAGGATTGATTTTTGAATGCAAAACCGAAAATGACATCTTTCGTCCTGCATTTTGTTTATATTTGAAACTCAGAAAATTTATCCAAATGCAATTTGAAAATACCCTTGCTTTTGCTCAGAAAATGGATGAAAATGATCCGTTAAAAGCATACAGAGAACGCTTCTTATTTCCCAACTTCCTTGCTAAGCCAATAATTTATTTTACAGGAAATTCCCTCGGATTACAACCCAGATCAACTAAGGATTATATTCAGAAAGAACTGGATGCCTGGGCACAATACGGTGTTGAAGGTCATTTTTTAGCAGAAAAGCCCTGGTTTTCCTATCATGAATTTTTGTCTGCTAAAGCGGCTAAAATTGTGGGCGCTCTGGAAAAAGAAGTCGTGGTAACACATTCGTTATCCACAAATATTCACCTGCTGATGGTTTCTTTTTACAAACCTCAGGGAAAAAGAACAAAAATCCTGTGTGAAGCGAAAGCCTTTCCGAGTGATCAGTACATCCTGGAAACGCAGGTCCGGTTTCACGGGCTGGATCCTGAAGCAACCATTGTGGAAATTGCTCCGAGAGCAGGGGAACATCTGATAAACGAAGAAGATATTTATGCCAAAATTGAAGAGTTGGGCGATGAGCTGGCTTTAGTCATGATCGGAGGAGTCAATTATTACAGCGGACAGCTGTTTGATATGAAAACCATCACCGAAAAAGGGCATGCTGTCGGAGCGATAGTCGGCTTTGACCTTGCGCATGCTGCGGGAAACATTCTGTTGAAATTGCACGAATGGAAAGTTGATTTTGCTGCATGGTGCTCCTACAAGTATTTAAACTCTTCTCCGGGAGGAGTTTCAGGTTTATTTGTCCACGAGAAGCATCTGAAAGATAAATCCATGAATCGTTTCGGCGGCTGGTGGGGACACGATAAATCCGTTCGTTTTCTGATGGAAAAAGGATTTCGCCCGATGGAAACAGCGGAAGCATGGCAGCTAAGCAATGCTCCTGTTCTCGGAATGGCGGCGCACCTGGCATCCCTTGATATTTTTGATGAGGCCGGAATGGAGAAGCTGTGTGCTAAAAGAGATGTGCTGACAGCCTACCTGGAATTTATAATTGATGAGGTTTCTAAACTGTATGGTGAAAAATGCAGCTTTGAGATCATTACTCCGAGAGATAAGACCAAAAGAGGAGCACAATTATCAATGCTGGTACACGGTGAAGCGAGAAAATTATTTGATTTTCTGACGGAAGAAGGAGTAATCGCCGACTGGCGTGAGCCAAATGTGATCCGGATGGCACCAGCTCCTTTGTACAATTCATTCGAGGACGTTTATTACTTTGGTCAAATCTTATCAAAAGCATTATAAGAATGGAAAAAATAGGAATTGTAGGTGCCGGATTGGTGGGAAGCTTGCAAGCTATCTTGATGGCAAAAAAAGGATATGAGGTTCATGTCTTCGAACGCCGAGAAGATCTGAGAACTGCCCCGGTGATTGAAGGGCGTTCAATTAACCTGGCACTTTCTGACAGAGGCTGGAAAGCATTGCAGTTAGCAGGAATAAAGGAAGAAATCGAAAAAATTGCCATTCCGATGTATGGCCGTTGCATGCACGCGCTGGACGGGACATTGACATATCAGCCTTATGGAAAAGAAGATCAGGCGATTTATTCTGTTTCCAGGGGAGAATTGAACCGTCAGCTCTTAAATCTGGCAGGGGCTTTTCCAAATGTTCAGCTGCATTTTCATAAAAAATGTGACGATCTGAATCTGGAAACGAACGCATTGATTTTTACGGACAGTCAGACAAAAAAACAGGAAGAACATACGTTATCACGCATTTTTGCCACAGACGGAGCTTATTCTGCTGTACGGGTACGAATGCAGAAAAGCATGATGTTTGATTATTCACAGAAATACCTGGAACACGGATATAAGGAACTGGTTATTAATGCTAATCCGGATGGCTCTCATAAGCTGGAAAAAAATTACCTGCATATCTGGCCGAGAGGCAAGTTCATGCTGATCGCACTGGCAAACCTGGATGGAAGTTTTACATGTACGTTGTTTTTCCCAATGCACGGAGAAGAATCATTTGAAACAATTGATACGACGGAAAAAGTGACCGCTTTTTTCCGGAAGACCTTCCCGGATGCATTGGAATTGATGCCCGATCTGGCAGAGGTGTATATGAGAAATCCGACATCAACGTTAATGATGGTGCGCTGCCATCCCTGGAATTATAAGGATCAGGTAGTGCTTTTAGGAGATGCTGCCCATGCGATGGTGCCATTCTACGGTCAGGGAATGAACTGTGGATTTGAAGACTGTACTGTTTTTTACGAAATGTTGGAAAAAGCGGGTGACAGCTGGGAAAATATAATGAGTGATTTTTCCGGATTTCGCCAGCCGGACGGTGAGGCAATTATTGACCTGGCATTGGATAATTATATTGAAATGCGCGAAAAAACCGGAGATCCTGATTTTTTGCTGCAAAAGAAAATAGAAGCGAAATTCAGCAAGCTGTACCCAAATCTCTGGACACCGTTATATTCTCAGGTGACTTTCAGCAATACGCGTTACAGTGAAGCGTATGCGAATGGAAAACGTCAGGACGCGATAATGAAAAAAATCCTGGAGATTGAAAATATCCACGAATGCTGGGACGAAGATTTTGTGATGGAAGAATTATTAAAACTGGTAAAATGAGGTTTTTAAATCTGATTATTATAGCGCTCCTGATAGCTTTTGCTGTTCCGGCTATGGCACAAAAGAAAAATAATACCGGAAGCGGAATGTACGTTCGCGGGAAGTCTAAAAGTGACTATTTCGGAGAACGGAGCGCACCTAAAAAAATGATGAAAAACCGTTCGGATAAAGTTCGCCCTTTTGGTTTTCAGGCCCAATTAGGAGCAACAATGACGCTGGTCAATCCGGATCCGAAGAATAAGACCGGTGTAATCACACCGACAGGCGAAAGCTATGAGATCAATCCGTTAACACGCCCGGGAATTTATGCTGAAATAGGCTTTGTTCATATGAATGTCCGTTCCAAATCAGCGGCGAGGCAACGAATTATTGATTATGTCGATTACGGTATCGGGTTCAAGCTTTTTCATGGTGACGAAAAAATTGACATTATGGGTAACCAGATGAATATAAGCGGATTAAACCGTTTTCAGATCGGAAATCTGAATCTGCGGGTTGGAGTTCATAAATTACAATATCTGACCACCAAAAAGAATTTCTTTATCGATCATTCTCTGGGAATTAATTTTGATTACAGGGTTCTGGAAAAAAGCGAGCACTCTGTATTATCAGGTGTTTTTCCGCAACAATATTCAGGTAAACCTTCTCTGATGCTGCATTATGATGTTGGCCTTGGCATTCGTGTTGCCAAAGGAAAATACATTGTCGTTGGTGTACAGGCACCATTTGTGGAATTTTTGGATAAACCGATGGGAAATCCGAGCTTCAACTGGTTTTCGAGCAGCTATTATCCATTTATGGCGCGTATTAAATATATTCATCTGTTCCCGGCTAAAAAACCGAAACATGCCTGCTGGACGGGAGATGAAGAGCAGCGAAAAATGAACGAGCAGTTCCTTCAGGGCCAATAACCTTTATATCTGATATAAAAATTTAACTTTTATAGTTGTAATTTTTTTAGTAGTTTGCGTTATTAAATAATGAATATTAAAAATTACGTTCTATGTTGGAGTTAGCAAAAAACATCTTACAGAAAGTAAGTTTTGATCCCTCTCTTTTTAAGAAAGAGCTGCTGAAAGCTATTAAATGGCTGGAGAGTAAAGACGAAGTCGGAATGTTAAAGGAATGGTGTACTCATAATTTTGGAAAGAGCTATTCCTCTATTTTAAAAGAAGTTTTCGCATAAATGTAACTTTTTTGTTATAAAAACCGTCTTAGATCAAGACGGTTTTTATATTTTTATACACCAAAAAAACTCATCCATGCTTAACAGGTATATTTTCTCGTTGCTGATATCTTGCGTAATGACAGGAATGTCCTATTCCCAAATGCAGGCAACATTTACAAAAACCATTAATACAAAATGTAACGGAGCCGATTGTGATTACTCCGGACCAAGCATTTTGATTAATGAAATTATGGCTTCTCCTACAAATAATGACGGATGTTTGTCCGGGACAGGAGGATCAGGGCAATGTAAAGGAGAGTGGATAGAGTTGTATAATCCGGATTTGTGTCAACCGATCGATATATCCTGCTATTACCTCGGAGCAACAACTCCGGGTACCTTCAGTTCGGATCGGGAAGCATTTTTAATTCCCTCGGGAACAGTAGTTCCTCCCGGTGGATTTTGCCTGATCAGAGGAGAGAATGCACCTGCAGTACCAAGTAATAGATTGGTGCAGAACGGAGGAAATGTGGTAGAGATTGTCATGCCCGGAGCGATAAATGGTGATGGTATGTGTGTTCAGAGTGGGGGAGGAGTAATCCCATCAACACCTACGAGGTTTTGGTTTCCAAATGCATCAGGAGGATGGTTTGCTTTTTATGACCGGAATGGTGTGCCTCAGGATTGCGTTTATTGGGGCAGCGGAACCATTACGGGCCAGCCATGCGTTCCTACAAGAACGGGATGTAATAATTCAGTGACTTCTCTTTCCGATTTTGCCGGGATACCAGCCAACAGAAAAACACAAATTCTCAATAGTGCTATTCCTGACGGATGGGGAAAAAGCTTTAAACGTGTTCCTGACGGAGGGAGCTGGGAAGCAGTGCCTAATACAAGCTCATATGTCGGTACTCCGACTCCCGGAAATTGTAATGGTACGTGTGCAACGGTAGGTTCTTCTTCCTGTGACGGAACAGCAACAGTTAACGTAACTGGAGGAACCGCTCCATACACTTATCTGTGGAATGATTCCCAGGCACAGCTAACACAGACGGCGACAGGATTATGTGCAGGTTCTTATCAGGTTAGGGTTACCGATAATACGGGAGCAGTTCAATACTTCCAGGTAATGATTGAAAATCATGTTCCGGCAGTTTCTTTTACGATTATAGAAAATGTTTGTAACGAAGGACAAACAATTCCGATAACAACTTATTCTCCCGTTCCGGCATCCGGTCAGACAGGAGCTTTTACGGGAACGGGGATCAGCGGCACTTCATTTAATGTTGCAGCTTCAGGTAACGGCCAGTTTCCGCTTACCTATACGTTCACGGATGAAAACGGATGTACGAATTTCGCAAAAGATACTATTAATGTTCACCCGAAGCCGCAGCCGGTAATTTCAGGAATCGCACCGACTTATTGTTTATCTAATGTAATAGTTACTCCGACCTTGACTCCTGCAGGAGGTGTTTTGTCAGGCCCCGGAGTTTCTAACGGTACTTTTAGTGTCCTTGCGGCCGGAGTAGGAAATCATACCATAAAATATGTGGTAACAACTGCTGCAGGTTGTTCTGATTCCACCCAGATCACGGTTACTATTTCCGGATCCACTCCTCCGACATTTACGATTCAGGATGAAATCTGCTTAAACGCCGCGCCTATTCCGCTTTCAGGAACGCCGGCAGGAGGTACATTTACGATTAACGGTCAGACAATTACCCAGTTTAACCCTTCGGTTTACGGCTTGGGACAACACATTATTGCCTATACGATCTCAGATCCTTCCAATCCGCAATGTATGGCACAGGCGACCGATACGATCAAAGTGGTGGATGGTGTAACCATTACTGCAAATGTTCCGAAATATTTCTGTTTCCATTCCCCGAATCAGCCGATTGATATTCAGCCCGCGGGCGGACAGCTTTCAGGAACACTGGTTTCCGGGAATGAACTGACTATTTCCACGGCACAACCGGGAAATTATTCATTTACTTATGATTATACTACGTCTGACGGCTGCTCCAGCTCCTACACACATAACTTTACTGTCGGGCCGGAAGTGGCGGTTGCATTTACTTTTTCCCAGGACTGCTTCCAGAATGTGACACTAACGGCAAAACCGGTGGTAGGAACTTTTGCGGATTACAGATGGTATCAGGGAACGACATCTTTAGGCTCAGGATCTGCCTACGGAAGTCATGTGGAAACCCCGGGAGAATACACCTATTCCCTTGAGGCTACAAACGTTTATGGATGTAAAGCCTATTATTCGGAACAAATCTTTGTAAATGAAGGAGTGAAGCCGGAAAACTTCGTAATACCAAATGTACTGACCCCGAACAATGACAATAAAAATGATTTTATTACGATGCCGATGATGGACAACGATTGTATCGTATATAAAGTATTGATTTTAAATCGTTGGGGAAATCTGGTATATGAGGCGACTCAAGCTAATCCTGTTTTTGCAGGAAAGGATATGAACGGACATTCGCTTTCGGACGGTGTTTACTTCTACAAAATTGTTTCAGATGATTTTGACTGTGATTCAGACGAGTACAAACCGATGTGTTATGGATTCATAACTATCGTATCTAAATAAAACGTTAATAAATCCAATAAAAAGGGTATTTTCCGGAATACCCTTTTTTTCGTTAAAAAAGTACGTTAAATTTGCCTTGTAATTCTATTACAAAGTACAAAGGTATGGCAAAAGATAAGCTTACTAAGGTTAAGATATACACCAATCAAAAGTCTCCAAGATTGTTTAAAAACAAATTTCTGGAGCTCTTAACCAAATCACATCCACTTATTATTGACATAATGTATGCCATAATAGCCTATTTCCTGATAAGCTATTATTACAATCATTACGATCAGAATATCGGAGCTATAACGTTTCAGTTCTTTTTCGGGTTTTTCAGCTGGACATTAGGAGAATACTTAATGCACCGCTTTTTGTATCATCGCCTGGATGACGCTACCTACGATACGGGTGTTCAATACTTGTTCCATGGAATTCACCATTATTTCCCGGACGATGATTCCAGAACAGTGCTCCCTCCGGTTCCTTCATTGGGGATAGCGGCCTTATTTTTTGGGATCTTTTACCTGATCATTGGTAGATATGCCTTTACATTTGGTCCCGGTTTCATGATCGGCTATTGTGCATATATGACAGTTCATTATACAATTCATAAAGTGCCACCTCCAAAAAGATTCAACTGGTGGTGGAACTACCACAATATTCACCATTACCAGCAGCATGACAGGGCTTTTGGTGTGACGAATCCCTTCTGGGACTTTGTTTTTAGGACATTACCTGAAAAAAACAGAAGAACGGTAGATATTGAAGTTGCAAAGCCGGGAGAAGAATTCCTGAAAAAACATTCGAAATAAATTGCGAACCCTCCGGAAAAGGAGGGTTTTTGTTTTTCTATATTTATACCATGAAAACAGAATGGGAAAAAATGCTTTCCGGTGAATGGTATTTACCTCTTGATGCGGAATTATCTAAAAAGAGATATCTTATAAAAAAGCTGATTCACGAGATCAACCTGCTTTCTCCGGATGAGCATAAGAAACAAAAACAATTGTTTCAGCAATTATTTCAAACCACGCAAAAGCGTTTTTGGATCGAAGCTCCTTTTTTCTGTGATTATGGGGAGAATATTGTTTTTGGTGAAGATTTTTTTGCCAATTATCATTTGACGATCCTGGATGGCGCTAAGGTTACATTTGGTGATCATGTGAAAATCGGTCCGAACGTATCCATATTTACAATTGTTCACCCGATTAATGCGGAAGAGAGGGCGAGAAACCTGGAAAGAGCATTGCCCATTACTATCGGAAATAATGTTTGGATCGGAGGAAATGCTGTGATCAACCAAGGCGTAAGCATTGGTGATAATACAGTGATCGGTTCCGGAAGTGTGGTTACTAAAAACCTTCCTGCGAATGTGTTTGCCGCAGGAAATCCGTGCAGAATCATCAGGGAAATAAAGGAAGAGGCCGCTCCGGAAGAATAAAGATAAAAGGCGGAAAACAAAATTTCCGCCTTTTATCTTCTTTATTTAATAAGAAACTATTCCGCTTTAATACTGTGTTTTTTCAGAAAAGCTTCGTACAACACTCTTGTTTCCTGAAGCTGCTTTAGAACAATTGCCAGATCGGGATTTGCTTTTGCTTCTTTGCTTTTCTTTGTCAGTATTTCATCTTGTTTCTTTAGTTCGGCTGTAGCTTCCACGATCATTCCTGACACATAAGGCTTGAAATACCCAAGGTCACTGTAAACGCTGTCCACTGTCCCGATAAAGTTTTTCATATCCTGAATGCTGCTGGAGAACGAATAATAACCCAAATAAATTAATGCGTTTCCTTTGTCTCTGAGAGGAGCTTTTTTGTAAAGATTTTGATAGAAATCTATTTTCCCGGGAACTCTTTGCTGAAGATAATATCCGGCAATCTGGAAATCAATTTCAGAAGAAGAATGCTTCTTGGAAAATGTTTCAATCAGCTCATTCGCACGGTCCGGATTCAGCTCAATGTAGTGTTCCAGCACTTTTGACAGGACATTATAGGACAATTCTTTGTCAGCAATCAGGTCTAACAGCTTGATCTTTTCCTCTTTGGAAGCGGCTGAGCTCATGTACAAATCAATCGCTTTAGAGCGTACTTCGTATTGTTTTCCTATAGTTGTCAGAGACTTGATTTTCTGAATATCTGTAATTTCTGCAAGATCAGCTGTTCCCGTACGATTGATCAGCTCATCTAAAACAGTTATCTGCGTCCCGAAAAAGGTATCATTCAATACAGCGGTTGTAAAAGCCTTTAATTTTGCCTTGTCGTTAACAGCAGTCATATAACCGTGGATTGCTTCTTTCTTGGTAAGGTAATTAGTTGCCGCTTCGAATTGCTTTAGCCAGAAATCCGGAGTGGACTTAAAAACGTAATTGCCAAGAAGTGTTTTTTCCGGATCGATAATGATCGTTTGCAGCTTTCCTTTTATACCGAAAGAAACGGTTTGATTACGCTGTGTGATCTTGAATTTTTCGGTGTGCGTTCCCGCATCGTCAATGTAGGTAACCACCATCGGGATGGTGTAAGTCGGAAAATTATCGGGTTGTTGCTGGACAAAAGTAAGGTTGAATTTTGTTTTTTCGTAATTATAAGAAAAAGAAGCTTCTGTTTCCGGATGGCCTTTATCCAGGAACCACTGGTTGAAGTACCAGTTAAGATCTTCTCCGCAAATTTCTTCAAACGCGAGCCTTAAATCGTGAATTTCGGCTGTTTTGTAAGCATGTTTTGTAAGATAATTGTTCAGCCCTGTGAAGAACGCTTCGTCTCCCAGATAAGCTCTGAGCTGGTGAAGAATAGCGCCACCTTTGTTGTATGAATGCGCGTCAAACATGTCTTCCTTGTCATTATAATCGAACCAGATCATATTGTGATGCGTTCCCGCATTGTAATACCCCATGATCTCTTCTTCCATATTGTACTGCGCCACATCTTTTCCGTATGCGTGCTCGTCCCACAGATACTGGGAATAGTTGGCAAAAGACTCGTTCAATGGTAAGTTAGACCATGATTCGCAAGTGACAAGATCTCCGAACCAATGATGAAATAGTTCGTGAGCAACGATCGATTCATCGTTTTTATCCGCCAGTTCACGGTCATTCCGGTAAACAAAATCTCCGAAGACAACAGCGCCGGTATTTTCCATCGCACCTGAAACATATTCCCTTACAACAATCTGATGGTATTTGTCCCATGGATATTCTACACCCAGTAAATCGGAAAAGAAACGGATCATCTGAGGCGTTTTTCCGAAAATCGCCTTTGCCTGTCCTTTCCATTCCGGTTCCACATAATAGTTTACAGCCATCCGGCTGCCGTCTTTCCTGGTAAATGTATCTTCAATGACTTCAAATTCACCAATTGCGATCATAAACAGATATACAGGATGTTTTAGATCTTGCTTCCAGACATCGGTCCGTGTACCATCCGTGTTTTTTGTGGACGAAACTAATTTTCCGTTAGAAAGTGTTTTGTATTTGTCAGCAACGATCAGGCTGATTTCCTGTGCTGATTTTGAATTGGGAGAATCGATCGTCGGGAACCAGACAGAATTAGCCTCTGTTTCACCTTGCGTCCAGATCTGAGGCATGAAGCCGTCTTTTTGATTGGCGGGATTGATGAAATATAAGCCTTTGTCACTTTTGATCGCGCTGCTTCCGCTGGTTACACGTTCGTTTGGCTTTGCAATGTAATCAATCTGGATAATGTAAGATTCGTTACGTATGTAAGTTTTATCCAATTTAATTTTCAGAACATCTTCCTTATACGTATATTGAAGCAGCTTTCCATCGATAGCAACGGAATTGATGGTCATTCCCTTAGCATCTAAAATTAAGCTGTCGGAAGGATAGAAATGAGGCTTTGCCGTGATCGTCGCACGACCTTTTAAATACGCATTTTCCCATTCCGGACGAAGCTCCAGCTTCGTAGTAATCAAATCGGTGTAGATGGTTCTGGAAGCTTTGTAGTCCCGTGGTTCGGTAGCAGAATCCGCTGCCAGTTCATTTTTATAACCCGATGAATCAGAAATATGATCCTTTGTTTTAGAACTGTTTGCACACGAGGTTATTACAGATAATCCCAATAATACAGAGAACAATAAACCGGCTTTTCTCATCCCTTAGAAATAAAGTTTTTATTCAAAGATAGTATTCTATTTAAGACATTTATTGCGTAATATTGTAAAAGATAAATTTTACTTGATGAAAAACAATAATTGGAAGATAGACGGTAAATCAGCTACTTTAAATTCCGGCGCAGCGATCGAGTGGGAAAACGACACTTTTTTTAAAATTCATCATCAAGGGAAGGATTTTTTTGGCGAAATTCTGGAAGAAAGACTGGAAGAGCGCACCCTGAAAGTGAAAATCAATCACCGGGAATTTACGATCTACAAAGAAGGTCCTCTGGATCAGCTGATCGAAGAGCTTGGCCTGAATAAACCGAAAGTCCGGAAGCTTCAGGTGCTGAAAGCTCCGATGCCGGGACGCGTAGTATCCATCGGTGTGGTTGCGGGGCAGGAAGTCGGAGTAGGAGAGGCGCTGCTGACATTGGAAGCAATGAAGATGGAGAATGTCCTGAAATCCGAAGGTGTGGGAATCGTGAAGTCGGTTGAAGTCGCACCGGACGCCGTTGTGGACAAAGGCGCCGTGCTTATTTCTTTTGAATAATAAATTTTAATAATGCAGAATAGGATTGGAGCTTTTCTCTGATCCTATTGTTGTTTCAGGGCCATGCCCCGGATAAACGACCGTATTTTCGGGTAAAGTGAAGATCTTCGTCCGGATGGAATTTTTCAATGTTTCAAGGCTTCCTCCTGGAAGGTCATAGCGCCCGAAGCTTCCTTTGAACAGAATATCTCCTCCCATAAGAACAGCGTTTTCTTCGTTGTAAAAAGCAATATGAGCAATGCTGTGCCCGGGAGCGAAAATCACTTTGAACCTGATCTCTCCGAATGTCAGCTCATCACCTTCTTCCACAAAAATGGTTGGCAGTGGAGATGGCTCATATCCTGTAAAACCATACAGCTGCGCGGAAGGGCCTACCATGCTCAGAGTGCTCAGCTCTCCTTCATGGGCGATAATATCCACACTGTAAGTCCGCGCTAAATGAGCATTTCCCAGGACATGATCAATATGGCAGTGTGTATTTAAAATGGCGTGAATTTTGAGATCATTATTTTGTATGAATTCATCCAGTACTTCACGTTCCTGTGCTGTATAACAGCCCGGATCAACGATGACAGCATTATTTTGATCATCATGAATCAGGTAAGTGTTTTCCTGAAAAGGATTGAAAGTATAGGTACGAATATGAATACTCATGCGTTTAATATTATTTTTGCGCTGCAAATTACTTATTTTTGATTAAAATCTGGAACTATGGGTATGTTTAAACTTGTATTTGGATTATTGACAGTTACTGTTCTTACAACAGCTTGTGCTACAAAAGTACCGTTTACAAAAGCTGTAATCGAAAAATACGACCTTACGGACATTACAATGAAACAAGTGCAGTTTTTTACTTCACAGTACATTGTCCTGGAAGCAAGCAATTCCTCGGAAGCACAACGTGTGGAAGATGGAAAAATCGTAGTTTCTCAAAATAATAAAAACTACCGGATTGTGATTCAACCGCAGACAAAGTGTGTTTTTGAAAAAAACGACGAGAACGGTAATGTATATATCCGCTTTGAACAAGGGAAAAATAATTTTCTGAAATTTGCAGTCCGTAAAAATGACAGTAATGGCAGGTACTATCTGGTAGCGGATTATTCCGGCGGCACAAAGGGTAAAGTTGCTTATAATGATAAAACATATTACATCAATAGTGAAAGCGGTAATGCCTTTTTGATGGTTTCCGTTAAAAAGCTGAACAAATCGTACGGCCGTACTAAGGTGGTGAAAGGAATGAAAGTAAGATAAGCGGCTTTCAGCGCCTGCTCCTGCAGGAATTAAAACATTAGCCCATGATTATCAGTACTTAAATGTCTTTGCACGGATGTTTCAGATCCGTGAATGACAAATGCAGCAAGATGATATTCACCCTCTCATTTGTTAACAGACTACTAAAAATGCAGATTTAAGTTTTTTTGGTTCTTAAATAAAAGAACTAATTCTTTTTTTCCTATATCTTTGCCCCATGAAAATTTGTAGAAACAATATTGTTCCTCTTTCTGACAAGCAATTGGAGCTTATTGAAAGAGTCGGGGTTTTTGGCTGTGAGCATGGATTACAACCTGCTTCTGCCAGAATTTCTGCGTTGCTGCTTGTTTCAGATAAAATAGAGCTGACCTTTGATGAAATCAGAGAGACACTTAACCTGAGCAAAAGCGCAACGAGTAACGGGATCAATTTTCTGTTAGTGGCGAAAAGAATTGAATATGTTACGAAAACCGGAGACAGAAAGCGTTATTTCCGGTCAAATATTGAGACCTGGAAAAAGTCTTTTACAGAGGAATTTAATCATTTGGTAAGCTTTACTAATTTATTGAATGAAATCCGGAAAGTAAGAACGGATAAAACAGTTGATTTTAATAATTCGATAGACGACCTGTCCAGTTTTATTCAATATGTAATAACAGAATTATCGGGGATCTATGAAAAATGGGAAACAAAAACAATAAGAACAACAAAATAACTATGTCTAAAATTAAATTACTATTGGTGCTTCTGGTGACGGGGAGTCAGTTAAAAGCTCAATCAAATGTGATGGATTTAAGCCAGTGTTTGAATTATGGATTAGAACACTCACCCTACGTAACACTTTCCAAAAACGAATTGGAAATGTTTAAATACAATAAGCGGGACTTATACGCTCCTTATCTGCCTTCACTTAATGCAAGCGGAAGCCTTGATTACAATGCGAAGCTACCGGTAACGGTAATTCCGGCAGGAGGTTTTTCACCGGAAGAGCTCCGTATAAAAATGGGTTCTCCGAATGCAAACTCTGCCACTATCCAGCTGGAGCAGAAAATTTACGATCAGGCAGCAATAATCGGAATGAAAGGAATGAAAGATTACGAAGAGCTTTCTAACCTGAATTCAGAAAAGACAATAGAAGACCTGATCTACAACGTTGCAATGTCTTATTACCAGGTGCTTATCGTCAGCCAGCAGATTAAATTACTGGAGGACAGCAGAGATCAATATACAGAGCTTGTCAGAATCATGGAATTACAATTGGCAAAAGGAGTGGTGAAGAAAGTGGATCATGACCGGATTAAAGTGGCCTATAACAATATCATTTCACAATTAAGCCTGGTTCAAACATCTAAAAATGTTGCAATCAACCGTTTGAAAGTAGTGATCGGCTTACCGATTGACAGTGATCTACAGATCAATGAAGATCAGAAAGAGCTGGAGGATACTGCTTTGCCCGGAGAAGCACAGATAAATGTATCGGAGCGGCTGGATTATAAAATCAACCAGATGAATATAAAATTGCAGGAATTAAATACAAGAGTGACAAAATATTCCTTTTTACCAACGCTGAGCGGATACGCGAGATACGGAGCCAATTCCTATGCTCAGACGTTTAAAGATTCCTGGAATAATTTTTATGACTTTGCTTCCATCGGATTGAAGCTAAACGTTCCGATCTTCAACGGATTGAAAGTAAATACGAATTATAATAAACAACGTATTCAACTGGAAAACCTAAAAGCGCAATCTACTATTATGGAAGAAAATTATAAGGTGGAATACCTGAATTCCAGAACGAAGCTGATCGAAGCGCATACAAGCTATACGACAAATTTAGAGAACCTTAATTTAGCAAAAGAAGTATATGAAGTAACAAATCTTTCTTACCAGAAAGGAGCATCTTCTTTATCTGACTTTTTAAACGCGGATTATAGCTATAAGGAAGCACAGACAAATTACCTGACATCACTTGTCAATATGCTGTCTTCCCGTTTAGATTTCGAAAAATCAAAAGGTAATTTATCTAACTATTTAAATAATAAATAATGAAAAAGAAAGGAATAATCGCTGTCATTATTATTGCGGTGTGTGTTGTATTTGCTGTGGTGAAATTATCAGCAAATAAAAAAGTAATTGAAAAAGGAAAAGAAGTGATTGACCGGTCACATATCCCGGTAGCTGTAAATGTTGAATCGGTGAAAATGCTGGAATTGTCAGGAGCAATTATCCGTCCGTCAATTGTGGAACCGAATGAAAAAGCAACCATCGCACCAAGCATGTCCGGTAAGCTGGAATCGTTATCCATTCAGTTGGGATCAAAAGTCGGAAAAGATCAGACGATCGGTAAAATTGATACGAAGACGCTGAACGTTCAGCTGAAAAACCTTCAGCTGACAGCTGATAAATTGAAAACCGATTTAGACAGAAATAAAGAATTGTTTGAAGGGAAAGCACTTTCCGAGACGCAATACCTGGATTCCAAATATGCATATGAATCAAGATTGCTGGAGCTGGAGCAGCTAAAGCAGCAGCTCAGTGATTCGTACATTAAATCTCCTGTTGCAGGAACAATTATCGATAAAAAGTACGTTGCGGGCGAGTTTGTGAGTGCAGGTTCTCCGGTTGCTACGGTAGTAGATGTAGATGTGCTTAAAATTTATGTCTATGTCAATCAAAGCGAAGTAAGGTTTATTAAAATGAACCAGGAAGCACATATTTCCGCTTCTGTTTTCCCGGATAAGTCATTCAAAGGAAAAGTAACCTACATCGCGCCGAGCGCAGACAATAATTATAACTACAAAATCGAAGTTCAGGTTCGTGTAAAAGAAAATCCTGAGTTAAAAGCAGGTACTTATGTGAATGTAAAATTCGAGATGGACAGAAAAGAAGACGTACTTCAGGTTCCTAAAAAAGCATTGGTAGAAGGAGTGAAAAATGCGTATGTATATGTTCAGAACGGAGACAGGGCAGAAAGAAGAACTATCCGTGTCGGACGTGAAAATGGTGAATATATTGAGGTTGTTGAAGGGCTTAAAGAAAATGAAAAAGTTGTAATCGACGGTCAGATCAATATTGTAGATAAAAGTTTAATTCAAGCAAAAGAAAGTAAATAATCATGGCTTCAATTACCGAGATAGCGATAAAACGACCATTACTGATAACAGTAGTTTTCGTTTGTCTGGTGCTCTTTGGTTTTATAAGTTACAGGACACTGAACTATAACTTATTGCCAAAGTTCGATATACCAGTTGTATTAGTTCAGACTATTTATCCGGGAGCATCTTCCGATGAGGTCGAGAACAGTATTACAAAACACATTGAAGAGGCTGTTTCTTCTTTAGAAGGGCTTAAATCTGTCAGCTCTTCTTCCCGGGAAAGCATCTCTGTTATTACAATAGAGCTGAATCAGGGAGAAGATGCGGTAAAAGCTCAGCAGGATGCCGAACGTAAGATCTCACAGATCTTGTCACTGCTTCCGGACGGAGTGGACGAGCCGGTTGTATCCCGTTTCTCGCTGGATGACTTGCCGATCGTGAAGCTGACAGCAACTTCTAATTTGTCATCTACGGAAATGTACGACCTGGTCGATCTGAAGATCAAGCCGCTTTTAACGAACGTTCCGGGTGTGGCGCAGATCAACCTGATCGGAGGAGTTGAACGCCAGATCGAAGTGAAGCTGGATAATGATAAATTATCCGCCTATAATATCAGTCCTGCAAATGTCCAGGCGATGATTGCAAGAGGCGGTATGTCTTTTCCGGCGGGAAATGTTCAGAATGACGATTCCAGGTTCTCTTTACGGCTGGATGCAAAAATTACAGATATAGAAGTTCTGAAAGACCTGATCATCAAGCAGGATGCAGGTGGATCCAGAATACTTTTGCGGGATATTGCAACTGTAACGGACGGACAGGCAGAACCTACGACGCTGAACCGGATCAACGGGAAACCGGGAATCGGTATCCAGGTTTTAAAGCAGACAGATGCGAATACCGTATCAGTAGCACAGGGCATTCAGAAGAAGCTGGCTGATGTAAAAGAAAGATACAAGGATATCAACTTTGATTATATGATCGCGTCGGATCAGTCAGTCTATACGCTGGCTTCAGCTGATGCGGTAATGCACGATTTATACCTGGCAATCATTATTGTAGCGGCTGTAATGGTATTCTTCCTGCACTCGCTGAGATCATCCATGTTTGTATTGATCGCCATTCCGTCGGCAATGATTCCGACTTTCATTTTAATGTGGGTATTCGGCTTCTCGCTGAACCTGATGACCTTGATGGCATTGTCCCTGGTGGTTGGTATTCTTGTGGATGACAGTATTGTGGTTCTGGAAAATATTTACCGCCACATGGAAATGGGAAAACACAAGCGAATAGCGGCATTAGAAGGACGTAATGAAATCGGGTTTACGGCACTTTCTATTACCTTGGTGGACGTCGTGGTATTCCTTCCGCTGGCACTTTCCACAGGATTGATAGGTAATATTCTCCGTGAATTCTCCCTGGTAATCGTGTTCTCCACGCTGATGTCGTTAGTAGTGGCTTTTACACTGACACCTATGCTGGCTTCCCGCTGGGGTAAGTTGGAGCATCTGACAAAAGATAATCTGTGGGGCAGAGCAAACTTATGGTTTGAAGGGATTCTTGACGCAATAAGAGATATTTATGTTTCAGTTTTAAAATGGACATTAAATCACAAGCTGATCACAGCAGCGATTATTACGACACTTTTTGTCTCTACAGTAATTTTGCTTCCTGTCAAAGGATTTATCAGCGGTACTTTCATGCAGCCTGCTGACAGAGCCGAGCTAAGCTTGTTAATAGATTTATCTCCTGAAAATACGTTGTCACAGACGAATCAGGTGGTAGGTGAAATTGAAAAAATGCTGCTGCGGGATCCGGATGTTACAAAAGTATTCTCGAATGTAGGTACACAATCAGGAGAGGTTTCTTCCAATTCAGCAGCAAACAGTAACCTTGCAGAGATCACTGTTCAGCTGGTCGATAAAAAAGAACGGGATTATTCAACCGATGAATTCGGTCAGCGCGTTCGTGACTCGCTGGAGAAATATCCCGGAATAAAATTAATTGTTACTCCTGTAGGTCTGATGGGGAACGATGTTCCGATTCAGGTGGCAGTGAAGGGAACGGAATTAGATAGCGTGAGAAAAGGAGCAGCGATGCTGTTTGACATCATCAACAGTGTTCCCGGGACGGATTTCGTAAGATATTCGACAAAAACACCTAAAAAAGACATTGCTATTGATATTGACAGAGAGAAAACCGCAATGTATGGCTTATCCGTTGCAGAGATCGGTGCAGCTGTTCAGCTGGCATATCAGGGGAATGACGATACGCGTTTTAAAGATAAAGGAGAGGAATACGATATCAATATTATGCTGGATAAAGCAGATAAGTATTCCATTAATGACGTAAGGAACCTAACGATTCAGAATCAGCGGGGAAGTATCGTTCGTCTGCAGGATGTCGCTTCGATCTATGAGGTGGATGGACAGTCCGTACGTGAACGACTGGATCGTATGGCTTCTGTTAAAATATTTGCTGCAACGGTTAATCGTTCCTTAGGAGATATCGTTAATGAAATCAAGGCAAAGATTTCGAAAACCGAATTTCCGGCAGGAACAGAAATAAAATTTATCGGTGCTGCGGAAAATATGGAAGATTCCATGAAGAGTTTGGTGATGTCATTAGGACTGGGAATTCTTCTGATTTATTTTATCATGGTGGCACTTTATGAAAGTGTATTATCGCCGTTCATTGTCTTGTTTTCCATTCCGGTGTCATTTGTTGGAGCATTTCTTGCATTGGCACTTACAATGAATCAGCTGTCAATTTTCGCGATGCTCGGTCTGATCATGCTCCTCGGTCTGGTTGCCAAGAATGCTATTTTGATCGTCGATTTTGCGAACCATCAGGTAGCTGAAGGAAAGACAGTATATGAAGCGTTGGTTGAAGCAGGGAAGGAGCGTCTTCGCCCGATCATGATGACCACGCTGGCAATGGTTTTCGGTATGTTGCCGATCGCTATGGCAACAGGTGATGGTGCCGAAGTGAAGAACGGGATGGCTTGGGTAATTATCGGAGGTCTGACATCTTCTATGGTTTTGACAGTCTTCCTTGTCCCGGGTGTTTATTATATGTTCGATAACATCAAAAGCTTCTTTAAAAGAAGAAGAAAACGAAGAAAAGCAATTGAAGCATAAAAATAAAGGCGGTTCATTAATGAACCGCCTTTATTTTTTTATCCGGGATTTATAAAATGAATTTAAAAATTCGGAGTCAGGTCATGTGTTTGATAGAACTCATCAATATATTTCAATGCTTCCTTAGGAGAGTCAACAATCTTAAACAGATCCAGGTCTTTTTCTGAAATATTATTTTCTTTATTCAGCATCACTTCCTTGATCCAGTCCATTAATCCTTCCCAATATTCGCTGCCCATCAGGACAATTGGTTTTCGTTTTATTTTTTTTGTCTGAACCAGCGTTAAGGCTTCAAACAATTCGTCCAGCGTTCCCAGGCCGCCGGGAAGAATTATAAATCCCTGTGCATATTTCACGAACATTACTTTACGTACGAAAAAGTAACGGTAATCAAAAATATGCTCCAGATCAATATATTGATTGTGAGATTGCTCAAATGGCAGATTAATATTTAATCCTACAGATGTTCCCTTGCCTTCCTGCGCACCTTTATTCGCTGCCTCCATAATTCCGGGCCCTCCTCCGGTAATTACTCCGAAACCATTTGCGGCGCATTCTTTTGCCACTTCCTGCGCTAATTGATAGTATTTGTTGTCCGGTTGTGTCCTTGCTGATCCGAAAATAGACAGACAGGGACCTACCTGGGCTAACCGGTCGTAAGAGTCCACAAACTCAGACATGATCTTGAAAATAGCCCAGCTGTCGTTTACTTTTATCGCATTCCAATCCTTTTTAATGGCTTTCATTCTATTTTGAATTAAATGTTAAAAATTCATTTATTGTGCACGTATAGGGTGTATATGGCCGTCAAAAATGGAAAAAATAAGCGAGAAAATAGTATTTTTAGATTTTGATAAACAAAGTTTCACAAATTTTACAATGGAAATTTATTACTCGTTCTCTTTACTTATTGTCGTAGCAACCCTTTTCTCTTTTTTAAATAAACAATGGTTAAAACTCCCTTCCACTATCGGAATTATGGTTATTGCCATTTTCTTTTCTGTCCTCTTAGTAAGCTTTGGAGATAGGATTCTTAGTGAAGAATTATTGAATTCTATGAGAGATTTACCTAAGAGTGTAGATTTCAATGAAATATTAATGGGAGCATTGCTGAATTTCCTGTTGTTCGCCGGAGGGATTCACATTAAAATGTCAGATTTGAGAGAGCATCGCGGCGCGATTGGCATTTTCGCTACTTTCAGTGTAGTAATAACGGCTTTTTTGGTTGCTTTTTCGCTTTATTTCTTAACAGAATGGTTTGGAAGCCAGATTCCTTTTATCAATTGTCTGCTTTTTGGTGCATTAATTGCTCCGACAGACCCGATAGCAGTTCTCGGAGTTTTAAAGGAAGCTAATGTTTCCAAATCGTTACAGACGAAAGTTGCCGGTGAATCTTTGTTCAATGACGGAACAGCCATCGTTTTATTCGCTGTTGTGCTTCAAATTGCGACAGGAGAGAGAAGTGAGGTTACCTTTGGTAATATCACGTGGTTCTTTATGCAGGAATTTTTCGGCGGATTGATCGTAGGGCTTGTTCTGGGAATTATAACCGAAAAGCTGATTAAAAAAACCAAGGATTATAAAATTGCGGTTATGGCGACATTGTCCATTGTAATGGGCGGCTATATGCTGTGCCATGAGCTGCACGTTTCTGCTCCTTTAGCAATGGTCGCTGCCGGTTTGTATATCGGAAATATGAGATTTTCCAAAACAGAAGTCGCGGAAGAATTAAAAGATTATCTCCATAAATTCTGGGAAGTTACAGACGAGATCTTTAATGCGGTACTTTTCTTATTTATTGGTTTACAGGTAATTGTAATCTCTGATTTACAGCAATATTGGAAAGCTGGTGCCGTAGCCATTATTGTAGTTTTAATTTCCCGTTTTTTATCAATTTTGCTTCCTGCCAAACTGATACGATTTAAAAAGAAAATTGATAATCATACTATAAAAGTACTTACATGGGGAGGAATCAGAGGTGGAGTGTCAATTGCTCTTGCCTTGTCTATTCCGGATAGTGTTGAGCACAAAGAAGCTATCGTTGCCATTACGTATTTTGTTGTTGTATTTTCTATTATTGTTCAGGGTCTTACAATTGGTACTGTTGCTGATAAAAACACGAAAATTAAAATCCCTCGACCTACAAATGTAATCGCAAACAACCAGAAAGAAATATCGGAAACGAATCAAGAGTTTTAGGGAATTGCTTATCAGATAATTCTGGTTTCGGGAATCATTTCAACAACAATAATATTACTTTTTGTATATCAGCTATTTGATATTCACAGATTTAAATTGCAATAAACAGAGCAACATGAGAAAATTATGTTTAGCATATTAAAAAGATTTAATAAAAATCAGGAGAAGATGTTTAGAGATTATATCAGTTTTAAAAACTTTAGAGGAGACTTTTTTGGAGGTATTACTTCGGGAATTGTTGCCCTGCCATTGGCGATGGCATTTGGAGAACAGTCGGGATTAGGTGCGGCTGCGGGATTATTCGGAGCGATAGCTATTGGTTTTTTCGCATCTTTGTTTTGTTCCACACAACAGCAGATAAGCGGACCAACTGCACCGATGACAGCAGTGAGTATGGTCGTAATTTCGCAGGTTGTTCAAAGTTTTGACGGAAATCTGAATGAAGCGATACCTTCTATTTTGATGGTTTTCTTTTTGGCAGGAATCGTCCAGATTATTTTGGGCTTGATTGGTGTCGGAAAATACATCAAATACATTCCTTACCCCGTCATATCTGGTTTTATGAACGGAATTGCCATTATCATTATTATGGGGCAGATTTTTCCGTTACTTGGATATGTTGCCTCAAAAGATGTGGAGCTTGTCGAGAAGAATAAATCGTTGGCTGAAACTAAAATAATGACTAAAATTTTTCAGGAAATTAAATCAGAAAGTCAGCTCAGTCTGGAAGATCTAGCTCTGATAGAAAAAAAGATAGTCATCGCCAGACAAGTTTCTCAAGATGAAATTTTGGAAGAATCAAAAGCGATTAGTGATGCACAGGTAAAATCTGCTGCAGGAATTATAAAAAACCTCAACAGGGGGTTGAAAAATATTAATTGGCTGGAATTTACATTTGTTATTTTTACCGTCCTTGTTATTTACGGATTTAAAGAGTTGCTTAAACTTTTGCCCGGAAGAATTCGCTTTTTCGACGGATTGAAAAAAATTGCCTCATCCACTCCAACTACCTTGATTGCACTGGTGCTGGTTTCGGCAATAGCCATTTATTTCCAATTCGATTTATATACTATCAGTGAAATTCCGCAAGGTTTTCCAGGGTTGCATTTTGAATTGTTTTCAGGCTTCAGTTTCGATACGATTCGTCCGTTGTTGATGGCAGTTGTTTCATTGGCCTTGTTGGGTTCAATCGACTCCTTGCTTACTTCTGTCATTGTGGACACGAAAGAGAAAACCCAGCACAATTCAAGTCAGGAGCTGTTTTCCCAAGGTGTAGGTAACAGTATGGCGGCATTGTTCGGTGGTATCCCGGGGTCGAGTGCCACAGTACGGACATTGGTTAATATGAATGCAGGCGGGAAAACCCGTCTTTCAGGAATAATTGCATCAATGCTTTTACTGAGTATTTTACTATTTTTTGCTCCGATTGCATCAAAAATCCCATCATCAGTTTTGGCAGGCGTTTTAATCACGGTAGGTATCGGAATTTTTGATTACAGAGGACTTAAAGCTATAAGAAAAACACCGGTAGGAGATGTTTTGGTAATGATTATAGTTACATTACTTACTGTTTTTGTGGACTTGGTTATTGCTGTGGGAGTTGGATTGGTTATTTCTGCCTTGATTTTTATGAAGAAAATGGGAGATGTAAATGCTCAAAAAGCTGAAATTACACGTCTGGATAAATCGGAAGAACTTCCTTGGGATGATGAGAAAGGGATAGATGGAAAAATCGCCGAAAAGATTTTTGTGAAACATTTAGGAGGTCCATTATTTTTTGGAAACACGACCGATTTGCAGATTTTATATCAACAAATTTCCGATAATTCAGAATATATAATTCTGAGAATGGACCGGGTAACATACATCGACCAAAGCGGATTATATACGTTGGAGGATATTATCAGCGATCTGGATAAGCGAGGGAAAAAAGTAATGATGGTTTGTTTGCAAAAGCAACCTGAATATCTTATCCGAAGAATAGAAATTATTCCGAACTTAATTTCGGAAGAGATGAACTTCAAAAAGTTTGACGAATGTCTGGTGTGGCTTAAAAGGCATATCAGCGCAACCTGAATTTGTAATATTGTCTATTGACATAAGAGGGCGTTAAACCTAAAAATAAGAGAGGTGTAAACTTTCTGTTGGTAAACGATCTCTTTTGACAGAAGAGCTGTGCTGATAACGACAAGTAAATCGAATCGTAGGAAATTAACTTTATTTTCCGACACAGATCTTTGTTGAATTGCTACATTCCCGATAAAGGTCTTTTATCTGGTGCCTTTTTTCTGTTATCCGTTATCTAATCGTTTTTCAGCTCTGTTTTTAAATAATCTTTGGTGTAAGATTTTACCTTGCTTTTGACAAATACTTCCGGTGTACCTGAGAACAGGATATTTCCTCCTTTACTTCCTCCTTCCGGTCCTACGTCCACAATATAATCGGCTACTTTGATGATATCCAGGTTGTGCTCTATCACCAGAATCGTATTTCCTTCTTCAACCAGTCGCTGCAGAACATCCAGCAAAATGCGGATATCTTCAAAATGGAGTCCTGTTGATGGTTCATCCAGAATATAGATTGTTTTTCCGGTGCTTTTTTTCGAAAGCTCCGTTGCCAGCTTGATACGTTGTGCTTCGCCTCCGGAAAGCGTTGTGCTCGGCTGTCCGAGTTTTACATAACCCAATCCGACAGAATCCAATGTTTGTACAATACGGTTGATCTTCGGAATATTTTCGAAAAATTTAGCAGCTTCCTCGATCGGCATGTCCAGCACATCACCGATAGATTTTCCTTTGTACCGGATCTCAAGCGTTTCACGGTTGTAACGTTTCCCGTTACAGGTATCACAGTCCACATGAACATCCGGCAAAAAGTTCATTTCGATGACTTTTACGCCTGCACCACCGCAGGTCTCACAGCGTCCTCCTGCTACATTGAAGGAAAATCTTCCCGGTTTATAGCCACGGATCTGGGATTCGGAAAGATTTGCATACAAGTTCCGGATTTCGTCAAATACTTTGGTATAGGTTGCCGGATTTGAACGGGGAGTTCTTCCGATAGGGGCCTGGTCAATTTCTATCACCTTATCTAGGTGTTCCAACCCTTCTATTTTCTTATAAGGAAGCGGTTTTTTGACTCCGTTATAGAAATGTGCATTCAGGATCGGATACAGGGTTTGATTGATCAGTGAAGATTTACCGCTTCCGGAAACTCCTGAAATACAGGTAAAAGTTCCCAGCGGGATTTCCAGATTTACATTTTTCAGGTTGTGACCGCTTGCACCCGTTAATTTTAATTGTTTTCCATTCCCTTTTCTTCTGGTTTCCGGAACTGCTATTTTCAGTTCCCCTTTCAGATATTTTGTAGTAAATGAATCTTCCGTATCTAATTGGTCAACAGTTCCCGCATTGACAATTCTTCCGCCGTGAACGCCTGCTTTTGGTCCTATATCTACCACGAAATCAGCGATCTCGATCATTTCTTTGTCATGTTCCACAACGATCACGGAATTTCCGGTATCTCTGAGGTTCTGGAGTGATTTTATCAGTTTTGTATTGTCGCGTTGGTGAAGGCCGATGCTGGGTTCATCCAGGATATACAACACGTTCATAAGCTCAGTGCCGATTTGCGTCGCGAGGCGGATCCGCTGCGCTTCACCACCGGAAAGTGTTTTTGCAGAGCGGTTCAGGCTCAGATAATCCAAGCCGACATTTACAATGAAATTGATCCGGCTTTTAATTTCTTTCAGAATTTCTTTTCCGATCGCCAGTTGACTTTCTGAAAGATGCTGTTCAACATTTTCAAACCAGTCTCTCAGATCGACGGTATCCATTTCGGCAAGCTGCCCGATGTGCTTATCATTTATTTTAAAATAGAGCGCTTCTTTTTTCAAACGATAGCCTTTGCAATCCGGGCAGGTAACCACATTCATAAACGATTGTGCCCAGCGCTGGATCGCTGCAGGGCCGTCGTCCGCATGGCGCATTAAAAAGCTGATGATTCCTTCGAAAGTAAATTCTTTATTATTGCTGTTTTCCAGACCTTCATTCCCGTCGATCAGAACTTTCAGTACCTCTTCATCAATATCTTTAATAGGAGTTGTCAGCTTATAACCATGATAATTCAGAAACTCGTCGATTTTTTCAAAGATCCATGTGCGCTTATATTCGCCGATAGGTATAATTCCGCCGGATTTGATGCTTTTTTGCGGATCCGGGATTATTTTTTCCATTGAAACTTCACTTACTTGTCCCAAGCCGTTGCATCTCGGACAGGCACCATAAGGAGAATTAAAAGAAAATAAGAACGGTTCCGGTTCCGGATAACTGATTCCTGTCGTTGGACACATCAGCAAGCGAGAAAAATAGCTCACTTCATTCGTTTCATAATCCATGACCATCATGGTTTTCTGCCCGTGCTTCATGGAAGTTAAAATGCCTTCATACAGCCTTTTTCCGGAGTCTTCGTTCGCTACAAGGCGATCAATGACAATATCAATATCGTGAATTTTATAACGGTCTAATTTCATTCCCGGTTCAATGTCCCGCATTTCTCCGTCCACCCGCACTTTCGCAAATCCGGATTTGCGGATCTGCTCGAACAATTCACGGTAATGCCCTTTCCGGCCTTTTACTTTGGGAGCAAGCAGGACGATACGTTTGTCTTTATACTTCTCCAGGATCAGCTGAACGATCTGCTCATCTGAATATTTTACCATCGCTTCGCCCGTTTCGGAGGAATAAGCGGTGCCCACGCGCGCATATAGCAGGCGGAGAAAGTCATAAATTTCCGTAATTGTCCCGACTGTTGATCTCGGAGAGCGGGAAACTGTTTTCTGTTCAATGGAAATTACCGGGCTTAGTCCTTCGATTTTATCGACGTCCGGGCGCTCCAGACCTCCTAAAAACTGGCGTGCATACGCCGAAAAAGTTTCGATATAACGCCGCTGACCTTCCGCAAAAATCGTATCAAAAGCAAGCGAGGATTTTCCTGAACCGGACAGACCTGTAAATACCACCAGCTTATTTCTGGGTATTTTCAGATCGACATTTTTCAGATTATGCTCACGTGCGCCGTAAACTTCAATGTATTGTTGCTCGTTCTCAATAGCCTCTTTCATGCGGGTTGCTTTTTTGCGATATTTCCGGAGATTATCCGGGGAGCAAATTTACAACAATTTAAACGTAATACCGATTACATTTCTGCATTAGTCCGAGGCCAGCTTTTGCCTTTATTGCTCTCAACATCTGCTATATCAGCATCAACCATTCTAAAACTTTAAAGTAGTCCAAAGTGTTAATTAGGAGATTTTTAATAATAATTACTGTTTTAGCAGGATACCGGAACAGAGAAGCTAAACAGCAAATTGCCGGAAAAAGAAAAGAAAGGATAATGTTTCGCTACCCCGTACAAATATGTCAGCGGGGTAGCAGAATAATTTTTGGATTTACCGCAATAATGTTACGTGTCCTATTTTTTGAATTTTTTCAACAGCTTCCCGTTTTTTGACAATAATTTTCCATACATAAGTTCCTTCCGGGCATTTTTTTCCTAAGTATGTGCCGTCCCAGCCTACTTTAGTATTATGTGTCTCGAAGATAATTTCACCCCAGCGGTCGAATACCAGCATTTCATAATCAAAATTATCATAACCTTCCGCGATCACAGGCTTAAAGATGTTATTAAACTCATCTCCGTCAGGAGTAAATGTATTAGGAACGTAAAATATAATATCCTCGCTCATTTTAATTACTACACGGGTAGTATCCGTACAGCCTTTATCATTTTTAGCAACTAAGATAACAGTGTAATTTCTGAAAATTTCCGGGTCATAAACATATTTAGGATGCTCTTTTGTGCTGTGTCCTGTTTCATCGCCGAAATACCAGTCATAAGAAGTCGCGTTCTGAGATTGGTTGGTGAAATAGACTTCATTGTAAACGTTTGTAATCTCATAGGTAGAAGCTATAAATGCTGCTTCCGGTGTAGGAAAAGCACAGATAGCACTATCCATTTTTACAGTAGTGGTACATCCGCCCACAGCTACAGACAAAGAAACATTAAAGCAGGTGTCTCCGATAAATGTATGAACAGGATTACTTGAGCCGGAAATCGTACCATCTCCGAAGTTCCATGAATAAGAATCCGCATTAGTTATTGAGCTTGAAAATTTTACAACTAAAGGAGAACATCCTTTTGTTGTATCTGCAACAATGGCCAGATGAAGCGTGTCCTCATATGAAATAGTTGCTGCTCCGTTTTTTGTACAACCGTTCACATCTGTTACGGTTACTATGTATGTTCCTGCCGGCATACCGGACAGATTCTGTGAAGTTGATCCGTTTGACCACGAGTAGGTATAAGGTGCTGTTCCTCCTGAAACGGAGATATTAACGCTCCCGTTGTTACTTCCGCATGAAGCATTTGTGACTGTACCTACTGTAATTGTAGGAGTGGAGGTGTTGGTAATGATTGTTCCTGTCCCGTTTGTGGCTGTACATCCGTTATTATCTGTTACTGTCACGGTATAATTTCCTGCCGGTGCACCTGACAAGTTTTGTGAAGTGGCGCCGTTTGACCATGAATAAGTGTAAGGCGCCGTTCCCCCTGAAACAGAAATGTTGATGCTTCCGTTGTTGCTTCCGCAAGATGCCGGAGTGATCGTTCCGACAGTAACAGTAGGCGCAGAAGTATTTGTAATGGTCGTTCCTGTCCCGTTTGTGGCTGTACATCCATTATTATCTGTTACTGTCACGGTATAATTTCCTGCCGGTGCACCTGACAAGTTTTGTGAAGTGGCGCCGTTTGACCATGAATAAGTGTAAGGCGCCGTTCCCCCTGAAACAGAAATGTTGATGCTTCCGTTGTTGCTTCCGCAAGATGCCGGAGTGATCGTTCCGACAGTAACAGTAGGCGCAGAAGTATTTGTAATGGTCGTTCCTGTCCCGTTTGTGGCTGTACATCCATTATTATCTGTTACTGTCACGGTATAATTTCCTGCCGTTACACCGGACAGATTCTGTGCTGTTGATCCGTTTGACCATGAATAAGTGTAAGGCGCCGTTCCTCCTGAAACAGAAATGTTGATGCTTCCGTTGTTGCTTCCACAAGATGCCGGAGTGATCGTTCCGACAGTAACAGTAGGCGCAGAAGTATTTGTAATGGTCGTTCCTGTTCCGTTTGTGGCCGTACAACCATTATCATCGGTTACCGTTACAGTGTAATTTCCTGCCGGTACACCGGACAGATTCTGTGCTGTTGATCCGTTTGACCATGAATAAGTGTAAGGCGCCGTTCCCCCTGAAACAGAAATGTTGATACCACCGTTGCTGCTTCCACATGATGCAGAAGTGATCGTTCCCACGGAGACAATCGGCGCAGAAGTGTTGGTGATAGTTGTTCCTGTTCCGTTTGTTGCTGTACACCCATTATCATCTGTTACTGTTACAGTATAAGTTCCGGCAGATATACCTGATAAATTTTGCGCTGTTGATCCGTTTGACCATGAATAAGTGTAAGGTGCCGTTCCCCCTGAAACGGAAATATTGATGCTTCCATTGCTGTTACCACATGAGGCATTTGTTACTGTTCCTATAGAGACAGTTGGTGCAGGAGCATCAGTAATTGGTGTCCCTGTCCCGTTTGTTGCTGTACAACCGTTATCATCTGTTACCGTTACCGTGTAAGTTCCTGCCGTTACACCGGACAGATTCTGTGCTGTTGATCCGTTTGACCAGGCAAATGTGTAAGGTGCTGCTCCCCCCGAAACAGAGATATTGATACTTCCGTTGCTGTTTCCGCAGGAGGCATTTATTACTGTTCCTACGGTAACGGAAGGTCCGGATGAGTTAGTAATGGTTGTCCCCGTTCCGTTTGTAGCTGTACAACCGTTATCATCTGTTACCGTTACCGTGTAAGTTCCTGCCGTTACACCGGACAGATTCTGTGCTGTTGATCCGTTTGACCATGAATAAGTGTAAGGCGCTGTTCCTCCTGAAACAGAGATATCGATGCTTCCGTTACTGCTTCCGCAGGAAGCAGGAGTAATTGTTTCGACGGTGATTGACGGGGCGGATAATTTATCTGCATTACTAAAGGCATCACTGGTCGCAGTACAGTTACCATTTTTAACTGTTACGGTATAATTTTGCCCGGTTGTCATTCCGCTGATAACCCCTCCTGTCCCAATAACAGGTCCTGTCGGAGAGAATGTATAGGTGTAGGAGGAATTATAATTCGAGATGGTGCTTATTTCTGTAGCTGTACAAGTCGGATTTGTTTTTGAGATAACAGGCTTGGTAGGATTAGCATTTATAACAATTTTTACTTTAACGGTGTCCTTGCATACATTGGAAGGGGTAAATGTATAAACGGCTCCGCTGCCGGCGATTGTAGTGACAACAGGGGAAGGATTCCAGGTACCGCTGACTCCGTCGTTGGAAGTTGCAGGAAGCGAAACGGATTCTCCTTCACAATATGGCCCGAAGGCACTAAAAACTGGTTTTTGCTTGTTTACGGTTACGGTAATCTGATCGGTAGCCGTACACCCGGGACCGGTTGTTACTGTTACTGTATAAGTTGTTGTTTGAGTAGGAGTTGCGGTCGGATTCGGAATGGATGGATCGTCAAGGCTTTCAGAGGGAGTCCAGGAATAGGTTGCCGAACCTGGGTTAGAACCGGAGCCGCCACCTGAACAGTTAACAACTTTAACCGTATAATCTTCGATTTCGTCTGAATTAGTTAAAGCATTTGCACTTCCCCATCCATACCATTTAGAATCACAAGCCTTGTCATTTGCAGCAAAGTCATCATTATCTTTAACTCTTATCCTCATTCGGTAAACGCCTGGTGCCTGTCCTGCAGGCACATTGATCGTCATTGTGTGGGAATAAGAAGATCCTGACATTAGGGCGGTTGTGTAGGCTATCTCGGAAGGATTGCTGAATGTTCCGTCGTTGTTCCAGTCAATCCATACCCGAACGGCACTTTTAGGATTGGAGCCACCTGCGTGAGCAACTGCCGCAGTCAACCCAAAAGAACTTCCTGCACATACTTCAACAACCTGCGAAGTATAATCACTGTACCACTGAGATGTGTTTGTGTTTGGCATAGATCCCTGCACTTTTGTGTTCGGATTACTGATATTAACGTTATTGTGCCCTCCTGTTGTAGAGACACTATTAATATAATATCCTCCTTTTTGAGTCATAGAGGCTGCTGTTGCACATCCTGCCGGTGTAAGAGGAGATTCAGGAGTCGCAGGACTCTCACCGATCTGTACACTTTGCCCGCAGTTTATGGTTACATCTGCGCCTGCGTTTGCAACAGGTGTCGGGCTTACAGTTACCACAACCGGAGTTCTGCTGCTTTCACATCCTCCTGCTGTCTGTGATACGTAATAGGTTCCCGTTGCTAATGCTGTTGACCCTGCTAACGGAGATCCCCCTGACGCTGCAGAATACCAGCTGATACCTGTTCCGGAGGGAACAAGGTTTGCGACAGTTCCTGCTCCGCAAAAGTTTTGAGCGGATGCTGTCGGTGGTGTTGCTGCGCCTAGCTGTGCTGCGTTGCTGAAAGAAGTGCTTGCGTCAGATGGACATGATCCGCTTGAAGCGGTCACGGTATAGTTTGTCCCTGTAGTCATATTGCTTATGCTACCTCCGGCGTTGACTGTTGGCCCTGCCGGTGTAAATGTGTAGGTGTAAGCAGCATTATAGTTTGATATGGTGCTTGTTCCCGCAGCCGAACAGGATGCGGGAGTTGAAGTAATGGTTGGAGCTGCAGGTTTTGCAGTAACTGTCACTGCTACCGATGTCCTGTTGCTTTCGCATCCTGCAGTTGTCTGTGATACGTAATAAGTTCCTGTTGCCAGTGCTGTTGACCCGGCTAACGGCGTTCCTCCTGACGCGGCAGAGTACCAGCTGATACCTGTTCCTGAAGGGGCAAGGTTTGTAACGGTCGCTGATCCGCAAAAGCTTTGAGGAGCTGCTGTTGGTGCTGTTGGAGTACTTAGCTGAGCAGCATTGTTGAAAGAAACACTTGCACTGGAAGGACAGGACCCGCTTGAAGCGGTAACAGTATAATTAATTCCGGTAGTCATACTGCTGATGCTTCCTCCTGTACCGACTGTTGGTCCTGCCGGTGTGAATGTGTAGGTATAAGCGGCGTTATAGTTTGAAATTGAACTTGTTCCCGCTGCCGAACAGGATGCAGGAGTTGAAGTGATTGTCGGAGCTGCAGGTTTTGCAGTCACTGTCACAGCTACCGGAGTTCTGCTGCTTTCACATCCACCGGTTGTCTGAGATACATAATAAGTTCCTGTTGCCAGTGCTGTTGACCCTGTTAACGGAGATCCTCCTGACGCTGCAGAGTACCAGCTGATGCCTGTTCCTGAAGGAGTAAGGTTTGCAACGGTCGCTGATCCGCAAAAGCTTTGAGGAGCTGCTGTTGGTGCTGTTGGAGTACTTAGCTGAGCTGCATTGCTGAAAGAAGCACTTGCATTGGAAGGGCAGGACCCGCTTGAAGCAGTAACTGTATAATTAGTTCCTGTAGTCATGTTGCTGATGCTCCCGCCGGCACCGACTGTTGGTCCTGCGGGTGTAAATGTGTAGGTATAAGCGGCGTTATAGTTTGATATGGTGCTTGTTCCCGCTGCCGAACAGGATGCAGGAGTTGAAGTAATGGTTGGAATTGCAGGGATTGAACCATCAGTAGAATATTCAATGATAACGGCACCGTTAGCACCAGTTCCTCCCGTGGCTGATCTGTCAGCTGTACTTTCAGAGTGTGTTAACCCTCCTGCGGCTCCACCACCGTAACTTCCGCCATTATTCCCATTTAATGATACACCAGACGAAGCTCCGCCTGTTGATTGACCGTTTCCTCCATTTCCTGAAGCTGGTCCATTTCCCGAACCCCCTACACGAGTTGCATTTGATGTGTTGGGACCTCCCGGGTCTGTTGGAGTAGGGTTTCCTCCATTTCCATTTGCTCCTGCAGCCCCACCTCCGGCACTGCCATGGTCTTTTGAACCATTAGGGTAACCGTAACTGCCTTTACCTCCTGTGAAATTGAGTGTTCCTCCACTAGCAGTTCCTCCATTACCACCCGCAGCTTGGGCATATTGATTATAATCATAAGAACTTGCTCTTCTTGCTACGGCATTATTTCCTCCATTTCCTCCGTTTGCAATCATATTTTGTCCATAACCGTCAAAAGAACTTAAACCCCCATTGCTACCTGTACCAACTGTGGTTGTATTAATTCCTCCCGAACCGAGTATTGAAGCTACTGAACCTCCAGCTCCCCCGGCTCCAACCACGATGTTATAGGTTTGACCAGGAATAACGGTAAAAGTTTTTTCTGTATATCCGCCACCGCCTCCACCACCTGCACCTGCACATGCCTCATAACCAAATTCTTTACCACTATCTCCTTTTGATCTTGCACCACCTCCGCCGCCGCCTGCGCCCCATACTTTCACAGTAATTGAGGTAACACAAGGGGGAACAGTCCATGTATAGGTTCCCGGAGTCTCGAATTTCACAGGAGATTGTGCCCAGAAATTAAAACTGATCAGAAAAAACCAAATAAGACAAGCAATTAAATATGCTTTTTTTATATAATAAGGTAATTTTTTCATAAATTATATCAAATTCTCAAAGCTAATAAACGAAAAAAAGCGAGATAAGGTTGCTTTTCCTAATTATTTATATAAAATACAAATAGGAATTAAAGCGACTGATTTTCAATGGAATGATTTTCAATAAGATGAAAAATTTGACATAGATCAATTTTTTGAAAATTATTCAGGCTTTTTGTCAATGGTTAATGTAAAAATCATATCAGGATCAACATAGAGTGATAAAATGCGTTTGCAGATTCATTACACGAATTATTGAACATTGGTGCTCAACGCTGGCAAAAGACATTAAAGGGTGCTTATTCCGATAAAGAATGTAATTTACTGTGATAGTGTAGGTTATTTGTGCTGAGAGTAGCGGCTATACAGCTTTAAATTGTAATTATCTGAAGGTAGGCTGATGGTATAAGGATGGTCTTCTTCCACTGTTAATGTTAGTGATTTAATCCAGGGATTTAACTTTTTCAGGATCTTATAGTTGATTCCCTGAGTATTTGACCACGAAACAAGATTTGTAACGGATTTGGAAACGACTACCTGCCGGGTTTGGAAAGGAGTATATTTTGCTTTTTCAGAAATATGAAAACCGTATTTTTCAGGTTGTTCCATGATCAGTTTCATGGCCAGAATACGGAATATATAACGTCCTGTCTCAGGATTCATGTGCATGTCAAAATAATGATTCATCCCCTGCCATTCCTTATCTTTCAGAAAGCCGCTGACTCCCCGGTTGTAAGCTGCGGCAGTGCTGATCCAGTCTCCGAGCTTCTGGTAAGAAGACTTCAGGTACTTCGCAGCGGCTCGCGTACTTTTTTCTAAATGGTGGCGTTCGTCCACTTCATCATTGATGATAAGGTTGTATTCTTTTGCTGTTTCGGGCATGATCTGCCAGAATCCTTCTGCTCCTGCCGGGCTGACCGTGTTGGTCAAAGCACTTTCTATTGCTGCTAAGTATTTGAAATCATCGGGAACTTTCTCTTCTTTTAAGATTTTAGAAATAGTCGGGAAGAAACGGTTGGCGCGTTTGATGATCTGTATTGTATTTGCCCGAAAGTTTTCGTTGATCAACAGTTCTCTGTCCAGTCGCTCAATAAGGTCTTCGTCTTTGAGAGAGATTTTTTCTCCCGCAAAATCAATCATTTCAGGCAATTCCGGGAATTCCTCCATAATTGCTTTGTTACTTTCCCCGGATTTTTTATTGATATAATCGCAGGCAGACAGCGCTGAGAAAAGAATCAAAAAATAAAAGAGTCGTATAACGTTCATCATTTTGGTTGCCTGAACTTCTGAGTTACTGTAAATAAAGCTAAAAATACAGAAATCGTGTAGATCGGACCGATAATGAAGGGATAATAAACATTATCCTTTTTAGAGAAAAACATAAACGTGCTCAGAACAAAAGATATGGCGGAAATTGCCAGAAATACATACCAAACCTGACGGTCGTTTAAGCCGGCATATACCAAGTGGTGAGTGGTGTGATCTTTCCCTCCGACCATCGGAGACTGACCCCTTATCAGGCGGTTGATGACAACAGTCAGTGTATCTGCGAAAGCTGGTGTAAAGGCGACAAAACAAATTAACAGACCATTCAGAGGAGAAGCGGCATAGAAATGGGTTGCTCCGTTCCAAAGAAATTTGATGGAGAAGAAGGCAACAAAAAATGCAATAAACTGGCTTCCTGCGTCACCCATGAACAGTTTGGAAGGATGAACGTTCAGAAATAAAAACCCAATTAATCCTCCGATCTGTGCGATTAAAAGAATTGTCCAGATATCAATAACATAGCCGTCAAAATAGAATTTTATGGTCAGACATGATAATAAGATGAAGGTGACAACCGTGGCAGTTATGCCGTCCATATTGTCCAGCATGTTCAGAGAGTTCATGAGAGTAACCACCCAGATGATGGTCAAAACCCAGTTTAAGGTGATATAAGGTGTTAAATTGATGGTCATCCCGAAGGCAGCGATAATTGCTCCACAAGCTATCTGGATGAATAATTTGAACAGCGGCCGTGTATTATAGGCATCATCCGCAAGCCCCATTCCGAAAGCTAAAATTCCCCCAAGTAATAATCCTATAAACTCATTGTCACCAAAAATATTTTCGATGCCGGAATACAAGATTTCATAAGCAATGAACATAAAGAAGAACACCACAAAAAAGCTGACTCCGCCTAAAGAAGGCTTAGACTGATTGCTCCAGCGTACAAAGACATCATTCTTATTGCGGATTCCCAGCGTAGCGGAAAATTTCAATAACAAAGTGTTTACTATCAAAGCGATAATCATTCCGCCAATGAAAAAAGCACTATAATTTATACCAATGGAAATATCCATAAAATTTTAAAAAGGGGAGTCAAAGGTAGCAAAAAAAGAATTGCTGTAATCTTTCTGGTTTACAATCGGTTCATTAATTTCCCAGTCGATGTTCAGGTCAGGATCATCAAAACGGATTCCCTTTTCTGAAGCGGGGTGATAATAGTTAGTGCATTTATAAGAAAAAATAGTGTCTTCTTCCAAAGCGGAGAAACCGTGTGCAAATCCTTCGGGAATCCAGAACTGATCTCCGTTTTCAGCGGAAAGAAAGACACGGACATACTTCCCGTAAGTAGGTGAGCTTTTGCGGATGTCGACCGCTACATCAATGACCGAACCTTTGAGAACGCGCACTAATTTTCCCTGTGCATAAGGAGGTGCTTGTAAATGCAGGCCTCTGATCACCCCTTTTTTGGAAACGGAAATATTGTCCTGTACAAATTCCAGCTGGTCTCCAAGGATCTCGTTCAGAAGCTGTGTATTGTAGCTTTCAAAAAAACAGCCTCTTTCATCAGCGAATTTTCGTGTTTTTATCAATACCGGCCCTTCAATTTCGAATCGTTCCACACTCATTCTTCGTCGTCTATATAATAATTCTTAATATAATCATTTTTCACATTTTTCAGGAATCCGCTTTTCTTTAAATTTACTCCGTTCACGATAACGTTTACCGAATTAAACTTTAAAAGCGAGATGATTTCTTCGACACGTTCAACATAATCCCGTTTGGAATAATTTGCCCTGAATACGTAAATCGGAATATCTGCTTTTGACATTATGGAAATACCGTCCGAAACGATCCCGACAGGAGGAGTGTCAATGATAATTGCGTCGTAGTGCTTTGACAGCTCGGAAATCAGCTGGTCATATTCTTTCTTCAGGATTAATTCGTTCGGGTTCGGAGGTATGGATCCGGAAGTCATCAGGTCCAGATTCTCAATATCCGTTTTTTTGATACATTCTTCTAATGTATTCTGATGGATCAGATAGTTGGTAACCCCGACATTATTTGCCGCATTAAAAGCGAGATGGACTTTCGGCTTTCGCAGGTCCAGATCCAGGATGATGACTTTTTTTCCTGAATAGGAGATAATAGTTGCCAGATTTAAAGCCACGAATGTCTTTCCTTCTCCGGAAACGGATGAAGTAACGGAAATCGTTTTGTAATTCGGGTTAATGAATTGGATATTGGAACGGATTCCCCTTAAAATCTCAGCGATCCGTGTGTTTTTGTTCTTCTTTATTTTAATTTGAGAATATTCTGAGTTCATGGTTGCTATCGGCAGCTCACCAAGAATATTCACTTTATCCTTGAGCAATTGAACAATGTCTTTTGCGGAATCAATTTCATTATAAGTAATGTATTTCAGGAAAATAATGATTACGCCGATTATTCCTCCGAGCACGATGCAAAGCGCATAAATCATGGAAACTTTCGGTTTTACCGGAGAGAAATTTTCAACAGCTTTGCTCAGAATCCGCCCGCCCGGCTGGTAGCCTGCATTGGAAATCGCATACTGTGTTTTTTTCTCCATCAGCATGGAATAGTACTTATTGAATAAATCTTCGGTTGATTTCAGGCGTGAAAACTCGATTTTCTTTTCCGGTACTAAAATATATTCCAGTTCCAACGCATTTCTTTTTTCAATAGCAGAAGAATAAGTACGGTCGTATTTTTTTTCAAGAACTTCTATTGATTTTTTTATTTCCCGGATTTTCTGGTCGATCTGCTTTTCTTTAATAGTAATTTCTGGATTGCTTTTCTGAACTTTGTTCAGCAGGATATCCCGGTCAGTGATCATTTCCTGCAGCGTTTCTATCTGGGTTCTGATGATTCCCGAATACTCTTCGTTGGCAATTTCGATCAGAATATTTGAAATTTCTGTTTCTGAAGAGGTGGAGTTGATTCTTCTTTTTAAGTCTTTTAACGTGCTGAGATTGTTGTTTGCGAGGTAGGATTCTTCATTTGCCTCGTCAATTTTCTGGATCAGTTGATCAGCAACGTTATCCGGATTGTTCAGCTTATTCTTTTGCTGGAAGAAAACAATGCTGTCCCTGGATTTATTTAGTTCGATTGCCAGAGAATCCAATTGATTATTCAAAAAATTGAGAACATTTTCAGAACTTTGCTTCTTAAGCATTTCATCAAACGCAAAAAACTCATCTATTATCACATTCACCACGTCCCGCGATAAATTCGCATTGTGTGATTCGAATTTTATTTCAATGGTCTGTGCCTCCGGGTTCAGCGGAATGATCTTTAATGAAGACATCATCTGTCTTGTAAGCAATCCCGGATCCTGAATAATAAAGTAAAGGTCATTGTCACGGGAAGAGCTGAAAGATTCTTTGTCTCCGTTAATAATAACTTCAAAATGAGGTGTTGAGATTAATTTCCCGAAAACGAAAGGAAATGTATAAGTTTTACCTTTTGACTGATACCTGATGAGATTTTCATCCTGTAAAATCAGATAAACCGGCTGTCCGATAATGCTTGAATCCTTGATCAGAAGGGATTTATATCCGAGGCTTGAGCTCTGGTAGATCTGGCTTGTAAGAATGCTCCCTTTGTTGAAGAAGCCAACCGCTAAATCTAATTTCTTGATCGCATTTTCGAACAAAACAGGTGATTTCAGCAATTCAATGTTGGAGGAAAGGCTTTTCTTGGAATTTATATTTTCAAGCTCCAGCACTTCTTTTCCCTGATCATTATCCTGGATCTGAATAATGGCGCTGGACTCGTATACTGATTTGGTATAGCGCAGGTAAATATATCCCAACGAAAAGAAAAATATAGGAAAAATAACCGGCCAGAACCAGTTTCTTTTGAGAATAACTCTGAGTATCTGAAGGTTAAAATCCTTGTTTATGTGTCGGGCATTTATCAAAGCGGCTATTTGAAATAATTTAATAATAAAAGGATCGAAGTTACGAATGACAGGAATGGAGTTGCCTGCTGAAGTGCTTCTCTGACCACTCGTGGGTGTGGCTCTACATAAATGTAATCATTTCCCTGCACAATAATATCTGCGTAAGCTAAGCCATCCAGCGTTGAAAGATCGATCGGAATAATGATCCGCTTGTTATCAACGAAGCGCATTAATTTAACCGATTTGGATTTTCCTCGTGTGGCAAGACCTCCGGCTTCAGCCAGCACTTCCATTAAACGGGTATTATTATTTTTCAGGTAAATAACTTTTGCATCACCGCCACCGCCGGGGAAAACAATAACACGTTTATTTACCACCTTAATGATTATAAACGGATCAATATAATATTCAGAATAATATTTTCTGAGAGAGTCTTCTGCCTGTTTGATAGTCAGACCGCTCAGATGTATATCACTTATAAGCGGAAGCCGGGCATATCCGTCTGTCCGGATAGTGTATTCCATATTTCTGAAAATGTTTCCGTTCGAAGCCGTTTGATCGCCGGTGCCGGTTACGCTTTCTATAATTTGTTTTCCGTCATTCGGGGAAACGGTCAGGGTGAGACGGTCATCCACTGTAAGCCGGTAATCTTCTTCCCTTTCCTTTGGTAAAGAGTCGGGATTTACAATTTCATAATACTGGGATTTTTTATTTTGATGCTCACCTTTAGGCGACCGGAACATAATGTCGCTGTTAATGCCGCAGGCACTTAAAAACAAAAGCATTATAATCGCATATAATATGTTTGCTGTTTTTAGCATTCTATCCCTTTTTGTTTCAATAATTCCTTATAATAATCTTCCATGTCTTTCACCAAACGGGTATAATGGAATTTCTCTTTTACGAAAGCCCAGCCATTTTGTGACATTTCCTGCCGTTTTTTTTCATTTTCAATCAAAAAACGCAATTTTTCAACATATTCTGCGAAAGAATTAACCACAAATCCTGTGTTTTTCTGATCTATAATGTCCTGGACACCACCTACATTGGTGGTAATTACGGGAACTCCTGCTGCCTGTGCTTCAATCAGGCTTACCGGCGTTCCTTCATTTTTGGAAGTTAAGCAAATAATATCCATTCCCGCGTTAAAGGCCGGAATATCTTTGATCCACGAAGTCATCACGATCGGCTGGAAACCATATTTGCTGTTGATCTCCAGGACTTTTGCTTCTATTTCAGCATACATTTCCCCGTTCCCGACAATGAACACTTTTATTTTTTCGGCATTCGAAGTTTTAAGAATGTCATCTATTACCTCTAAAAAGAAGGCGTGGTTTTTAATAGGCGCGAGCCTTCCGATAATTGCGATGGCGGTTTCATCCTCTTTGATGCGATAATGATCACGTGTGGCTTTTCTGTTTTCGGCTAAATTTTCCTGGAACTTAGACAAATCAAAACCTAACGGAATAACCTTTATTTTTTCAGCTTTACAAATCTTAAAGTCTTTGCTCAGCTCTTTTTTCTGAACTTCACTAATGGCAATAATTCCTGTTGATCTTCCTGCAAGGTTCCGTTCAATGTTTTTATACAGCCATGTTTTTGCTTTTCCGAAGTAAGAATGAAAAACATGTCCGTGAAAAGTATGGATAATCACAGGAACACCACAGTCCTTGGCGGCTTTGCGGCCAATTGCTCCCGCTTTTGCTGCGTGTGTATGAACGATATGCGGTCTGAATTCCTCAATAACAGATTTGATTTTTTTATAAGCTTCCCTGTCTGATTTCAGATTCGGAACACGCTTCATTTCCGGAATTAACAGAGGTTCAACACCATATTCTTTTGTGATATAAAGTGAATCCGCTTCCCCTTCCTCCGGTAAACCACCGATGAGCAGCGTTTCAAAATCATCACTCATGTAACGCGTAAGGAAAGTCGCGTTATAAGTTGGCCCGCCGATATTAAAACGATTAATTATTCGTAAAATCCTAATCATGATTGGTTAATTCCTCTGCAAATTTAATAGTTTTACGGCTTTGTTCACGAATTAAATTTTAAAACAATCTTCCTCTTTCATGAAAATTAAATATTTATTATTCACAACATTATTAATTCTTACTTCCACCATTCATTCTCAAATAACAGTGCTGGAAAAAACTGTTGCAGAGATTGCAGCCGGCCGGGACTTTTCGAACGCTGTTTTTTCAGTGGCAGTTTACGACACGAAAACCGGCGAAAAGCTATACGCGTTAAATGATCAGTATTCGATAGGGACAGCTTCCACGACAAAGCTGTTTTCGACTGCGGCTGCTATTTCTATATTGGGAGACAAACAGCTGGAAACACAGTTTTATATCGATGGGGAGGTGAAGGAAGGAGTGCTATACGGGAATATCTGGATCCGTGGAGGAGGAGATCCTGCTTTCGGATCAAAATACGCTTCAAAAGATGAAAATAACCGTTCATTTCTCAATAGCTGGTGTGATTCGATAAAAAGTAAAGGGATTAAAAAAATTACAGGTGCGATTATCGGAGACGCGTCAGAATTCGGGTATAAAGGCTGTCCCGACGGATGGAGCTGGTCGGATATGGGGAACGCTTACGGAGCCTGCCCGTCCGGCCTTGCGATCTTTGATAATGTATTAAATTTCAGGATAAATACGGGAGCTGTAGGAACTCCTGTCAAAATAGACAGCATTTATCCGTATGTTCCAAACTTAAAATTCCATAACTATATAACGGCGGCAGATGTGCAGGGTGATAATTCCTATATATACGGTGCTCCTTTTCAAAATGAGCGGATTGGAATAGGGACATTGCAAAAAAACACATCCATAAAAATCCGGGGAAGCTTACCGGATCCGGAGTTTCAGGTTGCCTATGAACTGAAAAATGCGCTTCAGACATACGGAATAACAGTTCCGGACAGTGTGATGTGTGCGAGAGATTTACTTTTTCAGGGAAAGCTGGATCAAAAGAGATATTCACGTTTTAAATCACTGTTCACCTGTAAAGGTGTGACCGTTTCACAAATAGCCACCTGGACCAATCAGCACAGTGTTAATATGTTCGCGGAACAACTGGTTTGTTTATTAGGATATTACAGGAACGGTGACGGCTCTCATGAAAATGGAATGAACCAGCTGCAGAACTTCTGGAAAAATGCGATTCCTTCTTCCGGATTATTTCTTCGGGACGGAAGCGGATTATCCCGCTCTAACGGACTTAGCACAGGGCATTTATGCGCATTGTTAAATTATATGTATAAAAGCGCAAATTACAATACTTTTTTTGAAACTTTGCCGGTCACAGGTAAGAGCGGGACATTGAAAGATATTTGTCGGAACCAGGCGGCTCACGGAAAAATTCATGCAAAAAGTGGCACCATGCAGCGGATCAAATCGTATGCGGGCTATGTTTTTACAGACTCCGGAAGGCAGCTGACTTTTGCGATTGTGATGAATAATTATGATTGTTCCAATTACCAGGCAACGCTCAGGATGCAAAAAATTATGAACGTTTTGGTAACATTACCGTGATTTTTGAGTAAAAAGGATTATAAAACTTAAATTTTTAAATGAGTAAATGAGAACCAAGTATTTTGATTTGATAGATCAAACTTTTGATTTCCCGCAAGATGAATTTAATCTGCACAACGACAATTTGATTTTTCATGGCATTGATTTGATGAAATTGATCAATGAATATGGAACACCTTTAAAATTCAATTATCTGCCGCAGATTTCTCATAATATTCAAAGAGCAAAGGGATGGTTCAGAGAAGCAATGAATAATATCGGCTATACCGGAAATTACTATTATTCTTATTGTACGAAAAGCTCTCATTTTTCATTTGTGCTGAATGAAGTTTTAGAAAATGATGTTCATATTGAAACATCTTCTGCGTTTGATATTGATATTGTCAAAAATCTCTACCATTCAAAGAAGCTGGAACCGGGAAGGTTTGTTGTCTGTAATGGATTTAAAACACCTGAGTATATTGAGAATATTATTAGTTTAATTAATAATGTGGAACTGAATGTGATTCCGGTAATCGATAATGTTCAGGAAATTCAGGATATGCTGCAGGCAGACGAGAACGCCAACTTCAACATTGGTATCAGAATTGCTTCTGAAGAAGAACCTAAATTTGAATTTTATACTTCCCGCTTAGGGATCCGTTACCGGGAAATCATCCCGTTTTACAAAGCGATTCTTCATGAGAACCCGCGGGTAAAAGTAAAAATGCTGCATTTTTTCATCAATACGGGGATTAATGACACCTCTTATTACTGGAACGAGCTGACAAAGATTCTCCGTGTCTATTGTGATCTGAAAAAAGTATGCCCGGAACTGGAGTATCTGAATATAGGTGGCGGGTTTCCGATCAAGAAATCGCTGGCTTTTGATTTTGACTACGCTTATATGGTAAAGGAAATTCTTACTCAGATCAAGCGTATGTGTACGGACAATGAAATTCCCGAGCCGCATATTTTTACTGAATTCGGTTCATTTACGGTAGGAGAATGCGGTGGCGCGATTTTTAAAGTATTATATCAGAAACAACAAAATGACCGTGAAAAATGGAATATGATCGACTCTTCGTTCATGACCAATCTTCCGGATACCTGGGCGATTAATCAGCGTTTTATAATGCTGCCGATCAACCGCTGGGGAGATGATTACGAACGTGTTCTTTTGGGAGGACTGACATGCGACAGCGATGATTATTACAACTCTGAACAACATTCAAATGCTATTTATTTGCCAAAGTTCACCAAGAACGAGCCGCTGTATATCGGTTTTTTCAATACAGGCGCCTATCAGGAAACCATTGGTGGTTTCGGTGGCCTGAAACATTGCCTGATCCCGGAACCTAAACATGTTCTTATCCAGCGTGATGAGAACGGTAAGATCCAGACTTCCATTTTTTCAGAAGAGCAGACCGCAGAAGATTACTTGAAGATTTTGGGGTATAAATAAGTTATTTTATTCGACGAAAAAATAAATTATACTATTTTTAGGAAGGTTTTGAAAAATATTTTTCAAAACCTTTTTTTGCTTTTATTGAGTTGATTAGCAAATTTTTAGTGTGCGAGCAAGGTGTTGTTCTCACTTTATTTAACAGAATAAAAAGGAAATAATGGAGTACAGGTTTATTTTTTGGCATGAATATCGTACATTTGCACTCCGAAAAATGTGTCTTAACCAATGCAAGTAGAAGAATTATATTTCGAAGATAATTCGTTTGGAAAATTAATTCAAGAATGGGCGATAACGTTTAACGTAACCACACATTCCGCCGAATCTAAGTCAATCATGGATATTAACCTGGTGGACGGGCTTGTCCTTTTTCATGAAAATCACGATATATCTAAACACCACCACGAGCTGATAGAGCTTTTTGAAGCCCGGCAAAAGGGAATCAGCAAAATTGATGTTAACGGAACACTTTCTGTTGCAAAATCAAACTTTGAGCTCTGGCTGGATCGCAACAGATCTAAGCGAATTCTGGTAGTCGGGGATGACGGCCTGAGTAAAAATATAAATACACCTCGTTTCTTAAACGAAATCAAGCTGGTATAATTTTTTGGTACCTGGTTTTGGGGATTTGTGATAATCACAGCTGTGGGGACAGAGTTTTTGGCACAAACTATTTTACATATTCCTGTTTTTGTACCAGCACATATTGTCCGTTTTCGATCGGTAAATACCCGTAATCGTAAACAAAAAAATAGGAAGCTCCTTTTTGAGTTTTGTAAATGTTGGTAAAGTAATGAAAATTAAATCCCGCTTCTGCCAGTGTCCATTCATCGACAGTTGCTTTGCCCTTCGGATTCAGCCGTTCCAGGATCTTTCTGTTTTTTCGCAATATTGAATTGATCTTTCTGACCTGCTTGTTGTTTTCCTCGTTTAGCTTATTATTGTGCGCATTACGGCAATAATCAGAGCAGAATTTTTGATCCTTTCTCCCTTTCAGCGGTTCTGCACATTCCAAACAAGTTCTTATCTCCATTTTATATAGTTTTGTCGTTAAAAATCAGCTACTCAGATAAAACTTTGGGCAACTTAACAAATTTTGAGAGGATGCTACCTCCTGAATAACTAATTTCGTATATAATGAATAGTTGTGCGGTCTTAATTTTACAAAAATAAATCAGAGATGTTTAAATACTTACTCTTTTTTGTTTTCGCTTCTTTTGTAGCAATAAAAGTTGATTCTCAGACACTAAATATAAAACTTTCTTCCGACAAAACAATTGTGGAAGAAGGTTTTCCCGTAACCATTAAATTCGAAGCAAATAAAGGAGGACAATTGATTCTGGATCTCCCGCCAACCTTTAAAAAGACAAATTCCTCCAATGGGATGAACAGGAGCATTGACCAGAAAAATCAAAAAGTAACCGTCAGGCATTATAACCTTCAGTCCGGAACTTTTGAAAAAGAAGGAAAATACAGGATAAAAGGAGTTTATGTAGTTAATGGAAAACGAATAAAGACGAATATTATCCAGATCAAAGTTGTCAGGAAAACTCCTTCAAAAGCAACAAGCACCGGTTATACTTCTGCTTCCAGGGCTGACATCGAATTTCCGGATACTATCTTCGAAAATCAGCCATTTTTGATCAAAACAACTCTTGAATTTGAAGGGAATGATCCTGTTGTGATGGTAAATCCAGTTTTAAAGATTAACAGTAAATCAGTGGTTCTGAAAAGAATCAGCCATTCTGCCTCAACTGGTGGTGCTGATAAAAAATTATTGCTCGGAACTTATTTGTGTATTGTAAAAAAAGCAGGAGATTACCATTTATCATTAAATGAGTTTACTTTTTCAGATGGTCGGTCGCAGGAAGCCGGGAAAATAAAAAGCTTCCGTAAAAAGCTGGTCATTTCGGAACTTTCCGAAAGTGACAGCAGGTTTGATTGTGTAATCGGGGATTTTGACCGGCATGTAAAAGTGCAGAATTTTGACAAGGCAGAGAATACATTTGAGCTGGAGATTACGTATGCCGGAAGAGGGGACTTTAACTCAATTGCATTACCGGTGGTAGAAGGTGAAAATTTTGAGCTTTTAACGGATTGGGAAGTGAGCAATTTTTTTGATCTTTCAGAATATGGTTACGGCGGATTTAAGACGTTTTTGGCAAAATTTAAAATACCGGAACCGGTTAAGGACTTCCAAATCAGGATTCCGGAACCGGATGCTTATAATTATTATGACAATAGCTTTTACCTGTTAGGGGAAGATACTGAAATAGATCGTCAGCAGTTAGAAAAAGCCCAAAGCAGCAGAAAAGTGGTTATTGCTCCGGAGAAAAATGGCAAGAAGAATATGCTGGCAACACTTTCGGTGATCAGCCCCCTGTTTCTTCTGCTGACGCTGTTATTGTTCATGAAAAGAAGCTTTCAGTCTGATGAGAATAAGAAAACTATTAAACGGATGGCTTTTGATCAGAATTTAGAGCGGTTTTTAATTATTGCCGATCAAAAATCAAAAGAAGGAAAAAACAGGGAAGTAATACGTTATGTAAAAAAATCAGTTTACGAGCTGGCGCAGTTCCTTACAGGTTATAAATACGAAGTACGCACAGATATCAAGCTGGGGCTGGTAATAAAAACGTACAGCTTTCCGAAGGAATTTTCATATTTGTTCCGGGCAATGATGAAAAATATTTCCGTTGCGGAAGAAAACAATACGGAAGATATGAATGCGCTCGTTGATCAATTATTCGAGCTTATAGAGAAATGCAGAGAACGCAGAACCATTTCTCAGTATTAATTCCTATCCGGATTAGTTCATACCGCCTCAGAATAACTATTATACCGGCATTCATCATTCTAAAATTTTAAAATCGTTGCCCTTTTAAAATCAGAATTGAGATAAATCGTTAATATTTTTTTCGTTTTTTTTCCATACTATCAATTCTTGAGATAATTTTGTGCGTGATGAGAAACTCTTTCAAGCCATATCACGTAGTGCTGTTTGTTACAGCTTGCCTTTCTGTTCTGGGTGCGATCGTGTTTTTTGTTCCTGAAGGCAGGAAGCTGATCAGCGGATATGAGTTTCGTTTTTTATCAGAAAATAAGCTGTTGAAGAACGGTATTCAAAAGAAAGTAGATGTAAAGAAGATAATTGCGGATATTGATACCTCGTTTGTGGATCTTCCTGAAAAGGAAGATTCTCTGGCGGATAAGGAGCTGATGGGAAGACCCGGTGTTGCGAATTATAAGATCAATGAGAGTAATTTACTGGCTTTTGATGACGCCGGTGCTGAAAGTCTGGCCAACCTGTTTAAAAAGCTGAGAGGTGCTTCCGGTAAAAAAATCCGGATTTTACATTATGGAGATTCCCAGATAGAGGGAGACAGAATGACCGCTTTTCTTCGTCAGCGCCTGCAGGAGCAATTTGGAGGGAATGGCCCGGGATTTATTCCGGCTGTGAATGTTTATAGCACGGTTACTTTTGTTCAGCGTTGTTCTCCTAATTTTAAGAGATATACCAATTTTGGAGGTGATGCTTTGAAATCAAACAGATACGGGATCTTGAATTCAGTGGGCCGTTTTACAGAGGAAATCACTGATTCAGCCGCGATAGCAGAGCTGAAACCGACAAATGCCTGGATAGAGATTGAACCTCATGGAAGTGCCTACGGAAGGGCTAAAAACTATAACAATGTTTATTTGCATTATTCCGATGCGCGTACAAGATGTATTCTGAAGGTTTATCAGAACGGGAATCTGATCGTAACAGATTCTTTGAAAGCGGATGGAAAATATCATGTTTATCCGTTGAACTTCCCCGGGAACCCGGGAAAACTGAAGCTGGAATTTGAATCGAAAGTGAGTCCGAATATTTTAGGATTGTCCCTGGAAGGAGATATTGGTGTTCAGATAGATAACATTGCAATGAGGGGTTCCAGCGGAACATTTTTCGGTAAGATAGATCAGACGCTTGCAAAGCGGATGTATGATGAGCAAAATGTAGAAATGATTATCATGCAGTTCGGTGGAAACTCCATGCCGTACATAAACGATTCGATAAGCGCAAAAAAAGCAGCAAATTATTTCAGAGGTCAGCTTTACACGATTAAAAAGCTGCGCCCTCAGGCGATGATTGTCGTGATTGGTCCGAGTGATATGTCCACATTAGTGGAAGGAGAATATACTACTTATCCGCTTTTGCCGTTCTTTGTGGATTATCTGCGGAAAGTTACGAAAGAAGCAGGTGGAGCTTATTTTGATATGTATGCTGCTATGGGCGGGAAAGATGCTATGGTAGCCTGGGTTGAAAATGGCCTGGCTGCTAAAGATTATATTCATTTTTCTAATAAAGGGGCAAGTATTGCCGCTCAAAAGTTTTACGATGCGCTGATGACCGCTTACACTAAATTAGTCAGTGAATGATAAAGATGCTCATGAAATTTGGATATGTAATATTTTCTGTTCTCTGTTTTATCGCTTGTAAAACACACAGTCAGGACGCGTCCGTAAGGAATAGTGATGCTTTGAATAAATACGTGAATGTTAATTTTTTCGGGATTGTTGACAGTACAGCGAAAATAAAATATCCTTTTATTCATTTTGAACGGAATCATTATCAGTTTTATACATATAACAGCCCTAATTTTGAAAAGCTGTTCTATGATATCCAGCAGATGGTGCGTTACAAAGACCGGAAGCTGAATTTCTATCACATCGGAGGCTCCCATATTCAGGCAGATATTTACTCTAATTATATGCGGGAGCAGCTTCAATCCTATTGGAAAGGCCTTCCGGGTGAAAGAGGGCTGGTTTTTCCGTTTGACCTGGCAGGAACGAATAACCCGTGGAATTATGCTTTCCATTCTTCAAACCGTTGGAAAGGTTATCGTTCTGTAGTGACAAGGCCCGATTCGGTCAGCTACGGAATTATGGGAATGGCAATCTCGTGTACCGATTCATTGATTGATATAGGGTTCAGCTACAAAAAAACAACGAGCACTCCGCCGATTGACCATGTACGAATTTATCATAATAAGGGCGAAATGCCTTATACTATTCAGTTTGATACCATAAAAACTCCTGTTTTAAGACAGACAACCAATACAGACCTGGGTTATACCGATACATATTTTACAAAAGAAGCAGTACATTTTGATGTAAAGTTTACGAGGCTTCCGGATTCTCTTTTCATTGATACCGCACGCTCTAAAACTTTATTTATTTACGGATTTCATCTGATGAACAAACGTCCCGGAATTTCCTATACTTCTATCGGAGTGAACGGCGCAGGATTGTACACGTATATTGACAATGTGAATTTTGAAGAGCAGTTGATGGAATCGCCTCCGGATTTTGTGGCGTTTTCTGTCGGAACAAACGATGGTAATACGACTTATGCGAAGTTCAGGCCGGAAATTTATAAAAAGAACCTGGAAACAATGATGCAGAAAGTGTTTGCTGCAAATCCGAATTGTGCAATTTTGCTTACCGTTCCGAATGATGCCTACTACATGAAAAAGAGTTTAAACAGGAATATTGCAAGGGAACGGGAGATGATCATTGAGCTTGCAAAAGAATATCAGTTGCCCGTGTGGGATTTTTACGGAATTATGGGTGAGCTTGGCTCCTCCAAAACATGGCAGCGCAGTGGACTGATGAGAACGGATCTGGTGCATTTTACTTCAGAAGGTTATAAGCTGAAAGGAGAGATGTTTTTTGAATCTTTCCTGAAGTGGCTGGAGCAAATGGAGCTGAGACAGCAGATTTCACTGATTAAACGCAACAACTGATATGCAGCGATTATATGATATTTTTTCTTTTGAACGTATTGACCTAACGTTTTCAAAATTAGATTTCTGGCTGTTCTTCCTGGCAGTGATGCTGTTATTTTCGGTTTTGCATAAAAACAAGCTGGTCAGAAGCATTTACCTGGTTGCAGTCAGCTTATTCTTCTATTATAAGACCTCCGGATTATCAGTTTTTATCCTGATTTTTACACTGTTATCGAATTACGGAATAGGTCTTTCCATTTCAGCGGCTTCCAGAACTTTTAGCAGAAAGGCTTTGCTGGCCACAGGCATAATTTTAAATGTGCTGGTACTTTCCTATTTCAAATATGCCTACTTTTTTACAAATTCATTCAACGAGCTGTTTCATACAAAATACGAGGTATTTAATGTAATCTCCTATTTCCAGAATGGTTTTAACACTACAGGCAATCACAATATATTTGAAAAGTTATTGCTTCCCGCAGGTGTTTCCTTTTTCACATTCAGCTCTATTGCTTATATCACGGACGTTTATAGAAAGGAAGTACCTCCTGTAAAGAACCTTTTTCATTATTCCTTCTTTATTTCCTTCTTCCCGCATTTGATTCTCGGTCCGATTGTACGGGCAAAGGATTTTGTTCCTCAGATCAGCCACGAATACCACTTGGAGAAAGAAGAATTTGGCTGGGCTGTTTTTCAGATATTGAAAGGATTGTTCAAAAAGCTGATCCTGGCGGATTATATCGCCGTACATTTTATAGACAAAGTGGTCGATGCCCCGGAAGCTTATCCCGGATTTGTCAGTCTGATTGCAATTTTAGCCTATTCTCTTCAGATTTACGGGGACTTTTCGGGCTATACCGACATGGCTACCGGAATCGCTCGTCTGATGGGCTTTAAGCTGATGAAAAACTTTGATTCCCCTTATAAATCTGTCAGCACAGCTGATTTCTGGAGAAGATGGCACATTTCATTGGGTTCCTGGTGGAAAAACTATCTGTATATTCCGCTGGGCGGAAACAGAACCGGTGGATTTGCGTCGATTTTTACCATTACGATCATTTTTGTTTTTCTGTTTTTCATTACACAATGGTATTTTCTGTCCTTTGTTTATATCGGGCTGATTTCTGTGTATCTGATTATCTTGCTGTTGTTCCCGGATTACAAGAAAAACATTTACAGAGATATTAACCTGTTAATTACAATGACCGTTGGCGGCTTATGGCATAATCCCAATCAGAATTTTGTGATCTGGGGAGTTTTGAACGGAATCGGGCTGGTGATCTATAATCACTGGAAGAAAATATCACCGTATGAGAACTCTAATATGTGGATTGCCCGTTTTTGGAAAATTTTGCTGACTTTTTCATTTATCACATTTACACGGATCTGGTTCAGAGTAGAAGGGAAGGATGAACCTTTTGAATATTTAATGCACATAATTTACGCGTTCAATTTCTCGGAAGGCGCTTTTTGGCTGATGTTCGGGACATTCACTGTACCATTGATCTTAATGATCATCGGTTATTTTTTACATTGGTTACCGGAATCAAGTGAAGCAGCGTTGACACGGATTTTTGTTAAAATGCCTTTTGCCGTTCAGGTGTTCATCAGTTGTGTTTTTGTAGTCGGCATTTACCAGCTGGTTGCTGATACCTCCAAACATTTTGTCTATTTCTCGTTCTGACCGGAGAAAATCACTTTACAGAGTGTCATTGTTCCAAAAATCAGGAAAGAAAAACATTCACCCTAATATAGAACGCCGATAACACAGATGAAGCAGATTCACACAAATTCACTTTTCAAAATCATATTAAATCTGTGAGATTAGCCGACCATATAGGAAAAACAAGAACATGAAAATAAATTTTTATTCCCAAGGCTTGAATCTACTTGTTATGAAGTCAGCATTTTAAATGCGGGTGCTGATTATGAATACGACAGAAGAAGGCTGTTTTGAAGTTATTTTTCGGATAGATTTCATTGGCTAAAATAGTGCTGTTACCGGAGAAATTTAGAGTCGTAATCTGAAATTAACTAAATGAAAAAAGGAGCGCCTCGGCGCTCCTTTTCACACTATAAAAATTATTGAAGCTTATTCAACAACAACAGAAGCTTTCACTTCATTACCGTTAGCTAATTGCATTTTCACAATATACATACCAGCATTTAAGCCTGCTGTATTGAAAGAAACATTTCCGTTAGAAGCAATTGTAACATCATTAGCGATCACTGTTTTACCAGCTAAATCAGTAACTGTCAATTTAGCCGCACCTTCATAGTTGTCAACCAATACATTTACAACATCTTTCGCAGGATTTGGATAAAGAGTAGCCTTAACAAGTTTATCAGCATTTGCTAAACCAACTTCCTCCGTTGTAAAGAAATGCAACGTTAAAGAAGGAACAGGTCCGCCTACGAAACCAGATGCATACCAGGTAGAACCGTCAGCAATCGGAGAAACGTATTGCCCGATAATGGAAGAGTAATAATTATACTTTGTTTCATTATCATATCCGATATATACTTTCTCATTATAAATTTTAGCACACACTAAATAACGCGCATTACTTTCCAGTAAAACGTAATCATCCATGTGAGCATAAACAAATTCATTTTGCTTGTCTTCTTCATAGATATAAGATCCGGCAGTTACGTCTGCTAATAAATTGAATGAAGGGCTGTCCGTTCCATAAACAAAAGCGTCATTCCATTTAAAAACCTGGAATAATATTTCTTCTCCGTCAATAGTCAGATCATCTCCGATAGAAGCATTGAACCAAAGACCTTTAATACCAACCTGGTTCCCTTTTGGATGCTTAAACATAATACAAGACCGGAAATCTCCATTTCTTTCCGCAGGACCATAATTTCCTGAATTGAAAGTGAAGCTGCTGTCTGCATTATATTTTGCATAGGAAAATAACTTATCGTTATTTATACGGAATGGGTAGATGAATTTATTGTCTGTAGGAGTATCATCCACAGAATCAGAAACAATAGCGTATTCGATAGTATAATCCCCAACACCTAAAGCACCGTCATAATTAGTGAAAGTGAATTGGTCTGTACTATCTCCTGCATTTAAGAGAGCAATTACGTTACTTGTATCAGTATGGATAACGCTACCGTTTTTCTTTAGATCAACGATAACTTTTACATTTGATTGATTTGCACTACCGTAATTATAGATTTGAGCAGCGTAAACAATTGGGAAATCTGTTGTGCTTTCCGCTAACTGAACAGGAGCCTGAGCAGGGACATTAGCTGTATATCCCGGAGTGGAACCTAAGTCATTCACGAAGTAAGCATTTTTATTACCTAAAAGCATCGATACGCTGTCTCCAGCCATTAAAGCATCGTAAACAATCTCTCCATCTTCTTTTTTGATGAAAGTTGCCGGGATATCAATAACATCTCCCTGAGCATTTGTTCCGGAGCTCATGGAGATTAATTCTCCCGCAGTATTTCCTACAATGACAACACCTACAGCACCTGCATTCCACGCGTTAACCGCTTTAGTTCCAAACTCACATTCTCCTCGGAAAACCAAGGCGATTTTACCCGTTAAATTCTGTGTTGTAGGATTACAAAGCAATGAATCTCCGGCAGAGTTATCTCTTGCAATAATTACAGGAGCAATTACCCTGTTAGCAGGGTCAGTCATATCCGGAGTTAATGCCCAATCAGCAAACGTATGGGCAAAACCTCCAGAAATGTTCGAAGGATACAAAACCTGAACAAATGTCTGCGCATTTGCAAAGCAGGCTCCTCCGGCTAAAACTAAAGAAAGTAAAATTTTTTTCATAGATCTCATTTTATTATCTTCCAAAAATACAAAAATTTCCTGTATAAAAAAAGAGCAGAAAACTCCTGCTCTTTAGATTATCATTTTTTTAAATTTATTTTACAAATGAAGCTTTCAGGAATTCCCGGTTCATACGTGCAATATTTTCCAGGGAAATTTCTTTCGGGCATTCAACTTCACATGCTCCTGTATTGGAACAATTTCCGAAGCCTTCTTCATCCATGACAGCAACCATGTTTTTAACACGATCCATGGCTTCAATCTGCCCCTGTGGTAATAATGCCAGCTGTGAAACTTTCGCAGATACAAACAGCATGGCGGAAGAGTTAACACACGATGCAACACATGCTCCGCATCCGATACAGGTCGCAGCGTTGAACGCTTCGTCCGCATCATCCTTAGGAATAGGAATAGCATTTGCATCCTGTGTGTTTCCTGACGTATTCACGGAAACAAATCCGCCGGCTGCCATTATCCTGTCAAATGCAGAACGATCGACCATCAGGTCTTTGATTACAGGAAATGCTTTTGCTCTCCACGGCTCAATATAAATAGTGTCCCCATCGTTGAATTTACGCATGTGAAGCTGACAGGTAGTGATGCCTCTGTCCGGACCATGCGCTTCGCCATTGATATAAAGCGAGCACATTCCGCAGATCCCTTCACGGCAGTCGTGGTCAAAAGCGACAGGATCATCTCCTTTTTCAACCAGCTGGTCATTTAAAATGTCCAGCATTTCCAGGAAAGACATATCGCCATCAATATTTTCTATCGGATAAGAGACCATGCTGCCTTTGTCGTTCGGCCCTTTTTGTCTCCATATTTTAAGATTTAATTTCATATCAAAGTTTTTTGAAAGTTCGTCGATTATTCGTAATTACGCTGAGCCAGTTTTACTACCTCAAATTTCAATTCTTCTTTGTGCAATACCGCCTGAGAAGGCTCTCCTTTATATTCCCATGCTGCAACGTAAGCAAAGCGGTCATCGTCACGTAAAGCTTCTCCTTTTTCTGTCTGGGATTCTTCTCTGAAGTGTCCGCCGCAGGATTCGCTTCTGTTTAACGCGTCCATTGCCATCAATTCGCCTAATTCCAGAAAATCGGAAAGCCTTAATGCTTTGTCTAATTCCGGATTTAGCTCTTCAATGGTCCCAGGGATCTTAACATCGTTGTAAAAATCCTGGCGGATTTGCTGAATCTCAGTGATTGCTTTCTTCAGTCCTTCTTCCGTACGGCCCATTCCAACATAGTTCCACATTGCTTTACCCAGACGTTTGTGGAAGTAGTCCACAGGTTTGGTTCCTTTGATATTCATCAGGCGCTCGGAAAAATCTCTGACTGATTTCTCTGCTTCATCGAATTCAGGAAGAGCAGTTGAAATAGCTCCGGTTTTGATGTCATCTGCCAGATAATCGGCAATTGTGTAAGGAAGTACGAAATAACCATCTGCCAGACCCTGCATCAGCGCTGATGCTCCTAAACGATTCGCCCCGTGATCAGAGAAATTGGCTTCTCCAATACAATAACAGCCTTTTATGGTTGTCATCAGGTTGTAATCAACCCAGACGCCTCCCATCGTATAGTGAACCGCTGGATAAATTTTCATTGGGGTTACATACGGATCTTCATCTGTAATTTTATAATACATCTGGAATAAGTTACCGTATTTCGCTTCTACTAAGTCTCTTCCCAGCTTATAAATCTGCTCAGGTGTCGCATCTGTCATGTGGTGAATCATCGCCTGCTCTTTTCCGTAACGCTCGATAGCGGAAGAGAAATCCAGGTAAACAGCCTCGCCCGTTGCATTCACTCCGAAACCGGCGTCACATCTTTCTTTTGCTGCACGGGACGCCACGTCACGCGGAACCAGGTTTCCGAAAGCAGGGTATCTTCTTTCCAGATAATAATCTCTGTCTGCTTCTGCGATATCCGTCGGTTTTAACCTTCCTTCACGAATCGCAATGGCATCTTCCATTTTCTTAGGCACCCAGATCCGTCCGTCATTACGGAGAGATTCTGACATCAATGTCAGTTTCGATTGATGATCTCCTGTAACCGGGATACAAGTCGGGTGAATCTGAGTATAGCAAGGGTTAGCGAAAAATGCTCCTTTTTTATGAATTCTCCAAGCTGCAGTTACGTTGGACCCCATGGCGTTAGTGGATAGGAAGAATACATTTCCGTAGCCTCCTGAACCTACAACAACGGCATGAGCAGAAAACCTTTCTAATTTTCCTGTCACAAGATTTCTTGCGATGATACCTCTTGCTTTTCCATCCACTAATACAAGATCCTGCATCTCGTAACGTGTATACATTTTAATTTTTCCTTTACCAATCTGGCGGGACATGGCAGAGTAAGCACCCAGTAATAATTGCTGTCCGGTTTGCCCTTTCGCGTAAAAAGTACGGGAAACCTGCGCACCACCAAAGGAACGATTGTCTAACAAGCCACCGTATTCACGTGCAAACGGAACTCCCTGTGCCACACACTGGTCGATAATGTTTGCCGAAACTTCCGCTAAACGGTAAACATTTGCTTCACGTGCACGATAGTCACCACCTTTGATTGTATCATAGAATAAACGGAAAACGGAGTCTCCGTCACCGGGATAGTTTTTCGCCGCGTTGATACCACCCTGAGCTGCGATAGAGTGAGCTCTTCTCGGTGAATCCTGAAAACAAAACGCTTTCACGTTATATCCTAATTCTGCCAAGGTAGCAGCTGCGGAACCTCCCGCCAGACCTGTCCCCACAACAATTACGTCAATTTTACGCTTATTTGCCGGGTTTACTAATCTGATTTTGTTCTTATAATCAGTCCACTTTCTTTCAATTGGACCTGCTGGTATTTTTGAGTCTAAAACTGACATATTCTAAAATCTTTTAACTTATTATTTTGTCAAATAAAGGTACACCGGAATCACTGCAAACAGAACCGGAACAACTACTGCGAAAATTTTTCCCACAGTGATGATGATTGGCGCATATTTTTTACTTCTTAATCCCAGTGACTGGAAAGCAGAGGAAAATCCGTGCCATAAGTGGAAAATCAAAACGAGCATTGAAACCACATAAAAAATAACAGCGACTGTTGCCAAGTCATTCTTCGGGAATCCGTATTTTGAATTGTCATGGCCGAAAAAAGCGGTTGTCAGAGAGTGTAAGTCTTTGTAGCCTTCTGCTACTTTTACATCTAATTTTTTGCTATAGATTTCCGTGTTATGTCTTAGCTCTATGTTGTCTTTATCTTCCAGATCGATCATTTGATACTGACCGTTTGTAAGTAAGTATAATTTGACGTCCTGTTTTTTGTTAACAATAGCTCCTGTTGCCGGATCATATTCCTGATTGTCAATTTCTTTTACTAAAGTATGCAAAGGGAACGGGCCGTTGGAAATTTTCGCTTTGTACCAGAAGTTCTGCATGTGCGTCACAATGAATACCAAGATCAATGTTCCCAGTAACGCCATGTTTCTGGATGCGAAACTTGAATTTTCCTGTGGCCTGGTGTGGGCGTACTTTACCGGGCGTGCCTTCCTGTTTTGTGCAAACAGCAAAAATCCGTCGATCACGTGAAAGATAATGGAGATATAAGTTAAGTAAGAAAGTATTTTAACCACAGGGTTATGAGCCATGAAGTACGCATACTCATTAAATGCTCTCCTTCCCTCTTCTCCTGCTTTTAACAACTGGAGATTTCCCGCTAAATGTCCTACCAAAAAGAGACATAAAAACAATCCTGTAAGTGCCATCCAGTATTTCTTGGCCAGGGACGATTTTAAAAGAACTGATTTACTCATTTGTTAATAACTGATTTGAAAATAATATCCGCAAATTTAACAACTACAACAATTCAAATGAAATAAAAAAGCTATTTAGATTCATTATTGATAAATGTGGCAAGGATACATGTTGAACTGATTATGGATACGCAGATTTATTGTGATCTTTTCCTGACAAGATTTTTAATGATTTCCACCACTTTGTTCAAAAATCTGTGTTAATCCGCTTCATCCGTGTCATCAGCGCTCCATCATTATCAGTGTAATACGGCCCGCCGATGTCGCAGATTTATTATGATTTTAATCCTGACAAAGTATTAATAATCTCCACTCATTTATTTATTCAAAAATCTGCTTCAATCCGCTTCATTCGCGTTATCAGCGTCCTATATCGACATAAGTTGGATATGATTTCTGCCTCCACTTTCGAAACCACACAATAGAAATTTAACATTATTTACTTTATGATAATGAAAAAATTTTTTTCTTATAAAAATATATTACATTTGCTCTTTACTAAAACCCTATTACTCACCTCTCATTACATCCTAAACAATCAAACTTTAATTCTGTATTACCTATGACAAAATGGTTACTTTCATTTAGTGCTTTCCTTGGTTTATTGGCTTTAAACGTGAACGCTTGGGGACAAAGCCAAACCTATAGTGCTGGAACAACTGTTTATAACTTTACAACTGTTGGAAGCTCAAATTTATCAGGAATACCTGCCGGTTCAACTATGACCATAGAATGTGTCGGCGGAGGCGGTGGTGGCGGTGGTGCTTATACTTCTTCTGGTGGTGTTGCTGATGGCGGAGGAGGAGGCGGTGGTGCCTATGCAACTAGTAATTATACTTTTACAGCAGGAGGGACTTTAACTATTACCGTTGGTAAAGGAGGAAGTGCTGGGAATAATTCTGGCGGAAATGGCGGAAATGGAGATCCTAGTTATGTAGGAACTATTGTTCAAGCAAATGGAGGTGTGGGAGGAACCGGATCTACAAGTGGTACAAAAAGCGGAGGAAATGGCGGAACTGTTGGGATAGGTGCTGGATATTCAGGCGGAAATGGCGGGAATGGTGCAACTGGGACATGGGATTACGGCGGCGGCGGCGGTGGTGCTGGAAATACAGGATCAGCAGGTAGTGCTGGTTCATCAAGTAATGGTAATGCTGGTGCAAAAGGAACTGGTAGTTTTGTGTCTGGTGCTGGAGGTGCTGGAGGAAAACAACCAACTTCTCCGGGAACAGGGGGTTCACCAAGTCCTAAAGCAGGAAGTGGTGGTGCAACTTATGGCGGCGGTGGCGGCGGTGCAGCTGCATACCTTTGGGGGGGAGATTCTGGCCCTGCGAGAGCAGCCGGTGGAGCGGGGGCGCAAGGCTATGTACGTATAACGATTGTTCCACCTTCTTGTACAGTTTCCGTAGCACCTACAGGAATTACTTCATCTGCTGGAAATACAATATGTACAGGGACTAGTACTACACTAACTTCCACCGGAGGAACAAACGGAACAAATGCAGTAGATTTATGGTACACAGGGAGCTGTACGGCAGGATATATCAACCGTTGGGATGCTGTTCCCGGCTCATTAGTGTCAACAACAGCCTCGGTTGCAAACGGAATATTGACAGCAACTTCTTCTACCGTTGACCCTAATATTGGAATGGCTAACTTAGGAACATTTGCTGCCACAACTTATAAATACATCAATATTCGTTACAAAACTACCTCTGCAACAGGTGTCGAAATTTACTACTCGAAAAATGCAGCAAATAGTGATTTAGCAGAAGCCCAGAAAGTTGCCGGGACGTATATTAATGACGGTGCTTGGCATACTCTCTCTCTAAATATGTCATCCAGTGCAAACTGGACCGGGACAATCTATGGCTGGAGGTTTGACTGGGCAACAACTAATGGGGCCGTTGTCGATTTTGACTTTATTGAACTCTCTACAGATCCTATGATAGGTGAAGGGGCATCTATTACTGTTTCTCCAACTTCAACAACGACTTATTATACGAAAAAAATAGATAATTGCGGAACGTCCACTACATGTGCTTCGCAAACAATAACGGTTAAAACTACATCTTCAGCGGCTTCATCTGCATCTGTAACGGCAAATGATAATACGTGTGCAGGAACGAGCAAAACAATAGCAGTCAGCGGCGGCTCTTTAGGAACAGGTGCAAGCTGGAAATGGTACACAAGTTCTTGTGGAGGCACGCTTGCAGGAACAGGTTCGTCTCTATCAGTTGATCCTTCCACAACGACAACGTATTATGTGAGAGCGGAGGGAGATTGTAACACTACTGCTTGTGTAAGCGTTACTGTTACTGTCAAAACCACATCTTCAGCGGCTTCATCTGCATCTGTAACGGCAAATGATAATACGTGTGCAGGAACGAGCAAAACAATAGCAGTCAGCGGCGGCTCTTTAGGAACAGGTGCAAGCTGGAAATGGTACACAAGTTCTTGTGGAGGCACGCTTGCAGGAACAGGTTCGTCTCTATCAGTTGATCCTTCCACAACGACAACGTATTATGTGAGAGCGGAGGGAGATTGTAACACTACTACTTGTGTAAGTGTTACGGTTGATGTTAGTCCTGCTGCTCCAGCGATACCTGGTACAATCACAGGAACAACAGCTGTCTGTCCAAATACTACGATTCTAACGTATGCTATAGCGACAGTAACTAATGCAACTACTTATACTTGGTCTGTGCCGACAGGTTGGGCAATTACGAACGGGCAAGGTACTACAAGTATAACAGTTACTTCGGGAACCGCAGGCCAAAATGGGGATATATCCGTAACAGCAGGAAATACTTGTGGGACGAGTTTAGCACAGACAAAAGCAGTAACGGTTAGTGTTCTTCCAACACCAACATTTGCATCCATTTCTCCAACAGCGATGGTATGTATCGGAACGAATGTAACTTACACCACTCAATCGGGTAAAACCAACTATGTGTGGACGATTCCTGGAACTGCCGGATCGGATTATACCAAAGTATCGGGCGGTACAGCAACTGATAATTCGGTAACAATCGCATGGAATACAATTACCGCTAATACAGTTGTAACCGTAAATTACGAAGAAAATGGTTGCACGGCAGCATCACCGACTTCTTCCCCAACGGTTACATTACCAATCAAAGGAGCGGCTTTATCGGATAATGAATCTGTGACGTGCTATGTCAATGGAAGTACTCCTGTTCAGTTCTATGCATCTTCAGGTAATTACATTGGTTCATTAAATCCAAACGGAAGATCCGGTTTGGTAACCATGAGCACAAGTGTAGGCTCTCCTGCCATTCAGGGTGCTTGTACTATGCCTTCTAATCCTAAATACAGGACAGCTTACCTGGGCAGAATAGTCCATGTTGATGGCAGCGGCCTGTCCGGCAGTGGTAATGTAGATGTAGTGCTGGCTTACAGTGATGCAGAGCTTTTAGCTTTACAGGTTCAGGCAGGCAATGGTTCAGGTGGCTCAACTCCTGGTAATGTGACAGATGATATCACCAACCTTCTTAATCCTTCTCTTGGGATCACCAAAGTAGGTGGTGACGGTAGCCTTTGCAGCGGCAACAGTGTAAGCTATCTTTCAGCCGGAGGCGGCGTTCTTAGTGTTACACCTTCAATTAGTGCAGCCCGCTATGTGAGCTTTGCAGTCCCAAGCTTCTCCAGCTTCTATATCCATGGAGTGAACGGCGGTTCCCCGTTACCTATCACCTTAACGAGCTTTACCGCTTCCTGTGAAGACAAAGTCAGCTTAATGTGGAAGACAGCTACTGAAACGAATGTGAGCCACTATGAGATCCTTCGTTCCCGTGACGGCCAGTTCTGGGAAGAGGTAGCAACAGTTCCTGCGGTGGGTAATTCCACGACAGAGCAAGTTTACCATGCAACCGATGCAACAGGTCTTGAAACGATGTACTACAAGCTGCGTTCCGTAGACAATGACGGAACAAGCGAGGACTTCCAGCCTGTTTCTGTGACCTGTAACCCTGGAGCACTTTGGAGCATTCATCCTGTACCTGTTTCTGTGAAAGCTACAGTAACAGTAACAGCTACAGAGACGAGCCATGATGTGTTTGTGATTACGGATATCAACGGACGAGTGGTGACTACCCAACAAGTGGAGATCAAAGCAGGCACGAGCATTTTCGAGCTTGATCTACACCGTTTGTCAGAGGGCACTTATTTCATTAGAATGAATCAGAGTGATAAGTATTCACCGTTGAAGTTCATAAAGGTGGATTAAATCTCAGATTGTTAGAAGGCAGAGGCTAGACTGATAGACATTCAGATTTAAGATAAAATATAAACAAACCAAAGGACTGCAAAAGCAGTCCTTTGGTTTTTAAAGTTGATAGGATAGGAATAGTGTAAAAATAAATATTTGAAAATGATTGATTTATTAGCATAATTTGATTTTGCATATATATGTGCTTAATAGAAAAAAACCTAATGACTGTGGATGATATTTTAATGGGAGATTCTGAATTATAGCTATTTTAAAAAATATTCATTTATTATCAATAAATATTCAGCAAAAAGACTTATTTACTCATTTGGAAATAACTTAACATTTGTTTTTTAATGCAATTTTTATAAATTTATATATCCTTTACCTGTAAAGATTCTGATTAACAGGTGTATACCAATAAATTGAACCACTATCAACAACATATAATTTTATGGAAATATTTTACAAAAAATTTAGAGTAAAAACCAGATTACTGGGCGTTTTAACTTTTGCGCTTTTACTTTTTGGTATAAGTGCGAGGAGCTGGGGACAGTGTACGAACGACGCTTACGGGCAATACCCTACAGGCACATCTACTTGCCCTAACCAAGGCAGCTGGACGAATATAGCTACAAATACATATCGTGGGGAATACTCTTTGGTATCTGTTGTTGAAGGATTTACCTACATGTTTGGAAGTTCTGTAGCTACGGATATAACTACAATTGCACAAACGGACAACACTGTTTTAGCGTACGGAACCCAAAACGCAACATGGACCGCTACTTTTACCGGAAATGTTCGTTTTTGGACGCATGGAGCATCATGTGCTACTGGAAGTGGCAACCGAACAAGGCGTTGGCAGATAACAGGAACACCGACAACTGTTGCTTTCGGCATTAATACATGGAATGTCGCTGCTTATAACGGTGGCACTTGGAATGCAACTAATTTTTTAAATCTGACAGGAGCAACTTATAGAGGGTATTATGTGGATAATACATTGAATATTAATACATCAGGTAGATGGGGGGTAACAGCTTCTCCAAGTGCGGCACCAGGTTATGCAGGTTGTTCCGTCAACAACAATCAGCATATATTTGTTTACAAACGTAAAGGATTCCCTACGGGCTGCTATTCTATATCAGATATTTTATTTGATGATGCTATACGTATTTATGTCAATGGCGCTCAGGTTTATGAAAATACCGGTTGTTGTGCTATGACCGGGCTGGCATGGTCCGGAAATTTAGATGCAAATAGTGAGGTTGAAATTCGCGTAGCAGAAAACTCTGGGGATAGCCGTCTTATTCTTAACTTTGTCCTTAATACACCCATTGCTAATCCAGGCTCTGATCAAACCATTTCTTGTGGGAATAATAGCGTACAACTGGGAACATCCATAGATGTTTTTGATGATTTTGAGACTGGTACTGGGAACTGGACATTCACTTCACCATGGGCACGCAGCACAGGTATTTCAACTATAACAAACCGATCAGGATCATCTTATTTTGCGCTAATGACAGGTGGTAGCGGTAATAACGGCTATTATCTTACATTTAACGGGACCTTACCGGCAGGTACTTCAAGGAAAATTTCATTTTATTTTATTAATCCCGGCAACTCATCTGCTGGATTTGATGAGGCATTTTTAGATTATTACAATGGTTCTTCATGGACAACACTGGCGGATATTGACAATGGTGCTGGCAGTGGTACCTCTACAGACGGATGGATTTATAAAGAGTACACTATTCCTGATAATGCCACAAACCTTCGCTTTCGACCGAATATGTATAGTAATACTTATGACGGGATAGGCATCGATAATATTACTATAACAACCCCTTTAACTTATTCTTGGAGTCCTTCAACGGGGCTCAGCGCAACTAACATTTCTAATCCGGTGGCCAGCCCAACTGCTACAACTACCTACACCTTAACAACAACAGTCAATGGCTGTACTTCTGCACCTGCTTCGGTGACAGTGACAGTGAATCAATTCAATCCCGGTACTATTGCAGCAGACCAAACAATCTGCAACGGCACTAAACCAGTTGCATTCACCCAAACGTCTCCTACAGGAGGAGGAGGTGCTTACGCGTATCAATGGCAATCTGCAGCTAACTTAACCGGTGCATGGACTGATATTTCAGGTGCAACTTCAGCTACATATACGGAAAGTAACAACCTTACAGCAGATAAGTATTACAGACGTAAGGTAACGGATAATGATTGCGGAGTGGCTTATTCCACTCCTATAACACCTACTTCTAATTTAAGATTACATTATAAATTTGATGGGGTGATCCAGCCGAGAACTAATATTGTTACAAATACTGACTTAAATACAGGATGGGCGCAAGGATATCATAAAAGTATTATTTTTAATGAAATAGCTGCGCCATCTGGGATAAATTCTCCAACTGTTGGTTTTAACAGAGGCGATGCGTCCGGGTATTGGTATTCTTACGGAAATTATGCACCAGGACAAACGCCCGGGCAAACGTTCACTGTTTCAATTTATGTAAAGACATTAGATAATAACTTTAGAATAAGATGTTATACAGCTGATAATAGTGAGCTTGGCAGAGTATGGGGTGATTGGATGAGTGTTCCGAATGACGGAGCGTGGCATAGAGTCTCATGGACGATAGATATACCTGGTAATAGTCAATCAGAAAGTTTATCGTTTAATTATTCATATGGTATAAATGACCCTGTCGCTTACGGGAGCGCAGCAGGAGATCCTAATACAAGAACATGGCTTTGCGCTCCTCAAATGGAGATGGGACAGGGTGCAACGGCTTTTCATATTGGTACATTATCCTCCGCTTTAGTAACTGACTACTCCGGCAATGGTAATCGCGGGACGATTTCTTTAGCAACAGCACCTGTATGGGTAGCAGACAATAATAATGGCGTGAACGGAGGAGCATATCAGTTTAATGGAACATCACATATAGATGTAGGGAATTCTTCGTCATTACAAATAACAGGTAATCAGACTATTTCAATGTGGATAAACCCTGCTGTTTTAAATGATGGAGTGAGAAGAAATCCTTATGCAAAAGCATATGGAGGTGAAGGAACAATTACGCAGGAACCAGATGGCACCATCAATTACTATTACGGAACAAGTGGAGGTAACGGAGGAAGTTATCAGGGATTTACAATGTCAAGCCCTATAGCTGTAAATCAATGGGTTCATATTGCTATTGTCAGAGATTTAACAAATTCACAGTTGTACTGGTATAAAAACGGAGTATTAGTAAATCAAACTACAGCATTGTATAATCCAGCGGTAGCGGGAAGTTTACCAGTAACTATCGGGACAGGGTATGCCGGGAACTACAACGGAAAGATTGATGATATCAGAGTATATTCATCTGCACTTTCCGCAACTGATATAAAAGATTTATATGAACACTCGGCAGCATTACATGTAATTGTACAGGCACCTATTAACGAAGGAGCAATAGCTGCTGACCAAACAATATGTTACGGAGGAGATCCGGCTGTATTTACAAGTACAACAGCAGGAAGTGGTGATACCCGGGGCGCAGTTACGTATCGTTGGGAAAAGTCAGTCAGTCCATTTACTGCATGGAGCGCTATATCAGCTGCTACAGCAGCAACTTATGATGCACCTGCAGGTTTAACAGCAACCACCAAATATCGTAGGGTTACTATTGTTACTTTAAACGGTAAGGAATGCGAAAAAGAGTCAGCTCCGGTAACAGTAACAGTACACCCTCAATTCACATCAGGGACTATTGCAAATACAGGCGAAACAATTTGTAATGGTGGTGATCCGGCTGTCATTGGAAGCACAATTGCAGCAAGTGGAGGAGATGGTACAATAACTTATAAGTGGCAAGCTAATGGAATTGATATTGTAGGTAGTAATGCTGCCACATACGATCCTCCATCAGGATTAACTGCAACAACAACCTATACACGTTGGGTAAAAGACGGAACTTGTAACACAACATTTACCGTTTCAGCTAATTCGTGGACAGTTACAGTCGATCAGAAACCCACACTTCCGACTTCAATTACAGTAGATAACAATATGAATAACTGCTGGGGCAGAGAAATTACCTTAACAGCAAACGGTGGTACATTACAAGGTTCTTCCCAATATGTCTGGGGCACAACAAATGGTGGCAGCCAGCTGGGGACAACGGGCAACGGCACAAAAACACTAGTACCAACCGCATCGAATACATATTATGTCGGAGTTACAGCCAACGGCGCGTGTCCTGCTCAGAACTTAGCAACAGGAATCACGTATGCCCTTCCAACAAGAAATGCTTTGCTATCCTCGAACAGTTCCGGTACGTGCTACGTGAGTGGTTCCAATCCGATCCATTTCTATGATGCATCAAATAACTATATTGGTTCCATCAACCCACAAGGCAGAACAGGAATAGTAACCATGAGCACAAGTGTAGGCTCTCCTGCTATCCAGGGAGCTTGTGATCTGCCTTCCGATCCTAAATACAGGACAGCTTATCTGGGCAGAATAGTCCATGTTGATGGCAGCGGCCTGTCCGGCAGTGGTAATGTAGATGTAGTGCTGGCTTACAGTGATGCAGAGCTTTTAGCTTTACAGGTTCAGGCAGGCAATGGTTCAGGTGGCTCAACTCCTGGTAATGTGACAGATGATATCACCAACCTTCTTAATCCTTCTCTTGGGATCACCAAAGTAGGTGGTGACGGTAGCCTTTGCAGCGGCAACAGTGTAAGCTATCTTTCAGCCGGAGGCGGCGTTCTTAGTGTTACACCTTCAATTAGTGCAGCCCGCTATGTGAGCTTTGCAGTCCCAAGCTTCTCCAGCTTCTATATCCATGGAGTGAACGGCGGTTCCCCGTTACCTATCACCTTAACGAGCTTTACCGCTTCCTGTGAAGACAAAGTCAGCTTAATGTGGAAGACAGCTACTGAAACGAATGTGAGCCACTATGAGATCCTTCGTTCCCGTGACGGCCAGTTCTGGGAAGAGGTAGCAACAATTCCTGCGGTGGGTAATTCCACGACAGAGCAAGTTTACCATGCAACCGATGCAACAGGTCTTGAAACGATGTACTACAAGCTGCGTTCCGTAGACAATGACGGAACAAGCGAGGACTTTCAGCCTGTTTCTGTGACCTGTAACCCTGGAGCACTTTGGAGCATTCATCCTGTACCTGTTTCTGTGAAAGCTACAGTAACAGTAACAGCTACAGAGACGAGCCATGATGTGTTTGTGATCACGGATATCAACGGACGAGTGGTGACTACCCAACAAGTGGAGATCAAGGAAGGCACGAGCATTTTCGAGCTTGATCTACACCGTTTGTCAGAGGGCACTTATTTCATTAGAATGAACCAGAGTGATAAGTATTCACCGTTGAAGTTCATAAAGGTGGATTAAATCTCAGATTGTTAGAAGGCAGAGGCCAGACCTAGAGACATTCGATTTAAGATAAGATATAAACAAACCAAAGGACTGCGAAAGCAGTCCTTTGGTTTTTATTAGTATGATTAGCACCGAACAATAGAATATGATTTCCAAGTTTATTTCTTCAAAATCCGTGTAAATCTGCTTCATGCGTTTTATCATCGCCGTATAGAGAACTAAATCGAGATTCATTATATAAAAACAAGTGAAAAATTAACTGATTTGTTGTTTTTTCATTTTTAATTTGGAGATATGATGTTAATTTTCTAATATATGTATATGAAGAATTTCTTTTCTCATAGAGAATATTGTACTTTCGCTCTGTAAATTAAATCTAAATCTACAAAAAGTGATTATTGATTGATGATTTCATTGTAACAATATTTGTTCTTGAACAAACATCATGAGGATTCCCATTTTTGTTTTTCTGATTTTCTATGATAGAGATGATTAATACAACAACAATTCTGAAAAAGAATTCTATTGCGCGAAAAATAAAAACAAACACTTTCTTTTTTTCGCTTCTGTTTTTATTTCTAAGCCCAATATTTTTAAAAGCGCAAAGTTATTCGGTAGTTGGTACAGGAACAGCAGGAAATACCAGTACAACTTATCCGACTCCTTTTGGAGACTACTACGAAAATAGTAAAGCTCAGTATTTGTTTCAGGCTTCAGAGCTAGTGGCTGCAGGGATTCCGGCCGGAGCCACTATCAGTCATATCCGCTGGAATGTCAGCGCGTTGAATGCTGCAGGTGTCCATGAAAGATATACAATCTATGCAGGTACAACAACTTCCGTTCAGATCCCCAATAGCGCATTTTTGGCTGTGCCGGATCAGCAATATGGTCCGGTTGATTATACACCGGTAAGCGGAAATAATACATTTACTTTTACCAATCCGTTTATATGGAATGGTACGGACAATATTTTAGTGCAAATTTGCAGTAATTCAGCGAACTCAACATCGGGAAATACTTATACATATAATGCCAGCGTTAACTGGGTTACAGGATTATCTTTTAATGGCTCATATACTGTTAGAAATGACGATAATAATACGCTTTGTGGAGCAACAACCTCTGCTAGCAGTAGCCAGACAACCCGCCCTAATACTTCTTTCGGCTGGTGTAATACTTTAACTTCTTATACTGTTTCCGGAGGAGGTGCAATATGCCCCGGAGGGGATGTTTCAATTTCATTGTCGGGATCTCAGGTTGGAGTAAATTATCAGTTGAAGAGAGGCACAACAAATATTGGTTCTCCGGTAGCGGGTACCGGAACTGCTATTTCTTTTGGGAATCATTCAACATCAGGAACTTATACAGTGGAGGCGACAGGAACAGGATCTTTTTGTTCCGCAGCCAAAACGATGACGGGTTCCGCTGTAATAACAGCAGGTACAAATTCCGTTCAGGCAACATCTGTTTCCGGGCCCCTTTCTGTTATCAGTGGTACCTCTAATACATATTCAGTTACAGGGGGATCACTGGGTACAGGAGCTGTTTGGAATTGGTACACAGGGTCTTGCGGTGGTACTTTGGTTGCTGCCGGGGCTAGCTACTCACCTGTTGTTTCAGGGCCGGTTACTTATTTTGTCCGGGCTGAGGGAGCATGCAATACTACATCTTGTGTATCTGTTTCCATTACAGCTGAAAACGCATGTAATGCTATTTATGTCGATGCTGTTAATGGAAACGATTTGTATTCCGGTTTAGCTTCATCACCGGTTAAAACGCTTAGTAAAGCGTTGTCATTGGTATCGGGATCAAGAAATCAGATTAAGATGACTTCCGGAACTTATCCGGAAAGTACTATTCTGGAGCTACAAAATGATGTGGTTATTGAGGGAAGATATGTAAATGTTTCAGGAATCTGGACAAAATCGTCCGGTACTTCATCTGTTACGCAAATAAATTGTTCCGGCTCGGAAACAATTAGCAATGATATTGCTCATGTAATGGGCTTCAAAAGCGATAACAAAAGTAACTGGAAACTTATAGATTTGAACATAACTACGCTTGCTGCGACCGGTCAGACAGCGAACAGAAAAGGAAAATCGAATTATGCCTTATACATTACAAACGGCTCTTCTTCGTATGAGATAACACGATGTTATATCACTTCCGGAAATGCTTCAGGCGGTCAGGGAGCAAATACAAATTCTTCATTGTTTAATGGATCAAATGGATCAAATGGTTTAGTCGGATCAACGGGTAATGGAGGAGCATCATCCTGTAGCTGGTCAACTGATCGGGGCGGAAGCGGTGGTGCAGGTGGTGCTGGAGGTACAGGTGGTGCAAATTCTACTATTATCGGAGGAAATGCTGGTTCCGGTTTTACCGGAGGAGCGGGAGGAAGAGGTAAGGATGACGATGGATATAGTGGAACCGCAGGTTCGGGAAGAACAGGGACTTGCTCTGGTGGCGGTGGAAGTTTAGGGCCTGACGATAGTGGAAATAATGATTCTCCTTATGGAGGAAATGGAGCGGATTGTACAACTAACGGGACAGGAGGATCGAATGGCTCGACTGTAGCATCTTCATTTGTTTCCGGGTTTTATTCACCCGGTTACGGAACGAACGGCGCTTCCGGATCCGGCGGCGGTGGCGGAGCAGGTGGCGGTGGCGGTGGTGTAGATAGCGGTTCTTGTGCTGCTGCGGGTTCAGGTGGTTCAGGTGGTTCCGGCGGCGGTGGTGGCGGTGGTGCAGGTGCAGGCGGCCAGGGTGGCGGATCTTCCTTTGGAGTTTTTATTTGGAATGCTGGAACTAATGGAGTTATTAATAATTCGGCAATAAACGCAGGAAATTACGGAGAAAAAGGTACTGGAGGTGCTGGAGGTGAAGGAGGTTCCGGTGGTGCGAAATCTGCTCAGGGTAATACTTCCAGTGATGGTCAATCTAATAGAGGAGGACGAGGAGGACAAGGTTCTGGTGGAGGAAAAGGAGGTAATGGTGGTGATGGAACAGATGGTACCAGCAGAGCGGTTGCAGTACAGGGTACGGGAACAGCCCCTGTTTTCAATGCAACTACTCCTGCCATTGTTGTGAATACATCTGTATCCGGAGGAAGCGTAACCAATTCTCCTGTGGTAACCCTCAGTCAGGTTCCTAATAAGATTTGCCAAAATTCCGTATTAAATGTGACTACAACAGTAGCCCCATGGTCCTTTCCAGGCGGTTGGTCTTTTGTAAAATATAATAATTCGAATGTGACATCAGAGTTTACAGAAACCAGTTTAACGGCAGACATCACAACAACAAATACAACAGGTTTTTATAATATGACGGCTAATGGTGTTGTATTTAATTCATATTTGAATGTAAAATCTGACAGAACTTTACCAGTTATTACTATTACTCCTGACCCTGTTTGCACTGGTAGTACAGCAACTTTTTCAGCTACCTCCTGGGGTAATGAAACAGAATATCTTTGGGAGCTTTTTACAGGTTCTGTGGCTGATAACAAAGGGAATACAACAAATAGAGTTGCCTTGCATTCTACAGCTTCTTTTAATATCAGCAATTTGCCAGCCGGAACCTATACGATCCGTTATCAGGTAAAAGAAAGCTGCTGTGGCTGGAGTATTCCTGTATTCCGGACATTTGAGGTTAAAGGACCTGTTGCGGAAATAACTACATCCGATAGTACAATTTGTCATGGTATGGCTGTTTCAATCGGTGGAAATATAACTGCTTCAGGAACCTGGACTATAAATCTGAGTCCATCCGGCTCTGTAACAGGAACAGGAACGACGTGGTCGGCAACAGTTACTCCTTCTGCAACAACAACCTATTCAATTGCTTCTGTCTCTGATGGATGTACGGGTATAGGTACCGGATCAACAACAATATCCTTGCCGGCGAAAGGCACCGCTTTATCTGGGAATGAGTCTGCAACATGTTATGTAAGTGGGAATAATCCTATACATTTCTATGCTTCGTCAGGTAATTATATTGGTTCAATCAACCCGCAAGGGAGAGCAGGAACCTTAACCATGACTTCTTATCTTGACGCCGGCGGAACAATGTACGCTTGTGGTGTTCCTGCGAGTGAAGATTACCGTACTGCTTTTATGGGCAGACATTTTACTGTTGTACCAACCGGAACAATTAGTGGCAGCGGTAATTTGAGTGTGTATTTCCCATATTCTCAAACAGAATACAGCGACCTTGCAGCAGCAAGTATAGGAACGACGACAAGTAACGTAAATGACAATGTTACCTCCCATAGTAGTATTGCAGTCACGAAATATTCTAATCCAGGCAATGAAGACGGGAATCCTTTCAACAATTGCTCCGGCGGTTCTGCCTTAGTTGTTCTTCAGTCAGGTAATGGTAATCTTACAGACCTTAGCTTGTCACCAGTAATTACCGGAACTAATTACTATGCAAGCTTTGGAGTTTCCAGCTTTTCGGAGTTTTACCTGCATGGAGTAAATGCAAACTCCCCATTACCTATTACCTTAACGAGCTTTACCGCTTCCTGTGAGGACAAAGTCAGCTTAATGTGGAAGACAGCTACTGAAACGAATGTGAGCCACTATGAGATTCTTCGTTCCCGTGACGGTCAGTTCTGGGAAGAGGTAGCAACAATCCCTGCTGTTGGTAATTCCACGACAGAGCAAGTTTACCATGCAACCGATGCAACAGGTCTTGAAACGATGTACTACAAGCTGCGTTCCGTAGACAATGACGGAACAAGCGAGGACTTCCAGCCTGTTTCTGTGACCTGTAACCCTGGAGCACTTTGGAGCATCCATCCTGTACCTGTTTCGGTGAAGGCTACGGTAACAGTAACAGCCACAGAGACGAGCCATGATCTGTTTGTGATCACGGATATCAACGGACGAGTAGTGACTACCCAACAAGTGGAGATCAAAGCAGGCACAAGTATTTTTGAGCTTGATTTGCACCGCTTGTCAGAGGGTACTTATTTCATTAGAATGAACCAGAGTGATAAGTATTTACCGTTGAAGTTCATGAAAGTGAATTGATGGCTTTATGGGACACAGATGACGCAGATTTAATATGATTTTGACAAGAGAATCTGTGTCAATCTGCTTCATCTATGTTATCAGCGTTCTATTTGGATATTATTTTTTTCTCTTCCGGAGAGAAAGGCATAAACGACCAAAAATAAAAAACAGACGATACCTACAAAATAGGACAGCTGAATATCATAAATATCCGCTATTTTCCCTTGTAACGGCGGAATAATCGCTCCGCCTAAGATCATCATGATCAGGAAAGCAGATCCCTGAGAAGTATATTTTCCCAGTCCGCTCAGAGATAAAGAAAAAATGCAGGGCCACATGATAGAGCAGAAAAGTCCTGTGGCAATAACTGAATAAACAGTGATGACAGCTCCTTTTTCAAATCCCAGGGAAAGGGCTAGCGGATCCAGGCTTGTCGAAGGAAGGATCCCTGTAATCAGACAAATAATGCTTAATGCTCCGAAAATAATTAAAGTGAGTGCAGGTTTATTTTTCCCCATAAAAAATCCGGCCACCAGAATCCCGATAAAGAAAAAATAAATATCATAATCCATGTACTGTCCCCCGTTTCTGCTATTGAAGTAATAAACGAATCCGAAACCTAAAAAAGGCATTACAATTGTCAGGATGTTTGTGGTTACTTTTGACAGATTAAAAGCATATACGGCGCTTGCCCACCTTCCCATCATCAGGCTTCCCCAGTAAAGCGAAACATATTTTGCCGTCTCTGCTGTATTCAAGCCGGCTACCCCCGGATTGGAGATCAGGTCGCTTAAATTGCTTCCGACAGCAACTTCTACGCCTACATAAACGAAGATCGCAAGCATTCCCCATATTAGCTGAGGATAGGCCAATGCACCCCACCCTTCAGGCCGTTTTTTTGATCGGGATAAAGCAGTAAAAAGAAATATGAAAACAGAAAGAACACTTGAAATCAGGCAGATCAATTGAATTTTTTCTTTCTTTTCCTGGTTCATATCTGTAATTGAATCGAGAAAAAACACGATTCCGACCAATCCCAGAATGACAATAGTCATGGATACAAGAAGTGTTAATCCCTTTTTCATTTCGCCGGTATTTTCTTTTTGCCCGTCCATTTCGTGATTGGGAAGCTTTTTGGAGAAGAAGAATAATGCAGCAACGGATAAGAACAATAAGCCGACAAAAACGTATAGTAAAATTACTTTAGACAGATCGAGATCGGGAATTTCATCTTCTGAAAAAGAAGCAGATCCGAATAAGGCTAAAGCGATCAATAACGGTCCTAATGTCCCGCCGATACTATTAATTCCTCCGCCTAAGCTTACGCGGTTAGATCCTGTTTTTTCATCGCCCAACGCGATCATAAACGGATTGGCAGCAGTTTGCTGAATAGAAAATCCTAAGCCGACTACGAACAGCCCGAGTAGCATTCCGGGAAATGTTTCGAGCCACAAAAACAGAATCATCAGGGCTGCTCCAAAAGCAGAGAGAGACAATCCATAAACAATGCTCATCCGGTAACCCCATTTTTTAATCGGATCCTGTGAAATTTTATAGGTAATATAATACAGGATCACTGCTCCGACAAAATAGGCAAGGTAAAATGCAAAATCCACTAACTGACTTTGGAATTGATTTAACTCAAAAAAATGCTTGCAAAACGGTATGAAAATGCTGTTTCCTGCTGCGATAAATCCCCAGAAGAAAAATACGGCGCACAATGTCAGCAATGCAGAGTAGTTGGTTTTGTTACCCATAAAACTTTCTTGTTACATTTCAGAAACAAAAGTGCAATTTTTATTTAATTTTGTTTCATGGCTAAAACAAAAAGCGCATTTTTTTGTCAAAACTGTGGCTATGAAACTCCGAAGTGGCTGGGGAAGTGTCCCTCGTGCTCCGAATGGAATACATTTGTAGAGGAAATCGTAGAAAAAACCTTACCACAGATTGTCGCTTTCTCGAAGAATAACGACCGTATTCAAAAGCCAAAATCACTGTCGGACATAGAACACAAGGGACAGATGCGCATTCCTTTGAAAGACAAAGAGCTGAGCCGTGTGCTGGGTGACGGACTGGTAAAAGCGTCTTTGATTCTGTTTGGTGGTGAGCCGGGGATAGGAAAGTCAACCTTATTGCTACAGTTGGCAGTCAAAGAGAAGAATCTGAAAGTGCTTTACGTTTCCGGGGAAGAAAGCGATCAGCAGATCAAAATGCGTGCAGAGCGGATTGGAATTGAAAATGAACATTGTTTTATCCTGACGGAAACCAATCTGCAAAACATTTTTAATCAGGCGGAAGAAATCCAGCCGGACCTGTTAATTATTGATTCCATTCAGACTTTATACAGTAATCAGATTGAATCTGCTCCGGGAAGCATTTCACAGGTGAGAGAATGTACTTCTCAGTTGCTGAGATACGCGAAACAAACGGAAGTTCCGGTATTTCTGATCGGGCATATCACCAAAGAAGGTGTGCTTGCCGGCCCGAAAGTGCTGGAACATATCGTAGACGTTGTCATTCAGTTTGAAGGGGACAGGAATCATGTGTACAGGCTGTTAAGAACCATAAAGAACCGTTTTGGAAGCACTAATGAGCTCGGGATTTATGAGATGGTGGGCAGCGGATTGAGAGAAGTCCTTAATCCCTCAGAAATTTTAATCACCAGCTCGGATGATACTTTGAGCGGCGTTGCCATCGCCTCAACAATGGAAGGCTTACGCCCGATGCTGATTGAGATACAGGCGCTGGTGAGCACAGCTGCCTACGGGACACCACAACGTTCTTCCACAGGTTTCGATAACAAACGGCTGAATATGCTGTTGGCCGTTTTGGAAAAACGATGTGGGTTTAAGCTTGGAACAAAAGATGTTTTTCTTAATATTGCAGGAGGGATTAAAGTGGATGATCCCGCGATTGATCTGGCAGTTGTTGCGGCAGTAATGTCTTCCAATGCCGATTTACCTGTCTCAAAAGAAATTTGTTTAGCTGCAGAAATAGGACTTTCGGGCGAATTGCGACCGGTAAGCAGATTAGAACAACGGATCAATGAAGCGGAGAAGCTCGGCTTCAAGAAAATGATTATTTCAAAATTCAATAAAGGAATTGAGAAAAAGAATTATAAAATGGAAATCATTACCTGCGGAAGAATAGAAGAAGTCATTCGAACGCTGTTTACATAAAACACACAAACAAAAAATTATGGATTTGAATCAGGAGCTGTTAAATAAGCGAGAACAAGCAAAAGCAGGCGGAGGAAAAGCGCGTATTGATCGTCAGCATCAGGGAGGAAAGTTAACTGCTCGGGAACGTATAGAATTATTGCTGGATGAAAATTCCTTTCAGGAAATGGGCATGTTTATTGAGCACCGTGCAACATCTTTCGGATTAGATAAATCAAAAATTCCCGGCGACGGAGTAATTACCGGTTACGGTAAAATCCACGGCCGGCCGGTATATGTTTTTTCACAGGATTTCACAGTGTTAGGAGGATCATTGTCCGAAACACACGCTGCTAAGATCTGTAAAATAATGGATTTGGCATTAAAGAACGGTGTTCCGGTGATCGGTCTTAATGATTCCGGCGGTGCCCGTATTCAGGAAGGGGTTGTCTCACTGGCTGGCTATGCCGATATTTTTTACAGAAATACATTAGCTTCCGGTGTGATTCCGCAAATCTCGGTGATTATGGGGCCATGTGCGGGAGGAGCGGTGTATTCGCCTGCGTTGACTGATTTTATCTTTATGGTGGAAGATACTTCCTATATGTTTGTGACGGGACCGAATGTTGTTAAAACCGTAACACATGAAGAAGTAAGCTCTGAAGATCTGGGCGGAGCGAAAACACATGCTGAAAAATCCGGAGTGAATCATTTCACGTATTCAAATGATGTGGAATGCCTGAGAGAAGTCCGTAAGTTTATGACGTATTTGCCTCAAAATTACGGAGAAACAGCTCCAACTACAAAACATACTTTTTCGGAAAGCAAGCTGGAAGGAATTAAGTCAATTTTACCTCAAAACTCAACATTGCCTTACGATATCAGGAATGTGGTTGATTGTATCGTTGATGATAACTCTTTTCTGGAAGTTCAGGCGGAATTTGCAAAAAATATCGTGGTAGGTTTTGCCCGTCTTGACGGAAGGACGATTGGTATTATCGCTAATCAGCCGGCTGCAATGGCGGGAGTTTTAGATATTGATGCATCCAGAAAAGGAGCACGTTTTGTACGTTTCTGTGATTGTTTCAACATTCCTTTATTGGTATTGGAAGACGTTCCCGGATTCTTACCCGGAACAGACCAGGAATGGAGAGGAATTATTTCCCACGGAGCGAAGCTGTTGTACGCGTTTTCAGAAGCTACCGTTCCACGAATCACGGTAATTACAAGAAAAGCGTATGGAGGTGCATTTGACGTGATGAATTCCAAAAATATCGGAGCAGATCTTAATTTTGCCTGGCCGACAGCAGAAATTGCAGTAATGGGAGCAAAAGGAGCAGCGGAAATTATCTTCAAAAAAGAAATTTCGGAAGCTGAAGATTCTCAGGCAAAATGGTTGGAGAAAGAAAAAGAATATGCGGATCTTTTTGCAAATCCTTACAGAGCAGCAGAAAGAGGTTTCGTAGATGATGTGATTCTGCCGGAAGAAACCCGCGCGAAATTGATCGCTGCGTTTGAAAGCCTTGAAAATAAAGCAGAACGCTTACCACAGAAAAAACACGGAAACATTCCGTTATAATTTTGGTAAAACATATTCAGCCCGGGCATTTGTCCGGGTTTTTTTGTGAAAAATAGGAGTATGCTTACAAGATGGAATTAGATACTTTAATTTCTTCGCTATGCGTTCGGTTTAATAATGTTTTCTGCACTGCAGAAGAATAATGCTTTCCTCTTCGACTTTATAAACTAACCGGTCTTCCAAATTGATACGGCGCGACCACCATCCGGAAAGCGAATGCTTCAGCGGTTCGGGATTTCCAATTCCGGTAAACGGAGTCCGCTGGATTTCCTTAATGAGATTGTTGATTTTTTTTAATGTTTTTTTGTCATTTTGTTGCCAGTATAAATAATCCTCCCAGGCAACACTAAGCCAGATTAATTTCATTACAGCAATTCTTTTTCTTCTCCACCACCGTTTTCATATTCTTGTATGCCTTTCAGCAAACGCTCCGCATTTTTCGGGCTGCTTAGTAAATGAAGCGTTTCAGTTAAAGATTCGTAATCTGATTTGGAAAGAACAACAACATCTTCACCATTTGAGCGGGTGATAAACAAAGGAGTATGGTTCATAAAAACCCGGTCTAAAAAAGATTTTAGATTTTGTCTGAAATTACTATATGTAGTGATTTCCATTTTATGGAGAGATTTAATGCCTTTTGAGCAAAGATAAGAAATTTTATTGTACAACAAGATGTACAATGTTGTTTTTTTAATCTATTATTGATTTAATTCAAAATTTTAAGCAAACAAAAAAAACCGATGAAACATTGTATTCCACCGGTTTTTCTGATTTTATGTTAAGCTCAAATCAATTACAGCGTTCCACGTTTTTCTTGCTCACGCTCAATCGATTCAAACAATGCCTTGAAGTTTCCTGCACCAAAACCTCTTGCTCCCATACGTTGAATAATTTCAAAAAATACCGTTGGTCGGTCTTCTACAGGCTTTGTAAAAATTTGCAGTAAATAACCTTCCTCATCAGCATCAATCATAATTCCTAATTTCTGCAATTCTTTGATGTCTTCTTTGAATTTTGACATATGTTCTTTCAAACGGTCAGGAATAGCATCATAATATGCCTGAGGAGGCGTGCTCAGGAATTCCACACCACGAGAACGCATATCTGCAACCGTTTTGATAATATCATCTGTGGCAACTGCAATGTGCTGAACTCCTTCACCTTCGTAGAAATCGATGTATTCTTCAATTTGTGATCTTTTCTTTCCTTCTGCCGGTTCATTAATTGGAAATTTGATGCGTCCGTTTCCGTTTGACATTACTTTTGACATCAATGCAGAATATTCAGTTGTAATTTGTTTGTCATCAAATGAAAGGAAGTTGACAAATCCCATTACATCTTCAAACCATTTTACAGCTTCATTCATTCTGTTCCAATCCGTATTTCCTACCATGTGGTCAATAAATTTTAACCCAACCGGAGCAGGATTATAATCTGATTTCCATTCTACATAACCTGGAAGAAAAACACCATTGTAATTCTTACGTTCTGTAAAAACGAAAACTGTTTCTCCGTATGCACCATAAATTCCTGAACGAACAACTTCTCCGTTTTCATCTTTCTCTACAATTGGTTCAAAAAATGATTTTGCACCTCTTTTTGTTGTTTCAGCATAAGCTGAGCGTGCATCTTCCACCCACAAAGCAATTACTTTTACTCCGTCACCATGTTTTTTTACGTGCTCACCAATCGGAGAATCGCTTCTCAATGCAGTTGTTAGTACCAAACGAATCTTATCTTGCTTTAAAACATAAGACGCTCTGTCTTTTACACCTGTTTCCAATCCTGCGTATGCAAGAGACTGAAATCCGAATGCTGTTTTGTAGAAGTGAGCCGCCTGCTTTGCATTTCCCACATAAAGCTCTACATAATCTGTCCCCAATAACGGAAGGAAATCCTGAGCTCCTTCAAAGATTTTTTCCAATCCGTATTCAACTGATTTTAATTCTTGACTCATATTTTTAAATGTTTTTAAAGTTTTTATTTTTCTAACCAGGATTGATAATATTTTTCGTCTGCAATTTTCATGGCATCCTCTGTTACCATTAGCGGTTTAAATGTGTCGACCATCACGGCTAATTCTTGTGTATCTACCTTTCCGATGCTGCGCTCGTAAGCTCCGGGATGTGGTCCGTGAGGAATTCCTGCCGGATGAAGTGAGATATGCCCTGCTGCAATATCATTACGTGACATGAAATCTCCGTCCACATAATATAACACCTCATCGGAATCAATATTGGAGTGATTGTATGGCGCAGGAATTGATAAAGGATGATAATCGTACAGACGCGGCACAAAGGAACAAACAACAAATGCGTCTGTCTCAAATGTCTGGTGTACCGGAGGCGGCTGATGGATTCTTCCCGTTATCGGTTCGAAATCATGAATGGAAAAAGCATACGGATAATTGTAACCGTCGTAACCAACCACATCGAACGGGTGCGAAGCATAAAGCATTTCGATGATCTCGTCTTTCTTTTTCACTTTAATAGTAAAGTTTCCCAGTTCATCATACGATTCCAGTTCTTCCGGCCGGCGGATATCCCTTTCACAAAAAGGAGAATGCTCCAGCAGCTGGCCGAACCAGTTGCGGTAACGCTTTGGCGTATAAATTGGTCTTCTTGACTCAACGATGAATAAACGGTTGTCTTCCGTATCGAAATCCATTTTGTAGATAATTCCACGTGGAATTAACAGGTAGTCACCATATTTGAAATCGATGTTTCCAAGAAAAGTTCTTAATTTCCCTGATCCTTTGTGAATGAAGATCAACTCATCCGAATCAGTGTTTTTGTAGAAATAATCCGTGGTTTTACCTGTCGGAGCAGCCAGCGTGATATGACAATCACTATTTGTCAGCATAATTTTTCTTGATTCCAGATAATCAGCCGTCGGCTCTACCTGAAATCCCCACAGGCGGTAGGATTGAATATTATTCGCTTTCGCTATTTTGGGCGCGGCAGAGTATTGTCGGACAATCTCTTTTACCATTGTAGGTCTGTGGATATGATACATATTGGAATACATACCGTCAAAACCTACTGTCCCGAAGAGCTGCTCATAATACAATTCCCCGTTTTCCTTTCTGAACTGAATATGACGTTTAGAAGGAATTTTTCCTAATTTATGGTATAATGGCATACAGATGTAGTTTAATGAATAAAAAATGACTTTCAATTAATTTTTGTCCTGAAAAAAGGAAAATCATTCCGGATTTCGTTTGATTAAAAATTTAAGAAGGTCCAATAATCCCAACCACATACGAATTACATTTCTCTAACAAATATAAAATATGACAAGTTCTTTCCCAAATTATTTTAATAAGAAAAAAAACATATTTTTGAAATTTGTTTTATTCATCAAAAAAAGTGTTCATGAAAAAGGTGTTAGTGATTGGGGCCGGTGGTCAGATCGGGACGGAATTAGTCTTTAATTTGAGAGCAAAATACGGTAATGAAAATGTAGTTGCTGCAGATCTGAGTGAAAAATGCCCTGACCATTTGGCCGGAGGTCCCTATGCCAAGCTGGATATACTGAATCGTGAGGCTGTAAGGGAATATATTATAAATGGAGCTTTTTCTGATGTTTATCTGCTGGCAGCTTTACTTTCCGCTACTGCTGAAAAAAATCCTGATTTTGCATGGAAGCTGAACATGGAAGGTTTGTTCACCATTCTGGATCTGGCAAAGGAAGGATATATCAAACAAATTTTCTGGCCCAGCTCAATTGCTGTTTTCGGTCCGACAACTCCAGGTGATCATACACCTCAATATACCGTAATGGAGCCTACAACGGTTTACGGAATATCCAAACAGGCAGGAGAAAGATGGTGTGAATATTATTTCAATAAATACGGAGTGGATGTAAGAAGCATCCGTTATCCGGGGTTGATTTCCTATACCAGCCTTCCCGGAGGAGGAACTACTGATTATGCAGTGGATATTTTTTACCATGCAAAACAAACCGGTAGCTATACTTCTTTTCTTTCGGAAGATACCGCGTTACCAATGATGTACATGGAAGATGCGATCCGTGCAACTATTCAGCTGATGGATGCTCCAAAGGAAAATATTAAAATTCGTTCCAGCTATAACCTGGGCGGAATCAGCTTTACACCAAAGCAGCTGGCTGCCGCCATCGCAAAAAGAATTCCCTTTTCAATAGAATACGCTCCGGATTTTCGCCAGGCGATCGCCGACTCATGGCCGAATTCCATTGATGATACCGCTGCGCAGAAAGATTGGGGCTGGGAGCTGGAATATGATCTCCAAAAGATGGTAGATGTAATGCTCGAACACGTAGAACCCTCAAAATTGTTCAATAAATCTTCAACCAGCATAAGTTAATATACACTCATGCCGATAAAATATTAGTTAACCGGGTAAATTATAAAAGAAGTAATTATATTTCGGTCAGATTAAGCAATTGAAATGGTAGATTTATTTATCAAACTTTTATTTTCCCTATACATTTCCGGGGTATTCGTTTTTCCTTTTTCAGACGAAAAAGAAGAGAAAAAAGAAGCCGGAAGTACCAATGTAGTTGATAAAAACGGGAAAAAAGTAGGTAGATGGTTCTACTTTGGCAAAGATCTTCCGGAAACAAAATATCCGAAGGAAAACCTGGTTCTCGAAGGCCAATACAAAGACGGGAAAAGAGAAGGAACCTGGATCAAATATCATCGTGACGGGAAAACACCTTTGTTTATAGGTGCCTATCAAAATAACAGACCTCACGGTTCATTCAAAAAATACAATGAAAAAGGAACGTTGATTGAATCAGGAAATTTCCTGAATGGAAAATACAACGGAACGCTTTCTAAGTTTTATGACAGCGGAATTCCGATGTATGAAGGAGAATTCCACCAAGGGCTGGAAAATGGAGAGATCAGGCATTATGATAGAAACGGAACCGTTGAGCTGGCCTATACTTCTTATGACGGAGTTGTTTCCGGGAATATGAGAAGAAATGAGATTTTAAATAATGAAAAATTAAAAATATCAGCTAAGCCGGCAAATAAAAGAATACCTGAAGGAACTTTGGTTGAAGCTCAGGAGCAGGCACCGGTTGTTACCAATCCTATTGTTAAGAACGCTACATTTAACCCGAATGGTTACAACAAGATCTATAATGAGAAAGACGATATTTTACAAGACGGTGTTTTCAAAGGAGGCCGTTTGTTTGACGGTAAGCTCTATCAATACGACCGCGACGGTATTTTATTTAAAGTGAAAATCTTCAAAAACGGAATCTATACTGCTGACGGCCAGATTTAAAGTAGAAAAATTTCTAAAAATTCAGTATTCAGTATTCAGTATTCAGTATTCAGTATTCAGTATTCAGTATTCAGTATTCAGTATTCAGTATTTTCCCCTTCTAAATTCATTAATCTTCCGTCTTTTTTTCAAATTTATCCAGGATTTTAGTAATAAAAATGTCTGTTATTGCCTTGATAATGACCATTAAAACAGCGATGACTATTGAAAGATACTTTCCTGCGGACAGAAAGAAAAATCCACTGGAAATAATGAGTATTTGCTGAATAAAAATCCGGATCCACGGAGTAGCAAATGCCCGGTTAAAAGAAGCTGATACATAGTACTTATTCCGGATGAACCAGCTAAAGCTGATTAAATTGCCAAGTAAAATTCCGGTAAAAGCTTCCAGGAAATCACGGTTGTAAAATAAATGAATAAAATGCGTCACAACAGAGGAAGGAGCAACAACATTGGGAACTTTTAAAAAGAAAGAAAAAGAAAACATGGCATGTACATAAGCAAATCCGAAAAAAACAACGGAAAACATGCCGATAACGAACGCATGATAAATTAAATAAACAAATTTCAGCAATCCGTTTTTTCTTAATAATTCCGTCTCACCCGGACTGAAGCTTTTGCCGATGAGTAATTGTGTCTCTGTTGCATGTTGTTTATTCATCAGGGAAATTACCGAGATTCTTAAAATTGAAAAGAGGCCAATTACGATTGTTTCAAATAAAAAGACCACGAGAACAGTTTCACTTTTCCATCGGAGAAATAGTAAGCCGAAAATCAGCCATAACGCATTAAATAAGATGCCGTAATTTTTTTGGGATATAGTTTTCAGGTTAGAGATTAAAGACATAATTAATCAGGAAGACTCAGATAAATTTCCAGCAGCTTTAAATCTTGTGGGGTGGTTATTTTTATATTCTCAGGATTTCCTTCCACCAGATGGATGTGTTCTCTGAGATGCTCCACCAGTGAGGAGTCATCAGTGAAAAAGCTTTGAAAAGGTTGTTCATAAGCCTTGAAGAGAACTTCTCTCCGGAAAACCTGGGGAGTTTGTACAATCTTGTAATGCTCCCGGTTTACAGAATTTGACTCCGCTCCATCAACGAAGCGGATGCTTTCCGCAATTGATTTTACAGGAATAGCATTTCCCTTTCTTTCAGCCGTTTCAACTAAACGGAGAATAGTCGCTTTGTCAATCAGCGGGCGGACACCGTCATGAACGGCAATCAATTCTCCCGAGGCATGTAACAAAGCATTTTTAATAGAATGATACCGTTCTTTTCCGCCTTCGACAATAATTAAAGGGTAATTTAACTGCCTTTCTGTACACAATTCCTCCCAATAAAGAATCCATTCCCGGGGAAGCGTGAGAATCAGCTCGGTGGGAAACGGAAGGTCTGAAAAGGCCTCAATGGTATGTGCCAGGACCGGCTTGTTATTGACCAGCAAAAACTGTTTGGGAATCTCGCTTCCCATTCGCTTCCCGATCCCTCCGGCAGTTATGATAACAGATAGCTTCATACAAAAAAAGCTGTCGGAAGACAGCCTTTAATTTATAGTGTAATGTGAATTACTTAATCTGGTTTGGATTGTTAGCAGCTTCCTTGATGAACTTGCTTTGCAATCTCATCCAGTAACCGAAAAGTACGAAACCGAAAATCAATAGGAAATCATTGAAAATATTACCGATGTTATCATAGAACAATGCAAGCATATTATCAAGACCATCACCTAATGCCCAGAAAAAATCATATGAACTCATAATGCAATCAACTTTGTTATATGTGACAAATTTAAAAATATAATTTAATTCCATGCTTTTATTACAGCTAAATTTAAAAAGAGGGAATCAAATTCCCTAAAAAGCATTAAAAAGAGCTGCTGCTCTCAAAAAAATAACCGGATTCTAAATTTGCCTGTATATTTGCAATATGCTTCGGATATTTTCACAGATTAACATCCTCAGTCTTTTGCTTTTGCCGCTGATTATTGCGGCTTATCTTTATCTTCACTGGAACAGCGTGGAAGGAAGCCTGTATGCTTTTGAGACGGAAGAACTGGTCAATCTGGGAGTTTGGGGAATTCAAAGAGTAGGAATGCTTACCAATGACATTTTGTGTTTTGCATTTGTTTTGGTAAATGCAACCTTGCTGAACTACATTTTCAACAAACAGAACTTTTATGAAAAAAATTCTTTGTTGCCGGGGTTTATTTATGTTATCCTGCTGACAAACGTCCGGGAATTTTATGTATTTGACGGAGCCCTGATTCTACACACATTCTTAATTCTGGCAACTAATGTACTTTTCAGAATCTCATTTAACGAGTTGAATTTTGGAGCGCTTTTCAATTTTGGGCTGTTTCTCGGGATTGGAGCCACTTTTTCCCCTAAATTTTATTTTGCCTTACCGTTATTCTACATTTTGATCTTATTGTCAAAACCATTTAAAGCAAGAGAATTCCTGCTTTACATTACGGGCTGGGCGATTCCCCAGTTTTATGCAGCTTTTTTCCTGTTCTTTTATGATATTCTGAATGAAAAAACACTCTATTCCTGGTGGCTGTTTTCTTATCAGATTCCCTACAATTATTTTATGAATACGATTATAATAGGAATTGTATTTATCTCTACCCTGGTCGGGGCGAAAGCCGTCCTTTCCAAAACAGGAATCCAGCTTAGAAAATTTTCAGGAGCTTACTTCATTCTTATGGTTGTCAGCACGCTGGTTGCTTTTGCTGTATTTTTATTTTTTAAGCGGGTTGATTTTTTCCATTTTTTAATATTGCCGCTGTCTTTGTTATTTTCCGTTTCACTGTTAAAAAACAAAAGCAACTTTGTTCAGATGCTGGCATTCTATATCGCATTGATCTATTCCGGACTTAAATTTTTCTTTAACTAAGCACGGTTGATTCGATTCATTATTGCTACTTTTGTGCAAGTTAAATTGAATTATTCATGAAATTTGGAGTTGTAACATTTCCCGGATCAAATTGTGATGATGATATGATCTATGTCTTGAGAGATGTCTTAAAACAAGACGTTGTAAACCTCTGGCATAAAGACACTGATTTGCAGGGAGCCGAGTTTATTATCCTGCCCGGCGGTTTTTCTTATGGAGATTACTTGAGATCCGGAGCAATTGCGAAATTATCTCCGATTATGAATGAAGTAATTAACCATGCTAATCGGGGCGGCTATGTACTGGGAATTTGCAACGGATTCCAGATATTAACAGAAAGCGGTCTGCTTGAGGGAGCGCTGCTGCACAATAACAATCAGAAATTTATCTGTAAAAACGTTTACTTAAAGCCTGCTAACAATTCGACAGTAATCACTAAAGAGCTGGATAGAGACAGATCGTATAAAATTCCGATCGCTCACGGAGAAGGAAGATTTTATGCTCCGGAAGATATGATGAAAAGTATTCTGGATAACGATCAGGTGATCTTCAGATACTGCTCTGAAGAAGGACAGCTGGGAGAGCTGTACAACCCGAATGGTTCGTTGAATAATATAGCAGGAATCTGTAATAAAGGAAGAAATGTTTTCGGGATGATGCCACATCCTGAAAGAGCTGCAGATGCTGCTTTAAGCAACGAGGACGGAAGATTATTGTTCGAATCAATTTTAAAAAATATATAAATACAGACTTTCATCATGAATGTATTATTACTGGGATCAGGAGGAAGGGAGCATGCGTTAGCCTGGAAGATTTCTAAAAGCTCAATGTTGACAGAATTATTCATTGCGCCGGGAAATGCAGGTACCAGACAGGTCGGAAAAAACGTCGCTCTGAAGCCAACCGATTTTGAAGCAGTGAAAACATTTGTGCTGGAAAATAATATTGATATTGTTGTTGTAGGACCGGAAGAGCCTTTGGTAAAGGGAATTTATGATTTCTTCGTAAAAGACGCTGACCTGATGAAAATTCCGGTGATCGGACCTTCAAAAGCAGCAGCCCAATTAGAAGGGAGCAAGGATTTCGCTAAAGAATTTATGTTCCGCCATGGAATCCCTACAGCGAAATATGCAACTTTCACAAAAGATACGATCGAAGAAGGACTTCGTTTTCTTGAAGGAATGAAACCTCCGTATGTATTGAAAGCAGATGGACTGGCAGCAGGAAAAGGAGTGTTGATTCCGGATACGCTGGATGAAGCTAAAAAAGAATTGGTTGAAATGCTGGCAGAAGCAAAGTTCGGAGACGCCAGCTCTAAAGTTGTGATTGAACAGTTCCTGAAAGGAATTGAAATGTCGGTGTTCGTTATTACAGATGGTGAATCGTATAAAATTCTGCCGGAAGCGAAAGATTACAAACGAATCGGAGAAGGAGACAAAGGCCTGAATACCGGTGGTATGGGAGCGATTTCTCCGGTGCCGTTTGCGGATGCAACTTTTATGGATAAGGTAGAAACACAAATCATCAAACCGACGGTTCGGGGCCTTAAAGCAGACAATTTAGATTATAAAGGATTTATTTTCTTCGGCCTCATCAATGTAAAAGGAGACCCTTATGTTATTGAATATAATTGCCGTATGGGTGATCCGGAAACAGAAGTCGTTATTCCAAGAATTAAATCCGACATCTTAGATCTCTTTGAAGGCATTGCCACACGCACACTTTCAGAAAGAGATGTGCAGTTTGAAGAAAGAAGCGCGGCGACAGTTATGATGGTTTCAGGTGGATATCCGGAAGCTTACGAATCAGGAAAACAGATTTTCGGATTGAATACACCAACCGAGAGCCTGATTTTTCATGCAGGAACAAAAGCGGACGGACCTGCGGTAATGACTGCCGGAGGTCGTGTATTGGCGGTAACATCTTTCGGAAGAACGCTGGAAGTAGCTGTGGAAAAGTCATACAGGACGATTGAAAATCTCGAATTTGAAGGTGCGTATTACCGGAAAGATATCGGGCAGGATGTAATGTGATTTTTTATAAATATCCTCAAATACATTTTTTTATTCCCCATTTCTCCATTAACTTTGCGCCATGAAAAAGGTGCGCTTAGGTATTTTTATTTCAGGAGCAGGATCAAATGCTAAAACAATTGCCCGTTATTTCAAAGGGCATCCGCAAATTACAGTTGCTGCGATTATTTCTAACAATTTCAAAACACTTTTGCTGGAAGATGATGAGGTACGCGAGTATGTGGAGTGTGTTTCATCTGTAGAAATGGCTGAAAGTCAGGATTTTTTAGACCGTTGTAAAAACGACTTTGATTTTATTATCCTTGCAGGATACCTGAAGCTGATTCCTAAAAAATTAATCGAATATTTTCCGAATAAGATCATTAACATTCACCCTGCGATTTTACCGGCTTATGGCGGAAAGGGAATGTACGGAATGAATGTTCACCGCGCCGTTTTCGAAAACCGGGAACTGCAGTCGGGGATTACCATTCATTTTGTGAACGAGGTGTATGATAACGGAATGTTCATAGCCCAGTTTTATACACCTGTTTCTCAATGTGAGTCTCCGGAGAAAATAGCACAAACGGTTCAGAAGCTGGAACATGCCTATTTTCCTTTTGTAATTGAAAAAACGATACTAAATAATTAAAACAATATGCTGGAATTTTTTTCAATGTTTGATTTTTTAGATGCTTTTAAGGCAGGAATGGTACTTTTTGCAGTGATTGATATCATTGGCTCCATTCCGATTATTATCAACCTGAAGCAGCAGGCAGGAGATATCCATCCGGCCCTGACTTCTCTGATTTCATTTGCAATACTGGTTTCTTTTCTGATTTTGGGAGAATCCATTCTGCATCTTTTCGGGGTGAACATCCAGTCGTTTGCCGTAGCGGGTTCCTTTATACTTTTTGCCATGAGCTTAGAGATGATCCTTGGAGTCAAGCTTTTCAGAGATAATATTTCCGGGAAAACCGCCAGCATTGTTCCGCTGGCATTTCCGATTATTGCAGGAGCGGGAAGCATGACCACGATTGTATCTTTGCGCGCCGAATTCTCCGCGATTAACATTGTGGTGGCAATTATGCTCAATATGCTGATCGTTTATATCGTGCTGAAGCTGACCGAAAAAATTGAAAAGGTCCTTGGTGTCGGAGGCATTGCTATCCTGAAAAAAGTTTTTGGAATTATCCTTCTGGCTATCGCAGTTAAACTATTTACAAGCAACGTAAAACAACTCTTTTTAGAAATTTAATTATGGGAAACGTTAAAATTAAAAGTGCTTTAATCTCCGTTTTTGACAAAACAGGACTCGCTCCGATTATTGAGCACCTTCGAAAAGCAGGTGTAACGATCTACTCTACAGGCGGAACACAATCTTTTATTGAGGAAATGGGAGTGGAGGTAGAACGGGTAGAAGATCTTACTTCTTATCCTTCAATTTTGGGAGGTCGTGTTAAAACTTTACATCCGAAAGTTTTCGGGGGAATTTTAAACCGCAGAAACCTGGCGGAAGATCAGGCACAAATCGCTGAATACGAAATCCCGTCCATTGACCTGGTTATTGTTGACTTGTATCCCTTTGAAAAAACAGTACTTTCCGGAGCTGATCACCAGGCAATCATTGAAAAAATAGATATAGGAGGAATTTCTCTGATCCGTGCAGCAGCTAAAAATTATGAGGATGTAGTCATCATTCCTTCTCAGGATCAATACGATGTCCTGCTGTCAGTTTTTGAGAAGACGGGAGACGTTGTTACAACGCTGGAAGAACGAAAAAACTTTGCAAAAGCGGCATTTAATGTAAGTTCTCATTATGACGGAATGATTTATAAATACTTTGCGAAAGACGATGAACAAACAGCTTTTAAGCAAAGCATATTAAATAAAGAAGTGCTTCGTTATGGTGAAAACCCACACCAGAAAGGATATTTTCACGGGAATCTGGATGAGATTTTTGAAAAATTAAATGGAAAAGAGCTCTCGTATAATAACCTGCTGGACGTAGATGCGGCTGTTAACCTGATATATGATTTTAAAGACGATGCACCGACATTTGCCATTCTGAAACATAACAATGCCTGCGGTGTGGCAACACGTTCTACTATGAAGGAAGCTTATCAGGCTGCATTAGCCGCGGATCCCGTTTCTGCTTTCGGTGGAATTTTGATCGCTAATAGAAATATTGATCTGGCTACTGCGGAAATTATCAACGAATTATTCTGTGAAGTAATTATTGCTTCTTCGTATGATGCGGAAGCAATTGAATTGCTGAAATCAAAGAAAAACAGGATTATTCTTGTACTTAAAAAATATCCGGAACAACAAAAGCAGTTTCGTACGATCTTAAACGGTGTACTTGAACAAGATAAAGATACCCTTACGGAAGCGAAAGAAAATTTTACTCCTGTAACAGAGGTGAAGCCGACAGACGCTGAAGTTGAAGATTTGATTTTTGCCAATAAGCTGGTAAAACACACCAAATCAAATACAATTGTCTTAGCGAAAGGTAAACAACTGCTTGCAAGCGGAACAGGCCAGACTTCACGGGTGGACGCCTTGAGACAGGCAATTCACAAAGCTAAAAGCTTTAATTTTGATTTAAACGGTGCAGTAATGGCTTCCGATGCCTTTTTCCCGTTCCCGGATTGTGTGGAAATAGCAGGAAATGAAGGAATCAAAGCAGTGGTTCAGCCCGGAGGATCCATTAAAGATGAGCTTTCCGTTAATTATTGTAATGATAACCGGATTGCCATGGTTTTTACAGGAAACCGCCATTTTAAACATTAAGAATATTTTTCTTTGGAAAAATGAAACAAAAATTGCAGTTTTACGAATATTAAGTGTTAAATATCTCCAGCAGATAAAGGATTAAGAATGGGATTATTCAGTTTTTTACAGCAAGAAATTGCAATCGATTTAGGTACGGCAAACACGCTGATCATCATGAATGACAAAGTGGTTGTTGATGAGCCTTCAATTGTAGCCAAGGACATCCAGACAGGAAATATTGTGGCTATCGGAAAAAAGGCACAGCAGATGCACGGAAAAACACATAAGCTTATTGAAACGGTTCGCCCGCTTCAGGATGGTGTTATTGCTGATTTTCAAAGTGCTGAAGCGATGATCAGAGGAATGATCAAAATGATTAATCCGGGGAAAACACTATTTACACCAACGTTAAGAATGGTGGTGTGTATACCTTCGGGAATCACGGAGGTAGAAAAAAGAGCCGTTCGTGACTCTTGTGAGCATGCCGGAGCAAAAGAAGTATATATGATTCATGAGCCCATGGCTGCAGCTATTGGTATCGGTATCGATGTCGAGGAGCCAATGGGAAATATGATCATTGATATAGGTGGTGGTACATCAGAAATTGCTGTTATTGCGCTGGGTGGAATTGTTTGTGATAAATCCATTCGTGTGGCAGGAGATGATTTTACACAGGAAATAGAAGAATATATGCGCCGCCAGCATAACATCCTGATTGGTGAGCGTACAGCGGAACAATTAAAAATAGAAGTGGGTGCCGCAATTACCGAGCTGGATAATCCGCCGCCGGATTTCGCTGTTCGCGGACGAGACCTGATGACAGGGATTCCGAAAGAAATTATCGTTTCGTATGTAGAGGTAGCACACGCCCTTGATAAGACGATTTCTAAAATCGAAGAAGCGATTCTGAGCGCGCTGGAAATGACTCCTCCGGAATTATCCGCGGATATCTATAAGACCGGAATTTACCTTGCAGGTGGTGGTTCCATGCTGAGAGGCCTGGATAAACGTATTTCTACAAAAACGAAGCTCCCTGTACATATTGCAGAAGATCCGTTGAGAGCTGTTGCACGTGGAACAGCGATCGCCCTGAAAAATATTGACAGGTTCCAGTTCCTGATGAAAGATTAAAATAAATAAATTACTTTTGTGTGAAGTCCTGATTTTTTCAGGACTTTATTTTTGAGGAAATATGAAAAATCTAATAGCGTTTTTTAAAAAATTTCAGCTTTTTCTGCTTTTTGCATTATTGGAGTTGGTCGCTATTTATTTATATGTGGAGAACTACAACTATCCTCAGGTTAAATTTATTTCCTCAGTAAACACCATCAGCGGAGGCATTCTGGAAAAGAGCAATGAGCTTACTAAATTTATCAATACACCACAGGCAAACCGGACACTCCAGCAGGAAAATGAGAAGCTTCGCCAGGAGATAGAACATTTACAATCGTTGCTCGATACTATACATTTTAAAGATACCTTAATCGCAGAGCAGACCTATCAGTATATTCCCGCAGAAGTAATCTATTCGACGTTCAGCAAACGTAATAACTTTATAACGATCAACCGCGGATCAAAAGATGGCATTGAAGAAGGAATGGGTGTTTTTACAGATAGAGCAATTGTGGGAATTATACATAGTGTTTCTGAAAATTACAGCATGATTAAAAGTGTTCTTTCCTCAAAAATCTATATTGACGTAAAGGTGGAGAATAACGGTGCATACGGATTATTGAACTGGGACGGAATCAGTCCTAAGAGAGGTTCTATTGATGGCATTTCCAATGATATTCCGTTGAAGAAATGGTTAAGAGTAGTGACCCGCGGATCAAGCGGTGTGTTTCCAGAAGGCTTGTATGTGGGTAAAATTTCTCAGCTGAAATATGAAAATGCAAAACCTTTGTGGAACATTCAGGTCTGGTATGAAGAAGATTTCCGCCGTTTGTCAAATGTATATGTCATAAAGAACAATCATAAAAAAGAGTTTTTAAGACTCGATCAGTCAATTAATAAAGAGGAGATCGGACGATGATTAATTTTCTGAGATATATTGCAGGTGCCTGTCTGATTGTACTTTCCCAGGTTTTGGTCTTTAACCGTATCGAAATAGGATATGGAGTATATATCATGATCTACCCTTTGTTCCTTCTTATTTTACCCTTTAGAATGCATTTGGCGCAAGTAATGATTATTGCATTTTTGATAGGCATGAGCATTGACTTTTTTCTGAATACTTACGGCCTTCACGCTTCTGCGCTGGTGTTTTCTGCCTATCTGCGCCCGTTTGTTTTTAAAATTATTGCCCCGAACGAAGACTATTCCAGAGGAGATAACTCCGATAAATATGCCTCTTCCTCCAGGTTTTTCGTCATTTTACTTTTATTCATCCTGGTGCATCATCTCTGGTTTTTCCTTATGGAAAGCTTTAATTTAGGCGAGCTGCTATTTACATTTATGAGGATTGGATTAAGCACCGTTGCATCGACCTTTATTGCTTTCTTTATCTTTTTATTGTTCCTGCTAAAAACCCGGACAGAACGTTAAAAAGCGCTTAAAAAAAATCATAAAACCACTGATTTTATTAACTTAGCGGGCATGAAGAAGCAGGGTTTTCTTAAAGTACTTTCTATAATCTTTCTTTTCTTATTCTGTTATTTCCTTTTTATGAATGACGGAACGTATAGAATTAATGAAGAAGAGGAAGAAGAGCTGGTTGAAAATCACTGTAAAAAAAACGTGAACCATTTGAATTTGGCCCATTTTTTTACTCCTTCACAAAAAATAATTTCAGAACTACAGGAACGTCTTTTTTGCGTAGCTAAGAATGAAGTAAACCGGTATTCCACTCCACTTATAGAAAAGCCGCTGCTCCCTCCCGAATGTTAAGTTGATGTTTTCACAAACGTCCTGAGGTTTTAAATTCGGTTAACTGATATTTTAATTTTTCCATTCAGTTCTGAGTCGCAGGGTTTTCTCCTGAAAACAATCTGTTTCAGCAAAAGAAAATCTTCTTCTCCGGATTCCGTGATTTTTCATCCGAAATCTGAAATGATCAATGTTTAAGGATGAAAAATATTCAGAACACTTAAAAAGTGAAATAACTCATCAGTTATCTTGTTTCAATAGTTAATCCGCAAACCCGAAGACAGTTGTGATCACTTACAGTAACAATTATTACTGTACTACCAATACGATAGTTGTTTAAGAATAATAAAAGCAAAGCTGATATTGGACTAAAGCAGATATGTAATCGGTAAGTTTTATCATCAACTTAAAGAATTAAAACATGAAAAAAATATTTTCTTCTTGGAAACAGGATTTCCCGGCCGGGCTTGTTGTTTTCCTTGTTGCGCTTCCGTTATGTCTTGGAGTAGCTTTGGGATCAACGGGAACTATGGCGGTTCCTAATCTGTTTTCCGGGATCATTGCCGGTGTGATCGGCGGGATCATTGTGGGTATCTTCAGCGGTTCACGGCTGGGGGTTTCCGGTCCGGCTGCCGGATTGATCACTATTGTCGCTTCAGCGATAGTTACATTGGGATCTTATGAAGCATTTTTACTTGCAGTAATTATCGCAGGAGCGTTACAGCTTTTAGCAGGCTATTTTAAGCTCGGGATCATCGGAAATTACTTCCCTTCTTCGGTTATTAAAGGAATGCTCGCTGCAATAGGATTGACGCTTATTTTTAAGCAGGTGCCTCACCTTGTGGGCTATGACAAGGATTTTATGGGAGATGAGCAATTTGCTCAGGTTGATGGTCAGAATACGTTTAGCGAATTATTAAATTCATTAAATTATATTTCGCCGACAGCGGTTTTGATTGCAGTCATTTCACTGGCGATCCTGATTCTTTTCGATCGTCCGTTCATGAAAAAAATAGCGCTGTTTAAAATACTTCCGGGAGCATTATTTGTAGTCGTTTTGGGTATTGTTATCAACCTACTGGCTCCGGGAAACATGAAATTAAGCGGGGAACATCTGGTTTCGATTCCTGTAGCGAACAGCTTCCAGGAGTTCAGAGGATTTTTCACGCAACCGAATTTTTCGGCATTTACAGATTACAATGTTTATATCATAGCTTTTACCATTGCATTAGTAGCCAGCCTGGAAACACTATTAAGCGTGGAGGCGACCGATAAGCTGGATCCGGAAAAGTTTGTTACACCGACTAATAAGGAACTAAAGGCGCAGGGATTGGGAAATATTATTTCCGGATTATTAGGCGGATTGCCTGTCACCCAGGTGATTGTGCGAAGCTCCGCGAATATTAATTCAGGAGGTCAGTCAAAATTATCTACTATATTTCATGGAGTGTTATTACTTTTAAGCGTGATTATTATTCCACAAGTGTTGAATCTCATTCCTTACGCATCGCTGGCCGCCATCCTGGTGATGGTCGGTTATAAGCTTTCGAATGTTGGCCTTTACAAGCAGATGTATAAGTTGGGTATAGCTCAGTTTTTACCATTTCTGACAACAATTGTTGTGGTGATGTTCACCGATTTGCTGAAAGGTATTTTTGCAGGCTTGTTTGTGGCGGTGTTTTTTATCATCAAAAACAGCTCGGGCTATTTTAAAAATAAGAAAAACCTGAAGAGCAGCATCCGGATTTCCAAAGACAGGCTGGAAGCTGATAAGGAGGTTGTCACCTTGACATTGGCAGAAAATGTTACTTTTCTTAACAAAGGACAGGTGAAACAAGTATTAAATACAATTTCAGAAAATCAGGATGTGGTGATCGACGGAACACAGAATACATACGTCGATTATGATGTCCTGGAAGTAATACAGGAGTTTAAGGAAAGTGCACCATCAAACAATATTTCAGTAAAAACAATTGCTGTGGAGGAAGTGAATGTAATGGGACATTAATTTTAATTAAAAAAAGAAAGAATTATGAAAAACGAATTTTATAACAAACTTATAGAAAATAACAAAGAATGGGTTAAATCAAGATTAGCGGAAGATGATCAGTTTTTCTCCCGCTTGGAAAAACAACAGGCTCCGCCATTATTGTGGATTGGCTGTTCGGATTCCCGTGTACCGGCGAATCAGATTATCGGGGCTGATCCCGGAGAAGTATTTGTTCACAGAAACATTGCCAATGTGGTGGTTCATTCGGATATGAACCTGCTTTCTGTAATGGACTATTCTGTTAATGTGTTGAAAGTAAAGCATATTATTGTCTGTGGACACTATGGCTGTGGCGGGGTGAAGGCAGCAATGGGAACACAGAATATTGGTATTATTGATAACTGGATCCGGCATATCCGTGATGTGTATCGCTTCCATAAGAGAGAGCTGGATGCGATTGAAAACGACAATGTGCGTTTCGACAGGTTAGTGGAGCTGAATGTTAAAGAGCAGGTTGGAAATGTTGTGAAAACCTCCATCGTGCAGAAGGCTTGGGAAAACGGGCAGGAGCTTCATGTTCATGGTTGGGTTTACGGTTTAAAAGACGGGTTGATCAAAGATCTGGACCTGACCATTTCCGATAATAACGAGGTGGATGAAGTGTTCAGATTGGAGTTTTAACTGATACCAGTAAAAATTTAAAAACAGGAACGATCTGTTTCAAATTTCACGGAGACTTGTAGGGACAGGCTGATAATTTCAAAAAGAAAATCGCACGTGTTTTTCAATGCGTCTAAATGAATAAAGGCGTAATATTTTTATTTACAGTTGCTTAAAAGGAATGTTTTAAAACATTCCTTTTTTTATTTGTCACGGATTTGTTATATAAACGAAAAATAGTACTTTCGCACTGTTTAGATTTAATCTAAATTAAAGTAAGACAAGTTAAGACGTATGAAAAAAACAGTATTAAGTTTAATGCTGGCATTGCCGCTTTTGGTAAAAGCGCAGTGTCCAGCGGCATCAGCTATCAATGATAGCTTTGAGAGTTATGCGGCAGGATCAGGTCAGGGAATGCCGACCTGTTGGGCATTGGAAGGTTCTTCCGGAGGAATGGGACCAACAATCGGGTTAAGAAATTCGGCCGGAGAAGCAAGAACCGGATCAAACTATATTCAGATCTATTCCTTCTTTTCGTCTAATCCGACCAATTATTTTATTACCCCCGAATTAACAGCAATTGACGGCTATCATTATGCCAGATTCTATTTAAAATCAGATGATGCGGGCGCAATGACTGTTACGTATGGGACAATGGATTCACAATCCAATACGGCTTCGTTTAACGCTTTGGGAACGGCTACCCTCACAAATAACCAGTATGTTGAAGTGAATACGGGAGCGATTCCTGCCACAGCACATAAATATTTTGCTCTTAAAATTGAAATCTCCGGGATGCACAAGACAATTAAGCTGGATGATTTCGAATGGGGAGCTTTAGCAGTACCGTGTAATGAGGTAACAAACCTGATCTCTTCGAACGTTACTAAAAACACCGCCAAAGTCTCCTGGAACGGACAAGCCGGAGATCAGTTTAAAGTGGAATACGGCCCGGTTGGATTTACACCGGGAAACGGAACATCTCAGACAATCTTGGCGACTGAAATTAATCTGACAAATTTATCGGAAGGTACGGCTTATGATGTTTATGTAACAACCGTGTGTCAAAACGGAAACAGCACGACCAGCCCGAAAGTGACATTTACGACAACTGTTTGTAGTGAAGCCAGCAACACATTGGCATCACAGATTACAAAAAATGCTGCGGTTATTTCCTGGGCTGTACAGGTCGGAAATCAGTTTAAAGTGGAGTACGGAATGAGCGGATTTGCGCCGGGAAATGGTATTTCTCAGACGGTAACAACAAATCAGATCAACCTGACCAACCTTAATGAAAACACAGATTATGATGTGTATATTACGACTATTTGCGGATCGGAAACCAGCAATAATGCCGTTAAGGTGAGCTTTAAAACCTTGAATACGCTTGCTGCCATGATCGCAGAAGGGAAATCTCCGTTTACTGTTTATCCGAATCCTTCGGACGGAACAATTATTTCACTTGTCACCGAAGAAGATTTGTCAGATTACCATTACGCTGTTTATACTGTTGAAGGAAAACAAGCGATAGAAAATTCACTGAATCAGATAATTGATGTGTCACAATTGGAGAGCGGGGCATACCTGCTTGTTATTCGAAACCGTTCGAATTCATTTACTCATCCGATCTTAATTCAAAAATAAATCAAATATAATTGCTTATGAAAACAGAAGTAAATTACAAATTAGCCTTATTCTGGCTGATCACCATTGTGGGAATGATGCTGCATTCAAATTACCACACGAACGGTTTTATCTATGAAGTGGATATTGTAAAAAAAGGTGCGAATGGCGTTATCCCTGCAGGGCTGATTATCATTCGGAACGTGTTCTACCACCTGCCTCTTATATGGATTTTATTGATTATTTACACCAACAAAACAATTATTAATTTGTTTTTGTTTATTGTAAGTGTCGTGTACTCAGGGTCTCATTTTGTTCACTTTGCGGCGGAATTTAAAAAAGAGCATTTGGATTTTTCCCAAATCCCGCTATTGCTGATCATGTTCGCAATTTCTGTGCTGATTATCATGGAACAGTATAAACATTGGAAAACAAATAAAGCCTGATATGAAGAAATTTTGGAAAATCACTAAACGGGTCCTGTTCATAACTACAGGAGCTATTGCGCTGTTTTTTATAGTGTTGCTGACTTTTGGCTCTTTTGCGGAAATTCACTACAACGGAACAGAAACCAAAGTAATTAAAGCAACACCGGAGCAGGTATGGAATGTGCTGAGCGATGTGGAGCGCTATTCCGGCAGCAGACATGAGGTGAAAAGGGTAGAAGTGCTTTCAAGAGACGAAAACGGAGTGAAATCATGGAAAGAGCATACGAATCTGCATGGAGCTATGACTTATCAGGCACTGGAAGAAATTCCGAATGAGAAAATGGTTATTCAGATGGTGGAAAGTGATTTTGGTCTTTCCGGTGTCTGGACTTTTACCTTAGCAGAAGACAACGGGGAAACAACCGTTTCCCTGCATGAAGATTCTGATGCCAGAGGCCTGCTGATGCGGAGTATTTTAAATGCCCTTGGACGAAACGCTAATCAGAGATTACTTTTAATGACACTCGAAAAAGAGGTGAAGAAAGGGTGATCTTTTTAATTTTTAGCCCTTTTGCTATCAGCTTGCCTGATTATACCAATTTTAGATTATAATTCCTTATCCTGAAGCTTTTTACTAAGCCCTCAGGATAAGGGATTTCCTATCTTCAGAAGATACCTTTTTTTATTTTTAGTTCTTCCTGCCTTTCAACTTTCTGCTTTTCCCTAAAGCATTCATTAATTTTTTATAAATTTTCATCAGAAAACCCTTTTTGTTCATTCAAAGCATCTTAACATTTACATCAAAAGTTATTTTTATAAATTTATATATTCTTTACGTATAAAAGAATTGATTAACAAACATGTACGTACAAATTAAACCACTATCAAAAATTCATAATTTATGGAAATATTTTTACGAAAGAAGCATGCTATTATATTGTTGCTTTTTATATTAAGTATATCGTGGAATAGTTATGCAGGTTCGCAGGTTTATGTGTTTCCTGCAGCAACAGGAACCGGCTATGTTACTTTCCCGGGTGTGGGTAGTGACTGTGTAGATTTATCGGCAATTGTTCCTGTCGGAGCTACTAATGTCGTTGTGACGTTAACTAACCTGGGTGTTGATTTTGATTTATTTGCTCGCAATAATGGTAACTGCCCTACGACAGGTAATTATAGCTATGTTTCTGGTGCAAGTGGCACAACGAATGAATCCGTTAACTTAGGCTCTTTTTGTGATGGAAACAATTGGAGGGTGAGGGTAAATAAATATAGTAGTGGTTCAGGAGGTGCAACTTTAACAATCTCATGGACAGATCCTGCTCCTGTGCCCGGTTTTGGTAGCAATTCATGGAATGTACTTGCATACAATGCGCCAACGACATATAATGCTGTGAATTACCTAAACTTAACGGGTACTACATATAGAGGATATTACACAAATCCAAATTTAAATATAAGCACGAATAGTTTATGGGGATTAACCGCATCTCCTTCGGCGGCTAGTGGCTACGTAGGTTGTCCGGTTACTAATAATAATCACGTTTTCATCTATAAAAGAAAGGGCTTTGCGTCCGGATGTTACTCTATATCAAATATTGTCTATGATGATGCGATACGAATTTATATAGATGGTTCTCAAGTGTATGAAAATACAGGGTGCTGTTCTATGGCAGGAGTGGCATGGCTGGGATATTTAGATGCAAACAGCGAGGTTGAAATTCGCGTAGCAGAAAATACCGGAGATAGTCGTTTGAATTTGGATTTTGCTACAGGAGCGACTTTTTCTGTTACTGCAAATTATGACCCAACAGCCTGTGGTCCTAATATTGTTTTAAATTCAAGTTACTCCGTTGCTCCGGGGGCATCACCATACCAATCCTTGACATATAATTGGACGGGAGCATCAATTGTAAGCGGAGCAAATACGGCTACTCCAACAGTTAATCCTACAAGTTCAACAACATATACACTCAATGCAAGTTATAATGGTTGTGCAAGCGCGCCTGTTAATGTTACGGTAAATCCGCTTATCATTACAGCTTCTTCCACAATTGTTTGCCCAAATGGTACATTGGATTTGAGTACTCCGGGGGAATGGGCATCGTTGCCCACAAATGCAACCCTGGTTACAGGTGCAAATCCAAATAATGAGTATTATAGTCGATTTACGGCCAATACATCCTTTAATACCCCTGTAGAGTTAAAAACTGCCCGTCTTTTAGTAGTTGGCGGTGGTGGTGGCGGTGGCTCTAACGGCGGCGGTGGTGGTGGCGCAGGCGGCTTTTATACGAATTCATCTATTTCTATACCATCCGGGAATACCACTGTAACAATTGGTGCTGGTGGTGCAGTTCACAATAATTCAGCATCACCTAATACAGCTGCGACAAATGGAGGGCAGTCAGCTTTTGGCTCTTATACTGCTGGTGGTGGTGGTGGTGGTGCTTCACGTGATCAGGGCTTAGCCGGCCAGAATGGCGGAACGGGAACTGTACAGGGCTCTGGTGGCGGTGGCGGTGGATGCGTTACATCTGCAACTCGTCATACTGGAGGGACAGGAGTTTTTTCCGGAGGAACCGGGTTTAGAGCTGATTGTCCTGCTGCTGGTGGCGGTGGCGGTGGCGCAGGTAGTGCGGGAAGTAATGCTGCAAGTAATAATGGAGGCGCCGGTGGTGCCGGATTGCAAAGTAATATCACTGGAGTAAACTTATGGTATGCCGGTGGTGGTGGTGGTGGAACCACAAATTTTAATGGTGGTGCTTGTGGAAATGGTAATGTATATAACAACGGTGCCGGAGGTAGCAGTGTCGGAGGTTATGGTGAAACTAACAGTGGAAGTACAAATATAATACAGTATGGTCCAACAGCTAATACTGGTTCTGGTGGAGGTGCAGAACAAACAGGTGCGGCGGGTGTAGTCATTATACGTTACCGCGTACCAAAATATACGCTTTCGGCAATTACTGCAACAGGAACGACTATCAATGAACTTACAGGAGTTATAACGGCCGGTTCAACAGCAGGTACAGTTACCGTAACTTATACCAATGAATTTGGCTGCACAACTGCTCCTGTAATAATAACTGTAGGCGGATCTATCGCACCGTTGGAAACTACCGTATCGCCTGTGGGCAATTGTAGTGGTGCAACGGTTACTTTGAAGGTCAATGACAAAGTAGGAAAAGGGGGGCTGATTGATCATTCAACATGGACAGTTGGTACAGGAAGTATTACTGGTTATACTGTAAATGAAACAAACGCTACTGAAAATGCACGAATTAATGGTACTGACCCATGGGGAAAATCAACCGTAATATGGGAAGGAAGAGCTTCTGGCGATGGAAACGGTGATGGCGGCTGGAATGGATCACAGGTAGCTATTGATAATACAAAAACATATAGATATTCAGTTTGGATAAAAAGAACCGTTCAGGGGACAGCAGGCAGATTCTATTTGGGCCTTCAGAGTAATGCCGGAGGCGCTTATACTTTAGCAGGAAGTTCCGATGGTAATCCTTATTTCTGGTATTCCTCAACACCAGCCGGCTCAGAACTGCCTACCGGAGAGTGGGTGCTTGTAGTGGGTTATGTTCACCCTGTTTCATACACTGGGGCTACAGACCCTACGTCTGGCAGATACACTGTTTCAGGTGGACGATATGGTGGTATATTTTATGATTATAAATGGGCTCCGGGAACGACAACCGCCAGCTTAAGAACCTATCTTTACTATGCGGATGGAACAGCACAACAGCAATGGGTTTATCCGAGAATAGACGTAGTAGATGGTTCAGAGCCAAGTATTCAGGATCTTTTAGCCGGTTTTGATAAAAATGACGGGCTCGGTGATGGTGCGTCCTGGAATTGGTATTCAGGTTCGTGTGGTGGTACGTCAGCAGGAACCGGGAGCTCGATCACAGTTGCACCTGCTTCAACAACACGTTACTTTGTCCGGGCAGAAGGAGGTACCTGTGCTATAACAACTACTTGTAAAGAAGCTACGGTCATTATTAATCCTAAAGTCAGTGATCCAACAATTACGGCAAATGGTGCTACTACATTCTGTAATGGAGGGAGTGTCCAATTAACCGCCTCTGATATTAGCCATGCTGGTAATGCAATGAGTTTTACCGGCGGGCAAGCGGTTAGTTTAGGTAATCCTCCTTCCTTAAAGATAACAGGTAACCAAACTATAGAAATGTGGGTAAAACCTACTAACTACGCTTCCGGAAGACAAAATCCGTATAATAAAGCATATGCCGGTGAAGGTACAATTACCCAGGAAACCAATGGTTACCTTAATTATTACTATGGTATTGATGGTAATAATGGACTCAATTATCAAGGGTTTACAAGTGGAGGAGCAGTAAATAACGGTCAGTGGAATCATATTGCTATAGTTCGGGATTTTACAAACAACCAGTTACGCTGGTATATAAACGGTGTGCTAAGTAGCACAGGAACACCTGCCTATTCATACGCAGTTGCCGGAGGTAATGATGTGACAATCGGCACCGGGTATGCCGGAGGATATGATGGTCTGATAGACGAAGTCAGGGTTTGGAATGTAGCGAGAACGACTTCTCAGATTCAAGCTGATATGAATGCCCCTATTGCTCCCGGAACTTCAGGACTTGTAGGGTATTGGAAATTTGATGAAGCAAGCGGTGGTATAGTTACGGACGCTTCCGGATATAGTAATTCCGGTACTTCAACAGGGACACGAGCTATTCCATCAACAGCTCCAATGGAAGCTCCCGCTGGCACTTACACATGGTCACCTGCTACCGGATTAAGTACAACTTCCGGAAAGGTAGTAACGGCAAGCCCAGGTTCTTCTCAGACATATACGGTAGAGGTAGCTAATCCATTAGGATGTGCAGTTGGATCAAAAGTACAAGCTGTAACTGTCATTGCTAATCCGACAGGAGGAGCGCTGAGCGCAACGGATTACTGTGCAGGGGGAAGTAGTACAGCTTCTGTTTCAGGAGTTTCAAACGTAACACAATATTCGTGGTCTTTAGGTGGTTTAAGTGGTAGCTCCACTACTAGCTCTATAGGAGTAAGCGGTGGCACAGGTGGAACCAGCTATACGATTAGTGTAACACCTCAAAATGTTGTTTCCGGTACAACATGCCCGGGAACAGCGGTTACAGCAAGTATTAAAGTTGACGCACCCTCCACTCTTCCAAGTTTGATTACAGTTGACAATAATACGAATAACTGCTGGGGCCGTCCTGTGACATTAACGGAGAATGGCGGAATATTACAGGGAGCCTCCCAATACATTTATGGAACAAGTGTTGGTGGTACGCAAGTGAGTGGTGCTACTAACGCGACATCTGTTACAACGGTTCCGTCCGGAACAGCCACTTATTATGTCGGAGTTACAGCCAACGGCGCGTGTCCTGCCCAGAACTTAGCAACAGGAATCACGTATGCCCTTCCAACAAGAAATGCTTTGCTATCCTCGAACAGTTCCGGTACGTGCTACGTGAGTGGTTCCAATCCGATCCATTTCTATGATGCGTCAAATAATTATATAGGCTCTCTTAATCCTCAGGGCAGAACAGGAATAGTAACCATGAG
>Ga0209916_1000148_pt1 | contig 150438 bp, 137 predicted proteins | sample ThiBio_1000_plan_FD_183956 | JGI IMG/M metagenome (GOLD analysis project Ga0209916, IMG submission 183956) | Wastewater bioreactor microbial communities from Cape Town, South Africa - Thiocy_solids_2 (SPAdes) | ecosystem: Engineered > Bioreactor > Thiocyanate-remediating > Anaerobic-Aerobic ...
CCAGGCCTACATGCGACGACGCACCGAGCAAGGCCTCTCCAAAAAGGACATCATCCGCTGCCTCAAACGCCTCATCGCCCGCGAGATCTACTACGTCCTCACTGCTTGACATCCATAGGAGCATCCCCGCTCTTCCGCGCGGATGAGGCGACGGCGGTGCTCAGCCCCGCAGCGACTCGTGCCGCACGACCAGCCAGCCGGCGGGCATCGACACGCGCTCCGCGTGCAGCGCGCACAGGTCGCGCGCCTGCGGGTCGTCGCCCGGGCCCAGCGGCCCGAGGGCCGCCATCTGATCGCCGTAGTCGAACGTCAGTGTCGCCACGGCTTCTCGCGTGCACGTCACCTTGGAGCAGAGCCGTTCGTCGGTGCGCAGTGAATCGTCCATCCCGCCCAGGGTAGGACGCCGGATGCCGCATCCGTCGGTGCCGCGCGGCGCACGGCCCAGGAGCCTAGACTCGTGCTCATGCCCCGTCGTCGCTCATCCCGTCCTGACACCCGCAGCGGTGCGCGTCACGGCAGGCACGGCCGCCTGGGCCGCAGCGAGGTGGTCCGCCCTCCGCTCCCGCCCCTTGACGGCCGTCTCGACAGATTCGAGATCACCGTCGGCAGCGCCGTCGAGTACCTGCGCGACTCATGGGAGGAGCTGCGCGACGTGCGGTTCGAGATCTCGGCGATGCCCGTGCACGACCGCGAGGACGGCATCCCGCGCTGGCGCATCGACCACGCCGCCCGCCGTGTGTCGCTGTTCCGCGTGCCCATCGAGCGACTGCTGCCCAAGGGCCACGACGATGCGCTGCACCGCCGCGTCGCGATCGAATCCGCGGTGTTCCACGCCGCCGCCGAGTACGTCGGCCGCGAGCCGTGGGAGCTCGGCGCGGGCGGGCGCGAGTACTAGGCCCGCACCGCGGGTCGGGAGCAGCGCCCCGGTCAGGGACGCACGACGATCGGCTGCGTGGTGGCCGCTCCCGGCCACAGCGGCCAGCTCGCGACGGCGGCGGATCCGCCGCCTCCGAGCATGCCGATCGCGGCGTTCACGCGCCCGGTCGGCGTGAGTGTGTAGCCGCCGGCTCTCATCGCCACAGTCGCCGAGGCGCCTGGTCCCAGCTGGACCGTCTGCGAGGCATCCCCGCCGATCTTGACGCTGAGCGCGGCGTCGCCGGGGTTGCGCAGGTACAGCGTCGCGGGCGCACCACCTGGCACGGAGAACATCGTGGTGGCGTTCTCGTCGAGTTGGGGTGACGGCAGGGACCAGGCCAGATCCTCGCCATCGCCCGCCCGGACGATCTGTCGGGCGCCGGCGACCACCGGCTCGTCCGAGGACACCTCGATGTCATACGCGCCCCGTCGAAGACCGGAGAGCGACACCTCGGCGGGCTTGCCCGCGGCGAGATCGATCGGATACTCGTCGATGACCGAGTCGGAGCCGGCGGCGGTGATCCTGATCGCCGCCTTCGCGTCGGCGCCCGGTGCCAGCATCCGCACCTGGATGCCGGTGGTGTCATCGCCTTCGGTGGCCGGAGACGACACCACGCCGAGGATGCTCTGAGTGTTCTGCGGGCCGCTGACGCCGTCCTGCAGGTCGACGCCGACCGCGTCGAGGGTGCGCACGAGAGTGGACTGCAGCGTCGCACGGACGGGTGCGCCGGAGGAGGCCACGTGCACCACAGGGAGACGCGAGCCGGCCGCGACGGATGCGAGAGGAACGCCCAGCTGAGTGCCGGCGGGAATGACGACGGTGGATGCCGCGGGCTTGTCGCCGTAGACGGTCAGTTCCACGGTCGCCGTCACAGCGCCCGGATTGCTCAGCAGGATGATGTCGGATGCGCCGACGGACACGTCCCCACCCACCAGCCAGCTCTCCAGTCCGGGTTCACGGCAGGGTGCGGCAGCGAAGCCGCTGGCGTCGGGGTCTGAGAGCCGCACCGACTCGGATGCGGAGAACAGCGGCACCTCGCGGTCCTTCACCCTGCCGGTCAGCGACACCGCGCCTGTGCCCCCGAGCACGTCGGGCATCGCGAGGTCGGCGGTGACGACATCGTCCATCGACCCGTCGGTGCGCGCGCTCGTCGCGGAGGCGGACACCATCTGACCGGCCTGGGTGGCATCGCGACCGAGCGCCCGGAAGGCCCCGTTGCAGACCAGCACCGCGTCGCTCGGCACGGGCTTGACCGTCGTGGCGGCCGGCTCGTCGTGCACGCCGGGCCATGGCGCGGCGGCCGCGGCGATCACACCGAGCACGCAGGCCGCGGCGACCACGGTGCCGGTCACCAGGCGCGCGCCGGTGGCGGCGAGCCGCAGGGTGCGCTGCTTCATCGGGTGGCCTCCGTCTCGGCAGGGTCGGCGGATGCGTCGGCATCCGACGCGGCTCCGGCAGTGCGGCCGTCATCGCTGCCGTCGTCATCGGCGCCGTCGTCCGGCATCCGTGGCGGCGCCGCCTGCTCGTCGATGTGGTCGGCGATGCGGCGCTTCGGCAGCACGATCGGCTCTGAGGGCTCGCGTCCGACGATGCGCGAGCGCGAGCGGGCGGCGCGGCGCGAGGCCCGCGTGGGGATGGCCAGCAGCAGCGCAGCGATGACGATGAGCACCTGCACCAGAGTGATCAGCGAGGCGGCGGTGCTCTGCGCAGCGGTCAGTGCAGCGCGAGACGCGATCTTCGCATCGACGCGCCACAGCATGCCGCGGGAGGTCTGCCCTGCCTTGATGAAGCCGGAGCGGGCGTCGATGGAGGTGGTTGCCTGATCGCGCATGCCGCGCGCCCGATCCTGCTCGTCGGGCGTCTGCGCCAGCAGCACGAAGCCGATGCCGTCTTCGGCGAGCGTCTTCGCCGCGTCGAAGTCGCGCCCGGAGAGCAGGTCGACGGCAGTCGGCGCGATGTCATCGCCCTGCACGCGCGTGGCGGTGCTGACCAGCGTGCTCTGCGCGCTCAGCGTGGCGCTCGCACCCCACACCACCTGCGCGGAGAGGCTGCCGTCGTTGCGGGGCGTCAGCACGAGAGTGCCGCGGTCGGCGTCCCCGACGGCCTGCGCCGCCACCAGGGCGGGCAGCGTGCTCGTGGGGCCGTTCTGCACTGCGGCATGGTCGGTGTGCACCGCCAGCAGTCCCGGCAGCGCGCAGACCGCGATGGTGAGTCCGGCCACGACGGCGGCGCCCGTGCGCAGCGGTGCCAGCACCACCACGGTGTCGAGCGTCACCAGGGCGGCGCCGACGACGCCCAGCCAGGCCAGGCTCAGCCCCGTTCCCGGCCACACCGCAGCGCCCACGCCCGCGGCGAAGGCCACCACGATCTGCGAGGCGAGCAGCGCAGTGCCCAGTCCCAGCAGGGCGGTCACCAGCAGCACATATCCGGCGCGCCAGCGCGGGGAGAGCACAGAGGCCAGCGCCAGCAGCACCAGCGGAGCCAGCAGCAGCGGCGCCCAGGTCAGCAGCGATCCCCCGAAGAACCAGTCCCAGCCCGCGCGCTCCGGCGAGGGGAATCCCATCGCGATGTCGGCGCGTGCAGCGTCCTGACCGCCCGTGATCACCACGCCGGGGTCGGCGAGCAGCGCCCACGGGCTGCCGTGCCGCAGCTGCCGCACCACCAGAGGTGCGAACAGCGCGGCGCTGGGGATCAACGTCCACAGCACCCGGGCGGCGCCGCGCAGGCGGCGTCCGACCAGCAGCAGCACGAGCGTCAGCACCCACATCAGCACGAAGGCCGGAGCCAGCGACGGTGCGCAGGCCAGCGCCGCGGCGGTGAGCACGGATGCCGCACCGGCGGCACCCCACGAGCGGTGCGCGACGGAGACGGTGTGGAACACCCACGGCAGCAGCAGGTGCAGCAGCACCGCGGCCGGTCGGCCCTGCACGAGGGCGGTGAGGAAGGTGGGCGCCAGAGCCCACAGCACACCGCCGAGAATGCGGAGTCCCGCCCGGTCGGTGACGCGCGTGGCCGCGAACCACCCGCCCAGCACGGCCAGCGGCAGCGCCAGCAGCCACAGCCACACCATGGCCAGAGACGGCGACGCAGGCGACAGGCTGCCGACGACCGCCAGCACCCCGGCGAAGGGATCCGCAGGTCCCACGATGTTCAGGCCGACGTCACGCAGCCCCCACGCGGTGTCCGTCCACAGTGCTGCGACCGTCTGCCGCAGGGGCAGCAGCGCTCCGCCGCCGATGGCCGGCCACGCGAGCATCGACACGAAGGCCGCGATGCCGACCACCAGCGCGGCCAGCACGGCCCACGCACCGCCGCCGCCGAAGAAGTTCAGCTCGCTCACCGCGCCGCGCTCGGTGCCGTGCCCGTCGTCCAGCCGGGCCTTCAGCTGCACCCTGGTCACACGCAGGGGCGCGATGTCGGCCCATGAGGTGCGCCGGAAGGATCGGATGGCTCGGCGGGAGCGCGCGACGGCGCCGAGGCGGACCATGGTCGCGATCGCGGCGCCCCATTCCGGCGCGACGTCACCGGGGCGCTTGGCGATCAGGTGCGTGACGGAGCGCCACAGCGCCAGCGGCAGCAACGAGATCCAGTGCAGCGGCACGAGCGAGGCCGGTGCGTAGGCCAGCCTGCGGTGCAGCTGCGAGCGACGCGATGCCCAGGTCCTGGCGATGGCCGTGCGCGGGCGGGTGGCGGAGCCCTCGGCGGGCACGCCGATGCGCGCCTGCGGCACGAGCACCAGGCGGGCCCCTCCCAGACGCGCACGCACGCCGAGGTCCAGGCCCTCGTCAGCACCGGCCAGGGCGAGGTCGGGGCGCAGCACGCTCGGCGCCTCGCCGCGGATCAGGATGCCGCGCACGTCGGCCCCCAGGGCGTCCTCTGCGTCGTCGTGCTGCCCCTGGTCGAGCTCACCGGCGGCAAGCTCCACCGTGCGCCCGCCGTGCGTCATGCTGACGCCCATCGAGACGATCTCGCGGTCGTCATCGCGCTGCACGAGCTTGGGCGCGGCGATGGCGGCGGACGGCGAGCGCTCCAGCGCGCCTGCCAGCAGCTGCAGGGCGTCGCGGTCGGGCACGGCGTCGTCGGTCAGCAGCCACACCGCGCTGCTCTCGCGCACGCGCGGCTGGGCGAGGGCGACAGCCTCGGAGAAGGTTGTGCCGCCGCGCGCCTCGATGATCCCCTCGACGCTGTGCCCGATGCCCGGAACGCCCCGCACGGCGGCGGAATCGCCGAGCACGACGACGGTGACGGCAGCGGGCGGAACGCTCTGCGCGGTCAGCGCCTCGAGGGTTCGGCTGAGACTCGCACTCGCGGGACTTCCGGTGCGCGCGACGATGATGGCGTGGACGCGTGGTGGCATGGCCCTGTCAGCCTAAGCAGGACACCGCGCCATATCGGTCACCGCTTCGGCGCGTTCGGGAACAATCCCTTCGCGACCGCTCTGAATCGGGAGCGGATGCGCCGATCAGCTCGCGCGACGCTTGAGCTTGCGGCGCTCCCGCTCACTGAGGCCGCCCCAGATGCCGAAGCGCTCGTCGTTGTTCAGCGCATACTCGAGGCATTCGCTGCGCACCTCGCACGAAGCGCAGATGCGCTTGGCGTCGCGCGTGGAGCCGCCCTTCTCGGGGAAGAACGCCTCGGGGTCGGTCTGTGCGCACAGCGCATCGACCTGCCAGGCCAGTGCACCGGTCTCATCGGCATCCGCCCGGCGAACACCGGGGACGCCGAGGTTCACCGGATCGACGAACCAGTTCTCGGGAACGTCTGAGCGGTAACCCGTCATGTCGATCCTCCAACCCCTGCTCCAAGCCCCCCTCGGGCTGTCCTTCCCCCTAATTACACCCGTGTCATTCGCTCGGGTCAAGTCGCAGATGGTAAACCCTCAAGCGCGACTTCAAGGTTCATCGCGAGTTCCTCGGCGTGTCGCGGCATCGACGCCGGATCTCACGCGCGTCCGGGCTCGGCGACGAACGCCTCTCCGAAGCCGGAGAGCGTCAGCACGCGCTCATCCGCCGAGGCGAACACCGCGGCGCCCACGCGCACCGGAGTCCGCACGCCGGCAGCCCCCGTCACCGCGACGTCACCGGCGGTCGCCAGCACCATGGCCGGACCCTCGACCTCCACGCTTCGGGGGCCCGCCAGCTCGATCCGCCGCAGGGCGAAGTCGGGAACCGGGATCTCGTAGACGGTCTCGTCGCCGCCGCCGCGCTGCACCGGGACCGCACCGGGCTCGGTGTCGACGACGGCGAGCAGTTCGTCCACGTCGATGTGCTTGGGTGTGAGCCCGCCCCGCAGCACGTTGTCGCTGGCTGCCATGATCTCCACGCCGAGCCCCGACACGTACGCGTGCAGCAGGCCCGCGCGCAGGAAGATCGCCTCCCCGGGGCGCAGCACGACGAAGTTCATCAGCAGCGCCACGGCCACGCCCGGGTCGCCGGGGTTGTGCTCAGCGATGCCGCGCACGGCCCGCAGCGCGTCGGGGAGATCCCCGGCATCCGCGTTCCGCAGCCCGGCGATCACGTCGTCGACGGCCGCCTGGGCGCCACCGGAGAGCAGCCAGCCGAGGGTCGCGCGCAGCGCGTCGGCCTCGGAGCCCGCCGCGAGCCGCTCCTGCAGCTCGCGCACTCCCGGGGACTCGGGCAGCGCCGCCAGCAGCCGCAGCGTGTCCGCCACCGGGCGGAGACCTGCCAGCGCCTCGAAGCGATCGCTGAGCGCCACGATGAGCTCGGGCTTGTGATTGTCGTCGCGGTAGTTGCGAGTGGGATCGGCGGCATCCATCCCCGCCTCCTTCGCGAACCCTGCTCGCGCCTGCTCGCGAGTCGGATGGACCTGGATCGAGAGAGGTTCTGCCGCGGCCAGCAGCTTGAGCAGATACGGCAGCGTTCCGCCGGTGACGGCATCCAGTGTGCCCGAGCCTTCGACGTCGGCGGGGTCGCTCGGGTGATCGCCGAACCACACCTCCGCCTCGGGCGACTCGGAGGGGCCGCGCCCCTCCAAGCCCGCCAGCAGCGAGGTGGATCCCCAGGCGTAGTCGCGCGGCTCATTCGTGATGGTCAGCAGCATGGTCCTCAGCCTATGGCGTGTGCCGGTGTTCCTCAGGGGGTGGCGGGCTGCGGGCGGTAGCCTGAACGCGATGGCCGTGTACACCAAGCATCCTGTGGCGGAGCCTCCCGCTCCCCCCGCCCGCGAGACGACGGGGCGTCTGATGGTGCGCGCGTACAGCGTGCTGTGCCTGTTCGCCGTGTTCGGGCACACCGCCGTCTACAACCTGGTGGGCCCGGTGGGCGCCGTCGTGGTGCTCGCGGTGCTCACGCTCGGCGCGCTGGGCATCTGGATCCCCGCCGTGGTGAGGAACCGGCCCACCCGCTTCCGGTGGCGCCGGCTGCCGTGGGCAGCGCTCGGCTACGCGGCGCTGGCCCTGGTCTCGGTGCTGTGGTCGCGCTGGCCGGCGGCGACGCTGCTGACCTGGACGCTGATGGCCGCCATCACCGTGACGGCGCTGATGATCGCGACCATGCTCACCTGGCAGGAGATCGTCCGCGCGCTGTCGACGACGTTCAAGGTCATCCTCGGGCTGTCGCTGCTGATCGAGCTGTGGGTGGCGCTGGTGCTGCGGCATCCGATCCTGCCCAACTTCGCGACGGTGCCGCCGGGCAAGGTCGATCCGGTCAGCTACTGGGTGCGCGGGAACCTGTTCAACGGCGGGCGGATCCAGGGCGTGGTCGGCAACGCGCACGAACTGGCCATGATGTGCCTGTTCGCCATCCTGGTGTTCGCCGTGCTGTACGCGGCGCGCGTACGCCGCCGCGGGATGCTGATCGCCTGGGCCGTGCTGGCAGCGGTGCTGCTGTTCAAGGGTGCGTCCACCACCGTCTACCTGGGCATCGTCGTGCTGCTGGTCGTGCTCGTCGCCGCGCTGATCGCCCGCGCGGCGAAGGGCCCGGGCACCAGGCGCGCCGTGTACATCGTGTTCGCCGCCGTCGTCGTGTGCGGCGCGGCGGGCGGCATCCTGATGCGCGACCGCGTGCTGGCGCTGTTCGGCAAGGGGTCCGACCTGACCGGGCGCGTGGAGATCTGGCAGGCGGTGTGGCAGCGCGCCATCACCCGTCCGGTGTTCGGCAACGGCTTCTCCTCCCCCTGGGTGCCATGGGATCCGGCGTTCGACGGCTGGATCCTCAACCACGGCATCACCGTGTTCCATGCGCACGACATGTGGCTGGACGTGTTCCTGCAGCTGGGCGTCGTCGGCGTCGTGGTGATGGTCGTCGCCTGGCTCGCGCTGCTGTGGCGCTCCTGGTTCTTCGCGGTGGACCGCCCCCGGTGGGATCTCGACGACAGGCGCCCGTATTCCGCGCTCTCGCTGCTGCCGCTGCTGTTGACCGTCGCCCTGCTGTTCGAGGGCATCGCCGAGTCGGCGCCGATCATGCTGTGGGGCTGGATGCTGCTGATCCTGCTGTCGTTCAAGATGAAGTCGGTGCCGCTGATCGGCGTCGGCGTCAGCGAGCGCACGCCGCTCGTCGCCCACGGTTCCCGGCCCCGGCAGGTGCCGTGACTCCGCGGCGGTACGTCGTCTCGCTGCTGGGGTCGGCGGAGTTCGCCCGCGCCTACACGATCACGGGACTGGTGGCGGTCTTCGCGTCGTTCCTGATCGAGCGCTTGACCTCCACGACCACGCTGGTGACCATCCTCGCGCTCCTCGCGCTGCTCGGTGCGGGCATCCTGTTCGTGCGCCGCGAGGAGCTGTCGCTGCTGCGCTTCGCCCCCACCTCGCTGATCGGGTTCCTCGCGCTGGCCATCCTCAGCGTGCTGTGGTCCCCCCGCCAGTCGCACACGGTGCTGGGGTGGCTGGCACTGCTGGGCATCGCGGTCATCGCCATCACCATCGGGCACGTGCGCGACACGCTGCAGACCGTGCGCGCGCTCGGCGACACGATGCGGTGGCTCCTCGCGCTGTCCCTGGGGCTGGAGATCCTCTCCGGCATCCTGCTGAACGTCCCGTTCAAGACCCTGGGCATCACCGGAGACCTGGCCTACGGCGGGCCGATCCAGGGCATCTTCGGCACGCGCAACATGCTGGGCTTCATGGCCGTGGTGGCCCTGATCACCTTCGTGATCGAATGGCGCACCCAGTCGGTCTCGCGGCTGGTGGGAGTGCTGTCGGTGGGCCTGGCCGGATTCCTCGCGCTGCTGTCGGCGTCGCCCACGGTCGTCGTGCTGGCGGCCGCGGTCGGTGTGACCACCGTGGCGCTGACGATCGTGCGGCACACGCCGCCGGCCCGTCGGGTGGGGACGCAGTGGGCGCTGGGTGTGCTGGTGACCGCGGCGCTGGTGCTGGCCTTCGCACGTCGGCACCAGATCATCGCGATGCTGGACGCCGGCTCGGACTTCTCGCTGCGTGCCGATCTGTGGAACACGATCCTCGACTGGGTGGCCGACAAGCCGACGACCGGCTACGGCTGGTTCGGCTCCTGGAGCGGCGGCGAGTACCCGTTCCAGTACATCAACTACGCGCTGTCCGAGCACCACCTGTCGGCGCTGAACGCGTACTTCGATGTGCTGCTGCAGCTGGGCTGGCTGGGACTGGTGCTGTTCCTGGTGCTGGGAGGAGTGGCGACCGTGCGCTCCTGGCTGGTGGCCAGCGTGCGGCGCTCGGTCGTGTACGCCTGGACGCCGCTGCTGCTGGTCACACTGGCGGTGGAGTCGATGTTCGAGAGCTTCACGCTCGCCGGCGCCGGGTGGCTGCTGCTGGTGCTGTGCGCGCTGCGCGCCGGGCAGACCCGGTCGTGGCGGCAGAACATCGACGACGCGCAGACCGGCGTCATCCCGACCGTGGGGCCGGAGAGGCCCTGAACCTCAGGCCAGAGTCCTCAGCTTCTGCGCCCAGGCGAGGGCGTCGCGCACGCCGTCGTCGATGCTCTTCTCGGCCCTCCAGCCCAGTGCCTGCTGCGCACGGCCGACCAGGGCGAACGCGCCGGCCTGGTCGCCGGGGCGACGCGGGCCGTCGACGACGTCGAGCGTCTCGCCCGTGACGCGATCGAAGGCGGCGACCAGCTCGCGCACGGTCACGCCGTCGCCGGTGCCGATGTTCATCGCCGTGTAGGGCGAGGCGTCGGTGGCGATCTCGTCGAAGCGCTGCACGGCGGCGACGTGCGCGCGGGCGACGTCCCAGACGTGGATGTAGTCGCGCAGGCCGGAGCCGTCACGCGTCGCCCAGTCCGTGCCGGTGACGGTGAACGGGATGCCGGAATCGTGCGCGGTCATGATCTTGCCCAGCGCGTGCGAGGGCGTGGGGTTCTGCAGGCCGGTGCGCAGCTGCGGGTCGGCGCCGATCGGGTTGAAGTAGCGCAGCGCCACCGCACGCAGCTGCCCGGCCGCAGCCGCATCGCGCAGGATCTGCTCGACGAGCCACTTGGTGTTCGCGTACGGGCTGCCCGGGGCGATGGCGGCGTCCTCGTCTACGCCCTCCCCCGACTCTCCGAGGTAGATGGCGGCGGATGAGCTGAACAGCACCCGCGTGATACCGCGCGCGGCCAGCAGTCGCAGCATGGTGATGGTGCGGCCGACGTTGACGTCGTAGTAGCCCAGCGGATCGGCGACCGACTCCGGTACGACGATGCGTGCGGCGCAGTGGATCACGAGCGAGATGTCGGGGTGCTCGTCTGCGATGCGGTCGATCATCGCGGCGTCGGCGATGTCGCCGTTGTACAGGTTCCTGCCTTCACCGAAATCGGCACGGCCGGTGGACAGATCGTCGAGCACGACGACCTCGATCCCCGCGTCGATGCAGGCACTGGCGACGCTCGAGCCGATGTAGCCGGCCCCGCCGGTGATGAGGATCTTCACACCGGCCATGGTAGCCGGTGGCTCCGCGCGCCCCCTCCAGAGATCCCAAGGCGGGCACCGGTAGGCTGTACGTCCGTGACCCGCATCCTGCAGAACGTCGTCTTCCCCCTCGATCGGGACCCCGATCTGCTCCCGCTGTATGCCGACCCCGAGACCTGGTCCGTCATCGACGAGGAGCCGGTGCGCGTCTCCAATCGCGCGCACCTGGGCAACATCCTGGGGCGGCACCGCGCACGGATCGTCTCGGGACGCCGCGTCTCGCTGGGCACCTACTTCAACGCCTTCCCCGCATCGTACTGGCAGCACTGGACCAACGTGCGCCAGGTGCGCCTGACGGTGCGCACCAGCGGTCCGGCCACGCTGCTGGTGTACCGTTCCAACGGCAGCGGGGTCCGGCAGCGCATCGACACGCGCGAGGTGGCCGGCGAGGCATCGACATCCTTCGACCTGTCGCTCACGGAGTACAGCGACGGCGGCTGGATCTGGTTCGACGTCGTCGCCGATGAGAAGAGCGCCATCCTCGAGGGTGCGGAATGGACCACCGAGCAGGAGCCGGCCCGCACCGGCAAGGCATCGCTCGGCATCACGACCTACAACAAGCCGGATTACTGCGTCGACACTCTGCGTGCACTGGCGGCATCGCCCGACGCGCTCGAGCTGGTGGACCGCATCTTCCTCGTGGACCAGGGCACCCAGCCGGTGTCCGATCAGGACGGCTACGACGAGGTCGCAGCTCAGCTCGGCGACACGCTGCAGCTGATCAGGCAGGGGAACCTCGGCGGATCCGGCGGTTTCGCCCGATCGATGCACGAGACGCTGCAGCGCCCGGAGAGCGACTTCGTGCAGCTGCTGGACGACGATGTGCGGCTGGAGCCGGAGTCGCTGCGACGATCCATCGTCTTCGGGCAGTACGCGACCACTCCCGTGCTGGTGGGCGGACACATGTTCGACCTCTTGGATCGGCCGAAGCTGCACGGCTGGGCCGAGGTGGTCGACGAGGATCCCTTCATGTGGCGCAATCTCTATCAGGAGGAGATGCCGCACGACTTCGGCGCGGCGAACCTGCGTCAGTCGCCGCTGCTGCACATGCGCATGGATGCCGACTACAACGGCTGGTGGATGTGCCTGATCCCTCTGGAGGCCATCCGCGAAGTGGGACTGGCTCTGCCCGCGTTCATCAAGTGGGACGACGCGGAGTTCTGCCTGCGCGCCGGGAGAGCCGGATTCTCGACCGTCTCCCTGCCCGGCGTCGCACTGTGGCACGTGTCCTGGATCAACAAGGACGACACGATCGACTGGCAGGCGTACTTCCACGCCCGCAATCGCATCGTGGCCGGCCTGCTGCACTCCGGAGCGCCTCATGGCGGTCGGCTGATCAAGCACAGCCAGCGCGTGGATCTCAAGCACCTGATGATGATGCAGTACTACCCCGTGGCGCTGCGCGCGAAGGCCCTGCGCGACGTGCTGTCCGGTCCCGACCACATGCGGCGCACGCTCGCCACCGCCATGCCGGAGGCTCGGAAGCTCGCGGCCGGCTTCCCCGAGACGGTCGTGCATCGCGATCCGACCGCCGTGCTGCACTCGCGTCACGGCCGGCAGGTGTTCAAGCGCGCCAAGCTGCACGACTTCGACAGCCCCACCGGACTTCGTCTGCGGCTGTTCACGTTCCGCACGCTCCTCTCGCACTGGCTGCGCACACCGGCCCCCGAGAACGTCGCGCAGCCCGAGGTGGAGTTCGGCAAGGGCGACGCGCACTGGTGGCGCGTCCCGCTGTTCGACAGCGCGCTGGTCAGCACCGCCGACGGCTCCGGCAAGAACATCTACACCCGCGACCGCGCCCAATACCGTCGGATGCTGGCCGAGTCCGTCCGGCTGCATCGCAAGCTGAAGCGGAACTGGCCGAAACTGGCCGAGCAGTACCGTGACGCACTCCCGGAGCTGGTCTCCGACGAGTCCTGGCGGGCCACGTTCGAGGAGCAGGCATGACCACCACCGAGTTCGATCCCGCATCCGCTGCGATCGTCGTCGTCACGTACAACCGCACGCACCTCCTGCGCGGGCTGCTCACCAGCATCCGCTCGATGGATCCGAAGCCGGGCCGCGTCGTCATCATCGACAACGCGTCCAGCGACGACACGACCGAGGTCGTCGAGTCCTTCCGCGAGGGACTCGGCACCGAGATCGTCTACCGGCGGCTGGAGACCAACACGGGCGGCTCCGGCGGGTTCAGCGAGGGCATGCGCACCGCGTACGAGCTGGGCGCCGAGTGGATCTGGCTGATGGACGACGATGTAGAGGTGCTCCCCGACGGGCTGGCACGGATGGGCCACTGGTCGCGCCGGTTCAAGAGCATCCAGGGCCGCCGCTACGACTACGACGGCAGCGAGTTCTACTGGCAGTACCGCATCGCCGACCGGATGGGCATCCCGATCCCGTTCGCTCCGAGCGGCTTCGACGACTCCGGCTTCAAGGAGATGAACAGCGGATGCTTCGAGGGCATGTTCATCCACCGCTCGATCGTCGCTCAGATCGGGCTCCCCGACCCGCGATTCTTCATCTACTGGGATGACCAGATGTACGGCTGGCTGGCGTCGCGGCTGACGACGGCCGTGATCGTGAACGAGTTCGTGCTGCGCCGCACGCGCGAGATCCGGCAGTGGGACATGGGCATCCGGCACATGAATGCATCCAGCAACGCGTATCGTTACTACATCATGCGCAATCGGGCATATATCAAGAACTACTACCGCACCAAGAACGCCTACAGTCCGGTGCTGTTCGGCCTGGGCACCACGGCGACCTTCTTCAAGGAGCTGATCCGCCTGGTCTTCGTCGAGCGCACCGTGCGCGGCACGAGCAACCTGTTCCGCGGCCTGCGCGACGGCGGCCGGATCGGCCGCGACCGCACCTGGCAGCCGATGCCCGCCCTGGAGGCATGATGAGCGAGCAGCAGTATCTCTGGGCGCCGACGCCTGACAAGCCCAAGCGCGGTCGCGTGTGGCTGCTCGTCGCCCTCGTCGTGGTGGCTCTGCTGATCGTGGGAGGTGTGCTGTGGCTGTTCCTGCGACCGGGTACTCCGGATGCCGCACCCGCAGCGACCACGACGCCGACACTGTCGGCGTCGCCGAGCCCGTCACCGACGCCGACGCCGACGCCGACGCCGACAGTGACTCCGCCGGCACCGCCGACTCCGAGTGCCGCGCCCTCGCAGCCCGTCCAGACTGCCCCGCCCGTGGTCAAGGATCCCAGCATCGCCGTGTTCCGTGACAAGGTCGCTCCCGTGCTCAGCGATGCGCACCGGGGTCTGCAGATCGCAGCGCAGTCCGACCCGCAGCAGGCCGCACAGAACGTGGGCTTCCTGCAGGACGATGCCGGACGGCTCTCGGATGCCGTGCCGCCCGCCTCCATCGCACAGCAGTGGAGCGCGGCGCTGCAGAACTACTCTGCGGCGCTGCAGAGCCTGCGCGCCGCGTACGACGCAGGCAAGGCGGGCACCGCCGAGCTCGCCGCTGCCACCAAGGCCCTGAACTCACTGGATGGCATCGTCGGCTGATGCCCGATCAGCGCGGGCTGTAGTCGGCGTTGTAGCGGTCCAGCACCTCGCCGATGGCCGCGTCCAGCACCAGTGCGCCCTTGTCGAGGTAGAGGCCCCTGGTGCAGAACCGACGCAGGTCGCGCTCATTGTGGCTCACGAAGAACAGCGTGCGGCCGTCGGCCAGCAGTTCGTCGATGCGCTTGTAGCACTTGTCGCGGAATGCCTTGTCGCCGACAGCCAGCACCTCGTCCACCAGCAGGATGGGTTCGTCCAGCTGCGAGACCACCGAGAACGCCAGACGCACCTTCATGCCGTTCGAGAGGTGCTTGTACGGGGTGTCCTCGAAGCCGGCCAGCTCGGCGAAGGCGATGATGTCGTCGTAGCGCCGGGAGATCTCCTCGCGCGGCATGCCGTGCAGGCCGGCTGTCAAGCGCACGTTCTCGCGCACCGTCAGGTCGCCCACGAAACCGCCGGTGAGCTCGATCAGCGGCGCGACACCGCCGTGCACGGCCACGCTGCCCTCGTCGGGCAGCAGGACGCCTGCCACCAGTCGCAGCAGTGTGGACTTGCCCTGCCCGTTTCGTCCGACGACGCCGATGGACTCCCCCGGCTGAACGGCGAACGACACCTCTCGCAGCGCCCAGAACTCCCCTGGCCTGGAGCGTCGACGCGCACCGGCGAAAAGGTCCTTGAAGCTGCGCCTGCCCCGCCTGTTGCGGCGGAACCGCACGCCCAGCGAATGGACTTCGATGGCTGTCGTCATCACAGCTCCTTCAGCACGGGACGCTCGAGGGTGCGGAACGTCCACACCCCGAGAGCGAGGAACGCCGCGCACATCCCGGTGCTGATCAGCACGGGCCCCAACTCAACCAGCTCGGGGAAGAACGCAGCCCGGTACAGCATGAAGATGCCGGTGAGCGGGTTGAAGGACAGGATGCTCTGGAACGGCTCGGGCAGGTTCTGCACCGAGTAGATGACCGGCGTCGCGTAGAACAGCGCGCGCAGGATGAGCGCGGTGGTGCGCTCGAGGTCGGTGAACATCACGCACAGCGGCGCGACCAGCATCCCGAGTCCGACCAGCAGCACCGTCTGCATGATGATCGCCACGGGCAGCAGCAGCAGTCCCCAGCCGATATGGGCGGTCCTGGCGGGGTCGGTCTCGACCAGCATGTCGATGATCACGAACAGCGCCAGCACCGGCAGCGAGCACAGGAACTCGATGCCCTTGCTCAGCACGATGCGATTGATCCAGATCGAGCGCGGGATGGAGGTCGAGCGCACGAGCTTCGCGTCCTTGCGGAACGCGCGGGTGAAGTCCGACACCGAGGTGTTGAACCACACCCAGGGCAGGAGCCCTGCGATGAGGTAGACGATATACGGCTCGGCGCCGACATCCTTCTTGAAGAAGAACGTGAACACCATCAGGTAGATGAGGCTCATCACCAGCGGATCCAGCACCGACCACAGGTAGCCGAGCATGCTGGTCGCGTAGCGCACCTTCAGGTCGCGCGCGGACAGCAGCCACAGTGAGTGCGCGTAGCGCTGCGGGGTGCCGGGGCCGCCGACCGTGGTCCTGCTCATGTGCGAGTCAGTCGTCCTGGCCCGCGAGATCGTTGCGCCACATCGACAGCGCCGAGCCGATCGCCATGTGCATGTCGAGGTACTTGTAGGTGCCCAGGCGCCCGCCGAAGTGCACGTCCTTCTCGCCCTTGGCGAGCTCCCGATAGGCCAGCAGACCGTCACGGTCGGCATCGGTGTTCACGGGGTAGTACGGCTCGTCGGCACGGGTCGCGAAGCGGGAGAACTCGCGCATGATGACGGTCTTCTCGGAATTGAAGACGTCCTTGCGCTCGGGGTGGAAGTGCTTGAACTCGTGGATGCGGGTGAACTTCACATCCAGGTCGGGGTAGTTCATCACGCTGGTGCCCTGGAAGTCGGTGATGTCGAGCACCTCCTGCTCGAAGTCCAGCGTGCGCCAGCTGAGCTCGCCCTCGGCATAGTCGAAGTAGCGGTCGACGGGCCCTGTGTAGACCACGGGCAGCTGCCCGACGGTGGCGCGCTTGTTCAGCGGCTGCGACGCGTCGAAGTAGTCCACGCCGAGCTTCACCTCGATGTTGGGGTGATCGGCCATCCGCTCCAGCCATGCCGTGTACCCGTCGGTCGGCAGACCTTCCCAGGTGTCGTTGAAGTAACGGTTGTCGTACGTGTAGCGCACGGGCAGGCGGCTGATGATGTCGCCGGAGAGCTTGTGCGGGTCGGTCTGCCACTGCTTGGCGGTGTAGTCGCGGAAGAACGCCTCGAACAGCGGGCGTCCGACCAGGGCGATGCCCTTCTCCTCGAAGTTCGACGCGGTCTTCACGTCGAACTCCCCCGCCTGCTCCTTGACGAGCGCGCGCGCCTCGGCCGGCGAGTACGCGGCATTGAAGAACTGGTTGATGGTGCCCAGGTTCACCGGCATCGGATAGACGACGTCGTTGTGGTGCGTGTACACGCGATGCACGTAGTCGGTGAACGTCGTGAAGCGGTTGACGTACTCCCACACCGTCGCGTTGGAGGTGTGGAACAGGTGTGCGCCATAACGGTGGATCTCGATCCCCGTCTCGGGGTCGGCCTCACTGTAGGCGTTGCCGCCGATGTGCGAGCGACGGTCGATGACGGTCACCTTGCGGCCCGCGGCTGCGGCGCGCTCGGCGATGGTGAGGCCGAAGAAACCCGACCCGACGACGAGAAGATCCATGTCCTCCATCGTATCGGGGGAAACCGTCAGCCCCGTGCGGAGTCGATCGTCGAGCCGAACATGGGGCAGTGGCTCCGGGGCTCAGCCTGCAGCGCCGACCACGATGCGCGGGGTCCCCGCCCACAGTGCGGCGTCCGAGACGTTGCGACCGTCGACGAGCAGCTTCACGCCGGGAATCTGCGCCGGGCTGAGAGTCCTGTAGTCGGCGTGGTCGGTCTGCACGATCGCGACCTCCGCCTCGTCGCCGATCGCGTAGGGTTCGAAGCCCAGCGCGCGCAGCTCGTCGTCGGCGTACAGCGGGTCGTGCACGAGGACCTCGGCACCGCGCTGCTCGAGCGCGGCGACAGTCGGGAACACGCCCGAGAAGGCGGTCTCCTTCACGCCGCCGCGGTAGGCGGCGCCCAGCACCACCGCGCGACGTCCGCTGAGGTCGCCGAGGAGGTCAGCCGCCTGCGCGACCAGGCGCTCGGGCATCGACGCGTTGTACTGCCGCGCGACCCGTACGATGTCTGCGTCGGGGTCGGTCGACAGGTAGAGCCGAGGGTAGACGGGGATGCAGTGCCCGCCCACGGCGATGCCGGGGCGGTGGATGTGGCTGTACGGCTGGGAGTTGCAGGCCTCGATGACCTTGTAGACGTCGATGCCGTGCGAGGCCGCGAACGTGCCGAACTGATTGGCCAGCCCGATGTTCACGTCCCGATAGGTCGTCTCGGCCAGCTTCGCCATCTCCGAAGCCTCTGTGGAGCCGAGATCCCAGACGCCGTTGGGGCGGGGCAGATCCGCACGCTCGTCGAACTGCAGGACGGCCTCGTAGAACTCCCGCGCCCTGCGCGTGCCCTCGGCGGAGAGCGAGCCGATCAGCTTGGGGTACTTGCGCAGATCCGCGAACACCCGGCCGGTCAGCACACGCTCCGGAGAGTAGACGACATGGAAGTCCTCGCCTTCGACGAGCCCCGAGCCCTCCTCCAGCATCGGCTTCCAGCGCGTGCGAGTCGTCCCCACCGGGAGCGTCGTCTCGTAGGAGACCAGCGTGCCCGCCGTGAGATGCTCCGACAGGGACCTGGTCGCCGCGTCCATGTACCTGAAGTCCGGCTCCCACGTCTCGTCGTTCACGAATACCGGTGCGACCAGCACGACGGCATCCGCACCCGGGATCGCGTCCGCGTAGTCCGTGGTCGCGCGCAGACGTCCGGCAGGGATCAGCTCCTCGAGCCGCTCCTGCAGGTGCGCCTCTCCTGGAAAGGGCTCCCTCGCCGCGTTGATCGAGTCGACCGCCTTCTGATTGACATCGACACCGATCACCTCATGCCCCGAGGACGCGAACTGAACAGCAAGGGGAAGGCCGATCTTTCCGAGGGCCACGACGGCGATACGCATGATCTCCAGTCTATGACGGCGTTGCCGAACGGCCGGTGAGCGCGATCGCATATTCTTCTATGGTGCCCGTCCCGCCCCTCCCTCCCTCGCACGTCGGCGTGCGCCTGGACTCGCTGACGAGCCTGAGGTGGTTCGCGGCATTCGGGGTGTTCCTGTTCCACATGAGGAACATGGTGACCTTTCCCTCGCAGATCGAGTGGCTGGCCGCGGACGGCTACCTCGGCGTCACCTTCTTCTTCGTGCTCTCCGGCTTCGTGCTGACCTGGTCGTGGCGCAGCACGACGCCCGTCCGAGCGTTCTACTGGCGGCGCTTCGCCCGCATCTATCCCCTGCACTTCCTCGCTCTTCTCGTCGCCATCCCGGTGTTCTACCGGATCGTCGTTCCGGACGGACAGTGGTGGATCAAGCCGCTGGATGTCGGCATCCTGCTGCTGAGCGTGCTGGTGATCCAGGGCTGGTGGCAGAGCCCCGAAGTGCTCTTCTCCGGGAACCCCGCCGCCTGGACCCTCACCGTCGAGGCGTTCTTCTACGCGCTGCACCCCGCGCTGCTGCGGTGGCTGAGACCGCTGCGGGCGCGTGGCGCACTGATGACCGGCGCGATCATCTTCGGCCTCACCGTGCTGCTGCGCACCGCCATGGTGCTGTGGCCGGACAGCGCCCTCGGCCACATTCCCGAGCCGATCATGCACCTGCCGTCGTTCGGGCTGGGGATGCTGCTGGCATGGGCGTATCGGGACGGCTGGCGGCTGCGCCTCCCCGTGATCCTCCCGACTCTGGTGCTCCTCGCCTGGCTGTTCGCGGTCGCACGGTTCGACCTCGGCCCGGTGGAGTCGTACCTGGCGGAGATCGTCACCCTGCTGTGCGGGCTGATCATCGCGGCGGCGGCATCATCCGACGTCGCGGGGCGGCGTGGACTGCTCGTCTGGCGGCCTCTGGTCGCGCTGGGAGAGTGGTCGTTCGCGTTCTATCTGATCCACGCGACCATCATCTACGCGGTCATGGAGTTCGCCGGGCCGCAGCACGGCTCGTACCCGCGCACGGTGCTGTGGGCGACCGTCCTGCTGGCGGCCGCGATCGTCGCCGCCTGGCTCATGCACCGGTTCATCGAGCGGCCGCTGGAGAAGCGGATGCGCGCATGGCAGAACCGCAGGCTCGCACGCCGCGCCGAGGCTCAGGCGGTGGTGGCCAGGTAGTCGGCGAGCACGCGTCTGGTCATCGCGCCCGCGTGAACCCGCTCGACGAAAAGCGGTCCGGCGCCCGCGACGCGCGTGCGCTCGCCAGGATCCGCAGCGAGCCTCTCGAGCACGTCTGAGAGCGTGTCCGGGTCTGCCTGCACGATCGGCAGCTCCATGCCTGTCGTCGCCCTGACCGTCTCACGGACCGAGGCATCAACATTGCCGACCACCACGCGCCCTGCAGCGAGCGCCTCGCAGGCCGCGACGCCGTACCCGCCCAGCAGCAGCTGATCGACCACGATGTCCGCCGCTCCCACCTCCTCCGGCATCCGCTCCGCCGGCACGCGCTGCAGGCGCCTGTACCGCACGACCCCCGTCTCGGCCAGTGCGCCGGCGGCGCTGTCGACGTGGGCGCTCCCCTTGACGGGACCCGAGCTGGGCGCGTGAAGGACGACCGGGACGACCGCATCCACGCCACGGGCATTCGCCCAGCGCGCGGGCTCGACGACCACGGGAAGCCATGCCGCCCACGGCACGTCCGAGAGCAGATCCGGGGTGGAGACGAAAACCGGCCCGTCGAAGTCCGCGGCGATCCCCACGTTGGTCTGCGCGGATCGTTCGGCTGCGGTCAGCTCCGCAGGCGAGAGCTGCGCGAACGGCGAGTGCCGGTGCGACCCGATATGCTCCTTCGGGCGGCGCACATCGGTGCCATGGCAGATGAGCCCGACGCGCACGCCCTGCTCCGTGAGCCAGGCGATGTCCTCGCGGACGACGTCTCCTGTGCCCCGGCCCAACGGCGATGCGAAGGATTCGATCATCACGTGGCTGAACAGCGGCAGCGACTCCCGCATCTGCGCGCGCCAGGCTCGGGATGCGGTGAACACGGCGGCGGGCACGGTCCACTGCGACGGCGCCCGGAGCGAGTCGCCGACGCGGACGGCGAGATTCGTGGCCTCGGTGTCCGCCGATGCCGCTGAGCGCGCCCACTCCCGCCCCTGACCCGCATAGTTCATCGGAGTGATCAGCAGCCGGACGGCGGATGTCGTCAGCGGAGCGGGCGCGGACGGGATGTCGCCGCGCACGAGGGCCTTCTCCTTCGCCCATGCGATCGGACCGTGCTCGACGGCGAGTGCGCGGTCGATCGCGTCACGGAGGAACGGCGGCGCGGCGGTTCTCAGCCGGATCAGCCGGCCGGGCAGACCGCCGGCCACGTCATCCGCCCTCGCGGCCGACGTGCGAGAGAAGCATGTCGATCACGCGGGCGGCAGCATGCCCATCGCCGTACGGTGCGGCATCGGTGGCCGCGGGCTTCGGACGGGTGACGGCTGCGGCGATCTGCTCGGCTGTCGTCGCCAGCACATTCCATCCCAGCTCGATCGTCTCGACCCACTCGGTCTCGGTGCGGACGGTGGTGCACGGAACGCCGAGCAGGAAGGCCTCCTTCTGCAGCCCGCCGGAGTCCGTCACGATGCCCGCGGACGCCAACGAGGCGGCGATCAGGTCGGGGTAGGCCAGCGGCGCATGACTGATCAGGGAACCCGCATCGAGATCGACCCCATGCTCGGCTGCTCGCGCGACGATGCGGGGATGCGCGAGCAGCACGGTCGGACGATCCAGGTGTGCGAGCGCGGACATGACCTCCCTGAGCCGCTCGCCGTCGTCGGTGTTGTCGGCCCGGTGGATGGTCGCCACATAGAAGCCGCCGGGCTCCAGGCCCAGTTCCTCCAGGAGCACGGACGGACGCGAGCCGACCTCATCGCGGACTTCGAAGAGCACATCGGTCATGACGTCTCCGACGAGCTCCGTACGTGAGCTCAGGCCCTCGTCCGCGAGGTGGGAGACGGCGACGCGCGTCGGTGCGAGCAGGAGATCGGCGAGGTGATCCGTGACGACCCTGTTGTGCTCCTCCGGCATCCGCCGGTTGAAGCTGCGCAGGCCTGCCTCCAGGTGCGCGACGGGGATGTGCATCTTCACCGCGCTCAGCGCCGCGGCGACCGTGGAGTTCGTGTCGCCGTAGACGAGCACCCAGTCCGGGCGGTGCGCGTCGAACACGGAATCCAGTGCTGCCAGCATCGCGCCCGTCTGCACTCCGTGCGAGCCGCTGCCTATGCCCAGGTGCACATCAGGTGAGCCGATGCCGAGATCCTCGAAGAACACGTCCGAGAGCATCGGATCGTAGTGCTGACCCGTGTGCACGATGACGTGCTCCACGCCCGCCGCGCGGGCGGCCTTGTGGATGGGGGCGAGCTTCACGAACTGAGGGCGGGCGCCCACGACACTGACGATCTTCACGAGATCACAGTCTATGCGTGCGGGCTCAGCCGCGTCCCGCCCACCACGTCGCCGCGCTGAAGCGCAGTGGTGCGTCGCGGGAGAGCACAAGGCCCGATCGCACCGGGACCAGCGCGCTGAAGCTGAGAAAGCGCCGGCGGCGTCGGGAGCGCTCATCGACCTCGTCATCCGTGACGCTCGCGGTCAGCAGCGCCTCACGCAGTGCGCCTTCCGCTCTGGAGAGCACGCCGATGCTCTCCGGCGAGAAACGGGTGAGGTCGGCCGCGAGGACGGCGGCCGCAGCCCGGTCCCCCTCGCCCCAGGCGCCTGCGCGATAGTGCACACCGCCGAAGAGGTTGACGCGCCACAGCTTGACGGCGAGCGCCCGCCGCTGTCCCGACGAGAGCGCCAGGATGTCCGGCTCCGCAATGAGCTGCGACACCGCGAGCAGATCCTCGCGCAGCGGACGCCTGCTGAAGGTGACGCGGACACCGTCGTCGTGTATCTCGTAGTACGCCGGTGGCGCCGCAGCGGCGATCCCTGCCCCCGAGAACCAGATCCTCGTGGAGTACGCGAGATCCTCCCCTGTCGCGAGTCCCGAGGTGAAGCGAAGCCGGCCGAACCGCTCGCGAGAGACGAGTCCGAGCGGCGCTGTGCGGAAGGCAAGGCGGTCATGCTCGCCCCGCAGGCCGCGTCGTCTGCGGGTCGGAGGTGTCGCCACCCGCGCGCCGCCGGCGTGCCTGAGCGGTGCGATGACCATGTCCGCGCCCGTCGAGAGCGCGACCTCGTGCCAGGAGTCGAACGCGCCCTCGGTCACGGTGTCATCGGAACCCATCACCGCGACGTATCGCGCGTCGGCGAGCTCGAGACCGTGGTTGAACGGGCCGGCCGGGCTGCGGATGCCGTCGCGGTGCTCGGTGAGCAGCACGCGCTCGTCGTCTGCGAGGGCCCCGAGCCGGGTGCGGACGGCATCGGCGTCCAGGTCGTGGCACACGACGATCACGCGATGCACGGAGTGCGAGCCCAGCACGGACCGCACCGCTCGCCCGATGGGCCGCGCGATGTCGTGGACGGCGACGATCACGTCGATCTCACCGCCCATCGACGGCTCCGATCCAGTTGTCGATCAGGACCTCGGCGCTTCGGCGCCCGTCATGCACCTCGCGGACGAACTCACGCGACTGTCGTGCGATGTCCGATCGCATCCGCTCGTCACCGCCGAGTTCGCGCAGCACCCGCTCGAGCGTGTCCGGCGTCGCCTCGACCAGCGGGACCTCGCGACCGGCCTGCGCCGCCACACGCTCGCGCACCCAGGGATCCAGATGCGCGATCGTCACGCATCCGGATGCCATGGCCTCGCAGGCCGCGACGCCGTACGAGCCCAACCGGAACTGGTCCAGGACCACATCGGAACGGGCGAACAGCGCGGGCATCTCGGCGTGCGGCACACCGGTGATCCTGCGGTATTCGATGATCCCCTCGTCCTGCAGCCGGGTGAGAATCGGTTCGATCAGGTCAGTGCCCTTGATCCGCGGGTTGGTGGGTGCATGCACCACGCGCAGCGGTCCGTCCCCCGCGACCCGCGGCGTGTCCTCCCACGCTGAGGGGTCGATGACGACGGGGCACCAGAGCGCCTGCGGGACGAAGTCGATCAGGTCGGGGGTGGAGACGAACACCGGGACGTCGAGGGATTCCAGCAGCGCGATGTTGCGCTGAGCGTCCCGCGCCTCCTTGCCGAAGTACCAATCCGGGTCGCGGTACGGGGACAGTGCGGACAACTCCGCATGCCGCTGCGGAAGGCGAACGTCCGTGCCGTGGGCGATCATCGCCACGGCGACGCCGCGTGAGGTCAGCTCCGCGACTTCTCGATGCAGGTCACGGCCGAACTTCCTCCCGAACAGCGAGCGCTCGGCCTCGATGAGCACATGGGAGAAGTCCAGCGCGCGCAGGAACGCCGCATCCTGCCAGCGCTGCGACATCTCGTACACTGCGGGCGGCACGATGGAGTCGGCAGCGAACGAGTATCCTCCGGGAACATCGATGGCCGTGTTGACCGCGTCGATCCCTCGATCGCGCAGGCTGCGCGCCCATTGCGCGGCCTGCGCCGAGTAGTTGACGGGGCCGATGAGCACCGCCGGCTGCGAAGCCGGCGCCCGCACGGGCTCCGGGACATCGCTCTCCTCGTACGTCCACAGGGTCAGGCCAGCAAGACGGCCGAGCGGGGATGTCGGATTCTCTGCGATCGAGTCGATCCACCGGTTCGCGAACTCGGGCAGGCGCCGACGGCGAGAGAGCACGAACCGCCAGGCCGCCCGGAGCGGAGCCAGCACCGCCCCGCGCACGCGGGAGCGGGCGCTCACACCCGCTCCTGGGCGATCGCATGCACCGCGCGCTCCCAGCCCTGCTGCTGCACCTGGGAGGAGAGCGCCGCCGACGCCCGGTCCGACGCCGCCTTGAACCCGCGCACCTGCTCCGGGCTCAGACCGTCCAGCGCGCGAGTCAGCGACTCGGTCGAGAAGTCTTCCGTGACGACTCCCAGCCGGTGCTCACGCACGATGCGAGCCATCTCCTCGGCGGGACCGATCACCAGCGCCAATCGCGCCTGGACGAAGTCGAAGACCTTGTTCGGCAGCGCGTACGCGTGGTTGAGGTTTATGGGCTTGGGCTGGTACACGCCCACGTCGTAGGTGTTCAGCGTCGGAACGAGTCGCTCGTACGGCAGCGGGGCGCAGATCCGTGCCGGTGCGCCCTCGTCGTCGATCAGCCGCTGCAGCTCCGCCAGGTACTCCGGCGTCGCGGAGACGAGGTAGAGATCCAGCGACACCGGCGTCGTCGTCCGCGCGGCGGCCACGACAAGCGATTCCAGCCCCCGCTCGCCGTCGCCCGCGCCGCTGTAGACGAGTCGCAGCGGGGCAGAGACCTCGCCGATCGACAGGTCACGCGCCGGCGATGCGTTCGTGACGACGGCGGCCCGGATGCCGTACACGCGCTGGTACTCCTCCGCGATGCGAGCACTCACCGTCGTCACGGACGCCGCGCGTCGCACGTAGGCGCGCAGCAACCACGCGTACAGCTTCGAGCGATGCGCCATCCACCGCGGGTTCTCGCCATGCAACTGGGGCCAGTACTCGTGCAGGTCGCTGTGCACACGACCACCGCCGAACATGGCGACAGCCACGCCGGCGGTATCCAGGTCGTTTGCGATGACGACGTCGAAGCGACGGCCGCGCAGCGCCGCCCGTGCGGCGCGTGTCGTGGGTCCCGCCCAGTACGCCGCGCGGTACCAGCCGATCCGCACCAGTGCTTCGTCCATCAGCCGGCGCGCCTGCCCGGGGTGCGCCTGGCCGAGTTCGATGTGCTCCACGCGCGGGTCGGGCTGAGGCCCGAAACCGCAGGTGGTCACCCGGTAACGGTCGGCGAATCCGCGCACCTGCTTCAGCACGCGCGCATCCGAGGCGATGGGCGAGAACGAGATGATGAGCATCGTCGGCCTGGTCATCCGAGTCCCCGTTCCCTGATCGCATGGACCGCGTACCTGCGCAGCAGCGACTCCCGGTCCAGCCATGCGCGCGGCCGGCGCGGCAGCAGGCGCTCGGCGCGCGAGGTCATGGTCGATGAGCGCTCGATCGCGGCGATGACGTCACCAGGGCGGGTCGCCGTGCTGATCGCATCCGTGAGCACCCGCTCGCTCCGCGACAGCGGGCCGACGCTGCCAGGGCTCAACGACATCAGCCGTGCCAGCATCCCGCGCAGCTCCTCCACGTCGCCATCCTGCCAGTCCTCCTCGGCTGGGCGTGCCCTGGCCGCGCCCAGCACGCTGATCCGGATGAATTTGATCGCCAGTGCGCGCCGATGCTCCGCCGTCATCCTTCCGGGCGCGGCGCCATCGAGCAGCGCTGCGAGCGGCTCCAGCGTGCTCCGGATGTCGAGCGCGGCATGCGAGGTGCGCTCGCGTGCGTCCGTTCCGATCACGTAGCACGGAGCGCGGAGCGGGAAATCGATGCGATCGGCCTCGGTGAGCATCCGCACGCCGAACTCGATGTCCTCGCCAGTCGGCACGCCCTCGTGCATCCGCAGCCCGAGCCTGCGAACGGTGGCCGTCCGGAGCAGGCCCAGCGGCGCGGTCCGGTACAGCAGACGGTCCCGCGCGGCATCCAGCCGTCGAGTTCGGCGAACCCGTGGCAGCGGGTTGAGCATGACCGGCTGGCCATCGATCCGCATCGGCGCGATGACCATGTCGGCCTGGCGATCGCGCGCGGCCGTGCTCCACGCGTCCAGCGCGCCCGGCTCGAGGAAGTCGTCGGAGCCCATCACCGCGCAGTACTCCGCCGTGGCCTCGTCCAGGCCCTTGTTGAACGGGCCTGCGGGACTTCGGATGCCGTCATGATGCTCGATCACGCGCCAGTCGCCGGCGATCCCGGCAAGGCGCTCCTCGAACTCCACCGCGCGCCGGCCGTGCGCGACCACGGTGACGCGCGCCAGTGTGCGCGATCGGTCGTCGGCCAGCACGGATCCCACCGCGCGGGCGATCGGCCTGGACGGATCATGGCACGCGATGACGACGTCGACGAACGGCCTCGTCATGCCAGCCCTGCCAGCTGCGCCTGCTCGGCGAAGTTCGGCACGGTCTCCACGAGCTCGTCGAATGTCCCTCTGGCCGCGATGGTGCCGTCCTGCATGAAGCAGACCATGTCACTGTCGCGAATCGTGGAGAGGCGATGCGCGACGGAGATCGTCGTGACGCGGCCCTTCAGATCCTTCAGCGCCTTGCTCACCAGCGCTTCGGTCTTCGTGTCCAGTGCACTGGTGGCCTCGTCCAGAACCAGCACCAGCGGATCCGTGTAGAGTGCGCGCGCGATCCCGAGTCGCTGACGCTGGCCGCCGGACAGCGCGATCCCGCGTTCCCCGATCGGCGCGCGCAGCCCGCCTTCCCGCGCCATGACCGTCTCGAGCATCTGGGCGCTCGCGAGGCTCCTCTTCACGAGGTCGTAGTCGATGGCGTCCTCGTCCCAGCTGAGCGCGACGTTCTGGCTGATCGTGCCGTCGAACAGCGCGACCTCCTGGGGGACGTACCCCACCCTGGCGCGCCACGCGGCCATCACATCGATGACCGACTGATCGTCGAGATGCATTCCGCCCTGCTGCGGTGTGAGCAGGCCGAGGATGATGTCGACCAGCGTAGATTTGCCCGCGCCCGACGCCCCGACCAGCGCCAGCGTCGACCCCATGGGGATCGTCAGGTCGATGTCGCGCACCGACGGCTCCGAGGCACCGGGATAGGTGAACGAGAGCGATTCGAGGCGCAGGTGGCGCGGCTCGTCGGCCAGCGGCTCCTGGCCCAGCTGCTCCTGCTGGTCCATGTAGACCCGGGACGCCTGGATGTCCTCGATGACGCCCTCCACGTGCGGCAGGTTCGCCGTCGTGGCGGTGACGATGCCCTGGAAGCCCGTCAGCGAGGGCACCAGACGGAACCCCGCCACAGCGAACAGCGCCACCGACGCGAGCGCGGTCTCCATGCTGCCGAACGCCATCCCGATACCGCCCACCAGCAGGAACCCGCCCACAAGCGCCGCGTTGAGCACGAACCCCGGCAGCGAGCCCAGGAAGTTCATGTTCGCCCGCGCACGTGTGCTGAACGAGCGATTGTGATGAACGACACCGGCGATCTCGCCGGTCTTGTCACGGAGCGTGATCTCCTTGAGCGCCAGCATCATCTCGGTCATCAGCGCGGCGACGCGCAGCGAGTAAGTCAGCGCCACCCGCCCCGCCTGCACGACGCGTCGAGAGATGATGAAGTACAGCACCGCCATGATCACGCCGAGGTACACCACGGTGATGATCGCCGTCAGCGGCTGCGCGACGAAGATCACGCCGAGGATCAGCACGAACGTCACCGCCATCGACGGGAACTGGATGATCGGCAGCACGAAGCCCGTGATCGAGTTGGCGATGCCGACATCCGCGATGCGCACGACATGGGCGGTGTTGCGCGTGATCCGCAGCGTCCAGGGCGCCTTGATATACGAATCGAACAGCTGCCGGCCGATCTCCAGCTCGAACTGCGCCAGGCGCCGGGTCGCGAACCACTGCTGCAGCACGGACAGCGCGGACTTCAGCAGGATCAGCGCGGCGACGGCCACGATGACCCAGATGAAGGCGTCCTGAGTGATGCGCCCGATCAACGGCAGGGCGATGGGCTGCTGCGTGGTCATCGCCGGAAGCGTGATCGCCAGGAGCATCAGCGCGGCGACGTCGAGCACCGCCAGCAGGCACGACACGATCACATACCGGATCAGGTAGTTGCGGGCATCCGCGGGAAGATACGGCATCAGCTCCCGCAGCTTCGCGAGTACTCGGATCACAGCCGGACCGACGCTCCGTTCGACGCCGACTCCAGGGCGGCCTCCACGACGACGAGTGTCCGCTGACCCTGCTCCATGGTCACCAGATGCGACTTCTTGCCGAGGACGGCGTCGCGGAACGCCTCATGCTCGACACGGAGCGGCTCTCGCTTGGGGAATGCGTATCGTGTGACGTCTCCCTCTGAGACGCCGCGGAACGTGGTCATCGACTCCCACTCCAGCGGAATGGTGCCGTTGGCGTAGAAGGTCAGATCACCGGTCGCCGTATCGGCGATGAAGGTGCCCTTCTCCCCCGTGACGACCGTGAGCCGCTCCTTCATCGGGGACAGCCAGTTGACGATGTTGTTGACGATCACGCCCGACTCGGTACGTCCGGTGATCGTGATCATGTCCTCGTACTTGCGGCCCGACTTGAACGCGGTCTGGGCGAACACGAGCTCGTAGTCCGACTGCACGACCCACGCCGTCAGATCCACGTCGTGCGAGGCGAGATCCTTCGCCACGCCCACGTCAGCGATGCGTGCGGGGAAGTTGCTCTGACGTCGGGTGACGATCTGATAGACCTCGCCGAGATCGCCCGCCTCCAGGCGTGCACGCAGCTGCTGCAGCGCGGGGTTGAAGCGCTCCACATGTCCGACGGCACCGACCAGGCCGGCCGCCGCGAACGCGTCGACCATGCGCTGGCCCGCCTCGAGCGAATGCGCGATGGGCTTCTCCACGAGCGTGTGCACGCCGGCGGCCGCCAGCTTTAGCGCCGCGTCCTCGTGGAACCGCGTCGGCACGGCCACGACAGCCATGTCCAGTCCGGTGCCGATCAGCGCGTCGATGTCGGGGAGGACCTCCAGATCGCCCGCGACGCCGTGCGGGTCACCGCCGGGGTCAGCGATGGCGACGAGCTCCACGCCGTCGACCTCTCGGATCACGCGGGCGTGATGGCGCCCCATCATCCCGATGCCGAGCAGACCGACTCTCAGCGAATCGGCCATCAGGCACCCGCTCCGGCCACGGCGTTCACCGCGGCGACGATCCGGTCCAGGTCGCCCTGGCTCAGCGAGGGATGCACGGGCAGCGAGACGACCTCGCTCGCGGCGCGCTCGGTCTCGGGCAGCTCCAGGCCCGGGGCGTACGGCGCCAGCGACGGCAGTCGGTGGTTCGGGATCGGGTAGTACACGCCCGCACCCACCTGGTACTCCTCCTTCAGCGCCTTGACGAAGCCGTCACGGTCCTCGGGAACGCGGATCGTGTACTGGTGGTAAACGTGCACGGCGCCCGCGGCCACCGGCGGAACGACCACACCGCGCAGGTTCGCATCGAGGAACGCCGCGTTCTGCTGGCGCGTCTTCGTCCAGGCGTCGACCTTGGTCAGCTGCACCCGGCCGATGGCGGCGTGGATGTCGGTCATGCGGGTGTTGAACCCGATGAGCTCGTTCTGGTACTGGTGCTCCATCCCCTGGTTGCGCAGCAGCTTGACACGACGTGCGATCTCATCGGTCGAGGTGGTCACCATTCCCCCCTCGCCGCTGGTCATGTTCTTCGTCGGATACAGGCTGAACATCGCGAACTCGCCGAAGGAGCCGACCGGGCGGCCATCCAGCGACGCACCGTGTGCCTGCGCGGCATCCTCGTACAGCGCCACGCCGCGGTCGGCAGCGATCTTCTCCAGCTCGCGCATGCGCGCCGGGTGCCCGTAGAGGTGCACGGGCAGGATGCCCTTGGTCTTCGGAGTGATGGCCGCTGCCACCGCCTCGGGATCCATCGTGAACGTCTCCGGCTCGATGTCGACGAACACCGGAGTGCCGCCGGCGAGCGCGACGGAGTTGCCGGTCGCGGCGAACGTGAACGACGGGACGATGACCTCATCCCCCGCGCCGACGCCCGCGGCCAGCAGGCCCAGGTGCAGGCCGGAGGTGCCGGAGTTCACTGCGACGGCCGGACGACCTGGCACGAAGTGGGCTGCGAACTCCTGCTCGAAGGCCGCGACCTCGGGGCCCTGTGCCACCATGCCGCTGCGCAGCACGCGGTCGACCGCAGCACGCTCCTCTTCGCCGATGATCGGCTTCGCCGGGGGAATGAACTCGCTCACGCGACCTCCTTGGTCAGGATTCCGTCTTGTTCTGTGTAGTGGTCGCCCGTGACCGGGCAGACCCACGTCTTCTCATCGTCGCCCGCCTTCAGCGGCACGCCGGACTCCCCCACCCAGCCGATGCGGCGAGCGGGAACACCCGCCACCAGCGCGTAGGCGGGTACGTCCTTGACGACCACCGTGCCGGCGGCGACGGTAGCCCAGGCGCCGACCGTGACCGGTGCGACGCAGACCGCGCGGGCGCCGATCGCCGCGCCCTTCTCGATCCTCACGCCGACGGGCTCCCAGTCGTGCGCGCTCTTCAGCGAGCCGTCGGCGTTGATCGCCCGAGGGTAGGTGTCGTTGGTGAGGACCACGGCAGGGCCGATGAACACGCCGTCGCCGAGCTCGGCCGGCTCGTAGACCAGCGCGTAGTTCTGCACCTTGCAGTTGTCACCCATCTGCACGCCCGTGCCGATGTAGGCACCGCGTCCGACGATGCAGTTCTCACCCATGCGCACGCCCTCGCGCACCTGCGCGAGATGCCAGATCGATGACCCGTCACCGATGGAGGCATCGGAGGAGACGTCCGCGGAGTCGACGATCCGCACATTGGAGGGTGAAGTCACTGTGATGCCCTTTCGTCACCGCGGGGAGTCCCGGCGGAATCGTCTCCGATTTTACGCGCAGGTGAACCCGCCGCCTGTGAGACCACCCGGGCGACGCGCTCCGCGACCGCACGCAGGGACACGTGCTGCGCAGCCCATGACGCGCGACGCGTCCGCTCTCTCTCGGTCGTGCCGTCCCCGGCGTTCGCCAGGAGCTCGCGCATCGCGGACGCGACCGCCGTGGGCGTGAACTCCACCGCGCGCCCCAGCCCTGCTCCGCGGACCAGGTCGGCACCCGCGGAAGGTCCCGCGAACAGCACCGGTGTGCCGATCGCCGCGGCGGCATACGTCTTGGTGGGCTTGGCGAAGTCGTAGCCGATCCCCGGGACGATGCTCACCAGCGACGCGACCGCGCCGCGGATCCAGGATGCGGATTCGGGCGGGCTCACCACACCGCCGAACTCGACCCGGCCGGAGACCAGCTGCTGTGCGAGCGTTCTGAGATCCCCTTCGACCGATCCCTGGCCGAAGAAGCGCAGTCGCAGGTCGGGGAACTCATCGGAGAGCAGGGCGAACGCTCGGATGAAGATGTCGGGCTGCTGCCACTCCGACATCGTCCCGGTGTACACGAAGTAGGACTCCGAGGACGCCGGTGTCGCATCGGGCGTGAACAGCTCCGTGTCGATGCCGTTGCCGACCGTGGAGATCCTGCTCCGCTCCGCTCCCAGCAGCACGAGCCTGTCGGTGACCTCTTCCGACACGGAGATGATCGCGTGGGCGCGTCGGAGCACAGCACGCTCCATCGCCCGCATGACGGACACGACGATCCCAGGTGCTCCCATGGAGATCACGCCGTCAGTCCACACATCAGCGGCGTAGTACACGAACGGCCGACGCTTCAGCGCCGAGATCAGTGCCACGACGAGCCCGGTGGTCGGTGGCGATTCCGCCACAGCCACGTCGAAACGCTGTCCGATCATGCGGACGACGAGCGGGATGTCGAAGCTCATGTACTGCACATAACCGCGAACATTGCCCCCCGCATCCCGGAGAACCGGCCAGCGCCGCACGCGGATGCCGCTCTCATCGGGGACAGGAGGGGCCTGCCGCGGCGGCGTCGTCGTCAGCACGCTGACATCCATCCCCTGGGCGGACAGCCCCCTGGCGAGGGCTCCCAGCCGGAACGCCGCGGCATTGACCTCGGGCGGGAAGAGCCTGGATGCGATCACGACCTGCGCAGTCGATGTCATTCCTCGACGTCCCCCTCTCGTGGATCCGCGCCAGGCTCAGTGGCATCCGGAGCGCCGTTCTCGAGCAGCTGGATACGGCGTTCGTGGAACGCCGCCTGCTCCGCCAGCACTCGGAGCTTCTCCTCCATGCGGGTGAGCTCGGCCCCGTACTGCAGACTGACCAGGAACAGCAGAGCGATGGCCACGAAGAAGACCAGGTTCACGGGAATCGCGATGCCGAGCAGGCGCGCGGCCCAGCTCAGCGTCTGCGGGAAGACCGCGATGACGAGCGCGAGAACACCGCCGACGGACCACCACAGCGCGTGCCGCTCCCGCAGCGTACCGCGACGCATGAGCTCGATGATGGCGATGAGCGCCAGCACGGCTGCGACGATGCCGAAGATGTAGGTCATGGTGCTCATGTTCATGCGCGGCCCCCTGCCTTCGCCCGGGGGCGCAGCATCGCCAGGCTGAACGCCACGCACGCCCTCACCAGGTACACCGCCGCCTTGACCGGGCCGTGGGACGGCTCCCCAGCCTGCCGCCGGCGCATCTCTACGGGGGTCTGGCGGATCGTCAGCCCTGCGCGCGATGCGATGACGAGAGCCTCGACCGTGTCTCCGAGGTACTCGGCGGGGAACTCGACCGAGAAGAGGTCGACGGCGGCGGGCCCTGCGGCCTTGAAGCCGCTGGTCACGTCCGACAGTTCGGTGCGTGCGACGCGGCTGATCACGATCGACAGCACTCTCATCGCCCACCGCCTCGGACCCCGCACGCCGTAGTCTCCCCTTCCGGCGAATCGCGCGCCGATGACGAGGTCCGCCCGTGCGAGCGCGGCGATGAGCTCGGGGATGCTGGCCGGATCATGCTGACCGTCGGCATCCACCTGCACCACGATGCCGTAGCCGTGGTCGACCGCGAAGCGATAGCCGGCTCGCATGGCACCGCCGACACCGAGATTGAAGGGCAGCCGGAGCACTTCGGCACCGGCCTCGCGCGCACGCGCACCGGTCCGGTCGGTGGAGCCGTCGTCCAGCACCAGGCAATCGGCCGCGGGGTATGCGTCGCGCACGTCCCGGACCACGTCCGCGACGGATTCCTCTTCGTTCAGCGCCGGGATGACGACGAGAACGCGCTGATCAACAGGACGCATCGCCTCAGATTCTAGCGAGAGCATCCGCCGGACTACTGAGCGCACGCCGTGATGCGCCAAAGCGATGCGTCTCCGACGGAGTCGACGCGTTGCAAGCCGGGCTGCCCGGCGAAGTCCGTCATCCCCGGCATGACGTACCTGCCGGGGCCCTCTTCACCGGGGCCGAAGTCCAGCACGTACTCCGGATCCCCGTAGGCCTTCAGCGCGGCGCAGACCGCGGGGTCGGATGCCGCATCGCGCAGGCTCTGCGCCAGGAGACGCCACTGCGGGCTCTGCGGAGCCGACCAGGTGCGGGGGAACACGTCGACACCGCTGAGGAAGTAGCCGAAGCCCGAACCCGTCGAGGGATTGCCCAGCACTCTCGCTCCGGCCGGGACGTGCTCGGGGAGCCGCTCCAGCAGCGCCCGCCTGTCGGGGCTCAAGTACGAATCCGAGGCGGCGATGTACCGCGAGTCGCGGTCGTAGGTGCCCTGCGTGACCGCGGGCATCGCGACCGGCCGGATGAGGATCAGGACGATCATCACCACCGTGGCCACCACCATGCCTCCCACCAGCGCTCCCGCGCCGCTCTCGACACGATGCAGACGCCTGGCGACGAGGCGCACGAGCCCGTCGAGTCCGAGCGCGGCCAGTGGGATGACGACGATGGGCGCCAGCGCCGCGATGCGATACGGATCCGCATACCATGCCCCGAGAACCCGGTTGCGGATCAGCGGCGCACCCACCGCGGCTACCAGCAGGTACAGCACGGAGATGCCCGCCCAGGCCACGGCGAACCAGCGCAGCCGGGGGGACCTGACGGCCAGCACGAGCCCGATCAGCATGAGCAGGCTGATCACGAACGCGAAGGGGATCAGCACCTGCCCGTTCAGCAGCACGTCCACCACCGCCGCGAGCTTGCCGCTGATCGGCGCCCAGTGCGAGCCCGAGGTCCCTGACGACAGCCCCAGCCACATCCCGATCACAGCGCCCCACAGCGAGACGATCGCCACGACAGTCACCACAGGTCCCAGCGCACGCCGACGCGCGAGGATGTTCCCGCTCAGCCAGACCGCCGTGATCGCCGCCCACGGCAGGATGCCGGCCGGCTGCGCGAGCGCGAGCGCGGCAACGGAGACCAGCACGAGCAGCAGAGCCCTGGCCACGGTCGCCCAGCGCGCCGACCCCGTCCAGCGCGGCAGTGTGACGAGAACGCCGATCGCCGCGGGGATCATGGCCGTGGACAAGGCATTGGGGAACAGCACACCCCACTGGAACATCAGCAGGGGGAAGGTCTGCAACGCCCCGGCGAGCACTGCCGTGTATGCCGCGACGGTGTTCGACCCCGTCACCGCGCGCGCCAGCCACGCGAGCCCGAGGGTCCAGATCAGCGCGCCGATGACGAGCGTCAACATGTTGGCGGCCACGGGGATGGCCGCGCCCGTGGCCATCGCGATCAGCGCGACCATGCCGTGCCAGGCCGCCGGGTAGAACGAGGACGCGCCGATCACCGCGTTCACGTGCATGGAGGACGCGTCCCCGGTGTCGAGGATGTACCGCACGGCATTCATGTGGAACACCGCATCGTTGGTCTGAGAGATGCCCGATGGGTCGGAGATGTACGAGACCAGTCGCCAGGTTCCGAGGATGATGCCGATGGTCAGGGCCGTCGGAATCAGCCAGCGTCGTCCACCGTCCCCCCGCTCGTGCTGTGCGCCTCGCATCAGCCTGCCGAGCACCACGGCGAGACCCACGAGCGTCAGCGACGCGATCCCCCAGCTCAGCGGCGACCAGGAGATCCGTGCGGCACCGAGCACCATGGCGATGATGGCTGTGGCAGCGGTGGAGAACAGCGGTGCCGTCGCGAGCAGCGCGAGCCCGCGCATCCGCACGGCATAGAGCGCCGCGATGCCGGGGAGGAAGACGATCAGAACGGCTCCGAGGAGCACCGGAGCCTGTGCCAGCCAGTCGAGGATCACGCCTCGACCAGCGCGATCGCGCCCTCGAGTTCACCGTCGTAGATGACCTCGCCCTTGCTGATCACGACACCGCGCGTGCAGAGCTCCCGCACCATCTCCATGTCGTGGCTCACGACCACCAGGGTCTTGCCTCGCTCGATGAGCTCTTCGAACTTCTGCCGGCACTTCTCGCGGAAGGGCACATCTCCGACGGAGAGGATCTCATCCATCAGCAGAACGTCCAGCTCGACGTGGATCGCCACCGCGAAAGCCAGCCGCAGGAACATGCCGGAGGAGTAATGCTTCACCTCTTGATCGATGAACTCCTCTATCTCGCTGAAGGCGACGATCTCGTCGTACCGCGCCTCGATCTCGTGCTTCTTCATGCCGAGGATCGCGGCGTTCAGGAACACGTTCTCTCGTCCGGAGAGCTCCGGGTGGAACCCCGCTCCGACCTCGATGAGGCCTGCCACCCGCCCTCGTGTGAGGACCTCGCCGGCATCGGGCTCCATGACACCGGAGATCAATTTGAGGAGCGTCGACTTGCCGGACCCGTTCATCCCCAGGATCGCGACGGACTCCCCCTCTCCGATGACGAGATCGACGCCTTTCAGCGCTTCGAAGGTCGACGTCAGCTTGCGGCGCCGGACCCAGGAGACGACGGTGTCCTTCAGCGAGAAGGCATGGTTGAGCGTGAACGTCTTGCGCACGCCGTCGATGACGATGCTGGGGCGGATGGCTGCGGTGCTCATAGATCCTGGGCGAACTTTCCCTCAAGGCTGCGGAAGACGAACTGGCCGATCAGCAGCGTCGCGATGGCGATCAGCGCCGTCCACAGCGTGTTGATCGCCAGCCCCGGCGGCACCGCGGTCAGCGCGTCGCCTGCATACCCTGCCGCAGCCACGACGGTCTCGCTGGCCGGACGCCAGAATCCGTAGTGGAACAGCTCGACGCCCTGCGTGATCGGGTTGAGCATGTAGAGCTCGACGACCCAGTTGGGCCAACCGAGCTTTCCGACGATGGCATCATGCACCATCGTCCACGCGTAGAGCACCGGCGAGGCCCACGTGGCCAGCAGCAGCAGCAGTTCCACGATGTTCTCCGCATCGCGGTATCGCACATTCAGAGCGCCGAAGAACAGCCCGAGCCCCAGCGAGAAGACCATCACGATGGCCATGCCGGCCAGGATGCCGAGGACTCCGAGGATCGACGCGTGCGCCCACCATCCCATCAGCAGGGACACCAGGAAGAGCAGGGCCATCTGCGGCAGGAAGTGCACGAAGGAGACGAGCACGGCCGAGACCCCGAACAGCTGCCGCGGCAGGAAGACCTTGCGGACCAGCGCCGCGTTGCCCACGATCGCCGTCGTCGCGTTCTTGAACCCCTCGGAGAAGAGGTTGATGACGACGATGCCCGAGAAGAGGTAGACCGCGTAGTTGGGTACGCGATCCAGGTTCATGAAGATGCCGAGGACGACCCAGAACACCAGGAACTGCGCCGCAGGGCGCACATACGACCATGCCCAGCCCAGCACCGAATTGCGATAGCGCGTCGTGACGCCGGTGCGCACCAGCAGGCGCAGCAGATAGCGCCAGCGCACGACATCGATCAGCCCATGGCTCTTTCCAGGGGTTTCGAACTCGGTGCGCGGGACGGCAGTGAAAAGATCTCTGGTTGTGCTCACAGGGCCACTCGCTCGGATCCGGTGCTGACGGGGGTGTCGCACCGGCTATCCCACATCCTAGAAGAAGCCCCGCCTCGCTCGCTGTGAAGGCACGTTCTGACCGGCGACGCGTCTCGCGTCACCGGATCTGCGCCATGGACTGCCAGCTGGAGCCGACCTGCTTCCTCGGCTTCCAGCTGCCCTTGCCGTCTCCGGGGTACAGGTACATCGTGCCGTCGGCCGAGACTGCGAGCAGGTCGGGATGACCGTCGCCGTCGAAGTCGCCGGGGCTGAGGACGTTCTTCATCACCTGCCAGCCGTTGCCGACCTGTCGCGCGGTCCCCCACTTGCCGGTGCGGCTGATCGGGTAGGCGAACAGCCGCCCGTCGGGGAGCCTCGCCAACAGGTTGCTGCTGCCGTCAGTCTTCAGGTCACCGGCGTAGAAGACATCACTGAAGGGCACCCACCCCTGTCCGACCTGCTGTCCGACGCCCGTCAGCCACCCGCCGCGACCGTTGCCGCGATACAGCCAGAGTCCGCCGTTCTTCGCGACCGCGAGCACGTCGGCGTTGCGGTCGCCGTCGAAGTCGAGTCCTCCGATGACCTGCAGGAAACCGCCCCATGAGGTACCGATCCGCACGGCGGGGTCGAACCCGCCGGAGGCGCGTCCGCGAAGCAGCAGCAGCGCTCCGGCGGAGTCGATGCGCGCGATGTCACGGTTGCCGTCGCCGCTGAAGTCGCCGAGCGCGACGACACGGTCCTTGGCGCCCCATTGGCCGATCGTCGTCGTCTTCGTCCACGAGCCGGAACCGTTGCCGCCGTACACCAGCGCCTGCCCGGTCGCCGTCAGCGCCAGAACGTCAGCGCCGCCGGCGCCGTCCACGTTCCCTGCACCGGCGATGGGCACGCGCGGCAGTGTGACGGAATCGCCGCCGCCGGCCATCGTCACCATGGTCTGCCACCCGGCCCCGACGGGCTCGACGTACGCCACCGAACCATTGCCGAGGCCACGGTACAGCGACATCTGGCCGTCCGTCGACACGGCGAGGATGTCCGCGCGGTTGTCGCCGGTGAAGTCTCCGGGCGAGAAGAACGTCGTCATTCCGCTCCACCCGGTGCCGATCTGCACAGGCGCGTTGAGCGTTCCCCGGCCGGTTCCCGAAGCGAAGAAGAGAACGCCGGAGCGGTCTCGGGCCAGGACGTCCGGATACCCGTCGTTGTCGAGGTCCACACCGCCGGTGATCTGGTCGTACCCGCCCCATCCGGAGCCGATCTGCACGGGCGCGCGGAATCCCCCGCGATCGTCGCCTGCGCGGAGGAAGAGCCGTCCGGCCGCATCGGTGGTGTACATGCCCGACACGCCCTCAGACTTGGCGTCTCCGGCCGAGGTCGCCAGCACGATGCCGGCCCACGAGCCGGCCAGCGCGGTCTTCGCCGAGAAGCGGTTCGTACCGTTACCGCGGAGCAGATAGGCCGCCGACTTCGTCCGATCCAGCACGACGAGATCCCGGTATCCATCACCGTCGAGATCACCGACGCTCAGCAGTTGGCCCGAGGTCGGCAGTCCGGTGGCGAGCTCCTTGCGCGCTCCCCAGACGCTCTGCCCGAACGGGTAGCCCCACAGCACTCCCGTGGAGTCGATGGCTCCGACGAAGTCGGACCTGTCCAGTGAAGCGAGCGTCGGCGTGGGCGGAGGCGGGGTCGGTGCGACCGGGGGAATGGTCTGCGTCGACCCGAACCAGTCGGTGAAGTAGTTGTAGAAGTTGCGGTTGCCGTAGCTGGAGCATCCATCACCGGTGCCATAGCCGGCGCGCAGTGCCGCGGCATTCGGCTGATACGGCGTGTAGTAGTAGAGCGCGGAGGTCGCCTTGTTCGCGACGTATACCGGCGAGGAGCCACAGGCCCTGTTCGGGTGGTACAGGATGTTCCACGTGTGGCCAGGCGCGTACCAGGTGAAGTACTTCCCCTCCATGTACATCTGCATCTGACGGGCTGCGCCGTAGATCTGGTAGAAGAATCCGACGTAGGCCGGATTGCACGCCGCATCGTCAGGGCAGCCCTGGCCGAGCGCCTTGTCGTAGCGCCATGCACTGGGCCACGTGTGGGTGACCAGGCCCTGCTCCTTCTGGAGCATCACGATCAGCACCTGCGGATTGATGCTGCACGACTGAGCCACCCGGTAGATGATCCGCGCAGCGGTCTCGTTGGCCGCGCCGGTGTATCCGCTGCAGTACTTGTCCGCAGGCCGGTTCACCGACGTGGTGCGATAGTCCTTCAGACAGACGATCGGGCCGAACTGGTCGGAACCACCCAGGCACGTCTTCACCTTCGAGTTGAAGAACGATTGGATCTGCGCCTCGGTCATCGTCGACTTGCTCGTGAAGACCGCGTCGCTGATGATGTTCCCTGCCGAGAACCCGGCGAGCGATGCCTGCACCGGCCCTCCGACGGTCGCCTGGGCAGGAGGCGTCGACGTCGCCGCGACTGAGGCTGGAGTCGCGAAAGCAGGCACAGCCGTACCGAAGATCGTCGCGAGGATGGCGATCAGAACCACCGTCAGACGACCCGAGCGGAACGCGCGCGCGTTGGGGATACCGCGGGAATGCATGTGACTAGTGTGACGGAAGTCGCGCAATGATGCCAGTGGGAACATTTCCGGCCGCAACCGCATCGGCGTTTCGCCGAGATTCGAAGGCCCCACTCAGCCTCGCACGTTCACAGTTCGGCGTGCAGCGCCCACAGCCGTTCGGCGGAGCTCGCCCACGAGAACGCCCGCGCGCGGTCGGCGGCCAGCACCCTCAACCGCTTCTCCCCCGCACCCACCGCGTCGATGACGGCATCCGCAACCTCCCGCGCATCCACGACCGCACCGCCATCGGCGATCACGTCGTGGTGCACGCCGGAGGACACCGCCACGAGCGGCACCGACAGCGTCATCGCCTCCACGGCCCGCCAGGGCCATGCAGACTCGTCTGACGTCGCGACGAACGCCGCCGCACCGCCGAGCACGGCCGCGCGATCCTCCACACCCAGCTCACCGCGCAGGTGCGCACGATGCTCCGGCAGTCCTGCGGCAGAAGCGGCATCCGCCAGCAGCGGCTCCCCGCCCGGGGCGACGTCCAGCACGACGGCATCCACCCCTGCGCGAGCGGCGGCCTGGAACCCGACCGCGAGGGATTCCGCATCGCCGGACAGCACGACGTAGCGCTCGGGAAGCTGCAACTCACCCCGTCGCGCGACCGCGTCGGCGGGCACGCGGAAGTCCTCCGGCGCTGCCCCGGCGATCACGCGGATGCGGTCGCCGAGCCGCGCGATCTCACCCAGCCGGCGTCCCATCGCGTGCGAGGGGACGACCACGGCATCCGCATGCTTCGCGGCGCGCTTGAGCATGCCCCGCTGCCACGCGACGTTGGCCTTCGGCAGCGACTCCGGATGCTCCCAGGCCCGCAGATCCCACAGCGCGACCGTGGTCTGGTCGTTGTCGTTGCTGCGATCATGGCGCACCAGCGGGGCCATCAGGCTCGGCGCGTGGATGAGCCCGCCCCCGACACCGGCGGTGATGCCCAGCTGCCAGGCGGCCGTCAGCTCGGCCCTCGCCAGCGGCAGCGTGTGCACATCCTGCACGCCCTTCAGCCGCAGCTCGGCGCCGCGCGGCACCAGCGCCGCCACCGCACAGCCCCGGGGGGCTGTGGCGATCAGGCCGGCCGTCAGCGACAGCGCCGCGGCCGCCTGATCGGCGTCCACGACCTGCGACACCTGATCGAGCACCACCCGCAACTGCACACTCATGAGGCAAGCCTAAGTGCGCACCCGCGAGAACGCCCGAGGCGCGACCGCGCAGAGCCCGAACGAAGCCCACCGGTTCGTGCTTGAATGCTCCGGTGACCGACGACTCCGCAGCGCTCCCTCCCGCATCGCACCGCAGACGGTGGATCGGGTGGTCGATCACCGCTCTCGTGGTGCTTCTGCTGCTGTGCATCGGGTGGGTCGTCGTGCGCGGGCTGAACGCCGTCACCGACCTGCAGGCGGTGAAGACCTCCGCATCTCAGCTGCGCACGGATGTCGCCGCCGGGGACCTCAGCACCGCCACCGCCGAGGCCCACAGCCTCGCGAAGCACGCCGACTCGGCACGCGGACTGACCTCCGACCCGATCTGGCGGGCGTTCGAGATCGTCCCCTGGCTCGGCCCGAACCTCACCGCCGTGCGCGAGGCCGCCCGGATCGCCGACGACATCGCGACCGAGGGGATGACGCCCCTCCTGGCCGCATCCGAGGGGATCGACCTGAAGCGCTTCGGCCTGCATGACGGCGCGATCGACCTCGCTCCGTTCACGAAGGCGCAGAAGCCGCTCGCCGCCGCGGCAGCCGCGTTCTCGCGCGCCTCCGCCGACGCCGGTCGCATCGGCACCGACTCCCTGCTCCCGCCGCTGGCAGATGCCGTGTCCGAACTCCGAAGCACCGTCGACGAGGCGAACGGGATCGTCGGGACGCTGCACGACGCGGCAGCATTGATCCCGTCGATGCTGGGCATCGACGGTCCCCGAACCTATGTCATCGCCATGCTCAACAACGCCGAGCTGCGCTCCGACGGCGGCATCGTCGGAGCGCTGGCGGTCGTGCAGGCAGATCACGGATCACTGAGCATCGCCGGCCAGGCATCCACAGCCGATTTCCCCGCCCTCGCCGACCCGCTTCCGTTGAGAGCTTCGACCACGGCACTGTTCGGCGACGGCCCCGGTCGCTACATCCAGAACATCTCCAGCATCCCCGACTTCGCCGAAGCCGCACCGCTGCTCGCCACCCGCTGGCAGGACAGGTTCGGCGCCCGCATCGACGGGGCCGTCGCCATCGACACGGTCGTGGCCCAGCACCTGCTGCGCGTCACCGGGCCGCAGCAGGTCGGCCCACTCCGGCTCGACGCCGACAATGTGCTGCGCACCCTGCTCTCCGACGTCTACCGGCTCGTGCCCGATCCGCGTGCTCAGGATGCCGTGTTCGCCGGCGTCGCCGGCCGGCTGTTCACCGCGGCGCTGCACAGCCAGGATCCCCGCGCACTCGTCACCGCGATGGCGGATGCCGCCGCGGAGAACCGCATCCGACTATGGAGTGCCCGCGACGACGAGCAGCGCATCATCGCGGCATCCGCTCTCGGCGGTGCACTCCCCCGCGACACGGCCGAGCATCCGCATGTCGGCGTGCTGATCAACGACACAACCGGCGGAAAGATGGACTACTACGCGAAGGCGAGCATCACCGTCGCCACCGGCGTGTGCCACGGCGACCCGACCACGCGCGTCAGCGTCACCTGGACCAACACGGCCCCGGCGGATGCCGCCACGTCATTGTCGGAGTACGTCACCGGCGGCGGCCACTACGGCGTGGAGCCGGGCAGCATCGGCACGCGCATCGCCGTGTACGGCCCCGAAGGAGCCACACCCACGAACATCCGACGCGATGGCGTCGAGGAGAAGGTGCAGACCGCCGACCTCGACGGGCGCATCGCCATCCAGCACGACTTCGTTCTGGCGCCCGGCGCCACCAGCACCATCACCGTCGACTACATCGGCACGGGCACCGGCATCCGGTCGACCGACATCGTGCACACGCCGATGGCATCCGATCCGAAGGTGGAATCCGTAAAACTCTCCTGCGCGTCGTGACATTCGACTCCGGATGCGATAGCTTTTCTCGTACTGGGGAATACCGGGCTCACTGATTCTGCCGTGGGGGCAGAAGGGCCCAGCATCCGGGGGCTGGGGAGTCATCGGATGTGATTCCGCATGGATTCTGGGGAGAATCATGCTGAACAAGAGAAAGACGGCTGCGCTCGGCCTTGCCGTTGCCGCACTCGTGCTGGCTGGTCCGACGGCCGCTTCGGCGGCGACCTACACCGACGGGCCCGATGTGTCCGTCGATCACCCGGGTATCGGTGTCTGCGAGGTGTCCTCCGTCATCTTCGGCGCGGGCTTCTTCCAGGCGAACGAGCACGTCCCTGTCTCGATCGCCGGCGCGAACGCGTCGAGCGCGAGCATCACGGACAACACCGCGCATGCCGACGGCAGCATGGTGGCCTCGTTCCGTCCCCCGGCTGATGGGCAGGGCGCCTACGAGCTGTCGTTCGGCGGATCGCGTCCGTATGTCGCCACGATCGTCGTGTCCCACGGGCACGACGCCGTCGCGAACTGCGACCACGATCCGAACGTCGCCGCCCTCGCATCCACGAACTCCGGCACCACGCTCGCCATCACCGGCGGCACGGTGTCCGGCTGGGTCCTCGGAGGCGGCGCACTCGCGCTGGTCGCCGGTGGCGCACTCGTGGTCGTCGGCGCGAAGCGCCGCAGCCGACAGGGCTGAGCGCCGCCGAGCCACCGGTGGTGGTGACACCTCCCCCTCGTGTCACCATCACCGGGAGGTCCGTCCGCATCCGGGTCCTGCGACCCGGATGCGGACTTCTCCATGCCCGGGAGGCGCTGACCCTCAGTTCGTGGGCGCGGGCGTCGAAGTCGGCGGATGCAGCGCGTCCTTCACCATCTTCAGGATCAGGGCGAAGTCGGGTGTCTTCTCCGCGATGCCGTTCTCCGGAGTCAGCTCGAGCTGCTTGACCGGCTGCTTCTTCGCCTTCATCATCAGGTCGAAGAACTCCGGCAGCTTGTCCTGCGGCAGATCGGTGCTGGCCAGCGCCGTACCGGCGTTCATCACGTCGGTGAAGTGCGTGAGCACATTCTGCGGCGTGAACTGGGCCAGGATCGCCTCCTGCAGCTGGCGCTGCCGCTTCATCCGGTCGTAGTCGCTCGTGGTGTACCGCGAACGGGCGTACCACTGCGCGGTGTCGCCGTTCATGTGCTGCTGACCGGGCTCGATCCACCCGATGGCCCAGTCGTTCACGTCCTTCGCACCCTGCCCGGGTTTCGGCCCGCCCTTCGGCAGCCGTTCCGTCACGTTGATGTCCACACCGCCCAGCGCATCGATGAGGTCGGCGAAACCGTTCATGTCGACGAAGACGTAGTACGGGATCTTGATGCCCAGCAGGCCCTCGGCCGCGTCCTTGGTGGCTTCGATGCCCGGTGTGGAGCCGTGCGCGGCGGCATCCGGGTACAGGCTCTTGCCGTGGTCGGGACGGCATACCTCGGCGGCGGCGCGCACGTGGTTCATCCAGCCGTTCCAGCCGCAGGTGGCCGAGCCGTGCCCCTCGAACCCGTTCGGGTACAGCTTGTGCATGGGACTGTCGTCGGGGAAGTGCACCCCGGGCAGCTCGCGCGGGATGCCGGTGATCGTGACAGCTCCGGAGGTGGCGTTGACCGAGACCACCGAGATGCTGTCGAAGCGCATGGAATCGCGGCCGTCACCGCTGTCGGCGCCCAGCAGCAGGATGTTGTAGTAGCCGTCGCTGGGCGGCACGCTGGGCCCGCTGTTGGCGAAGAGCTTGCCGAACGCGCCGCGGCTGGCCGCCGCGATGCCCGAGCCGTACACGGCCCCCGAGGCGACCAGTGCGAGCACCAGGAGCGACGCGATCGGTGCCAGCCACCGCGTGATCGCCGGCAGCTTCACCAGCCGCAGCAGCCGCAGCGTGTCGACGGTCAGTACGACCCACAGCAGCGCGTAGCCCAGCAGCAGCACCTGAACGATGGTGAGCGCGAACCAGGACGGCCAGCCGCTGAACAGCCAGATCGCGGCCAGCTGCGCGAACAGCGCCAGCCCCGCGGCGACGATCGCCAGCAGCCACATCACCAGGGTCGCGCCGAGGCCGAACCGTCCCAGGCGGCGGTTGCCCGCCAGCACCTGCACGGAACCCGGAACCAGCACGTTCAGCACCACCAGCCACCACGCCCGGCGCCCCATCGTCGCGGAGTCCTGCACATCCGGATGCCGCAGCGGATGCTGCTCGATCAGTGGACGCGTGCGCTGCTGCGGGGAGCGCGGCGCCGTCAGGGTCACAGGGCTTCCTTCAGCCGCCGGTTCTTCTGCTCCACCTGGCCCTCGAGGTCGCGGGCGTAGGCCTCGATGCGGTCTGCGAGGGCGGCATCCGCTGTTCCCAGGATGCGGGCGGCGAGGATGCCGGCATTGCGCGCGCCGCCGATGGACACCGTGGCGACGGGGATGCCCGCGGGCATCTGCACGATGGACAGCAGCGAGTCCATGCCGTCCAGGTATGCCAGCGGAACGGGCACGCCGATCACGGGCAGCGCGGTCATCGACGCCAGCATGCCCGGCAGGTGGGCCGCTCCCCCGGCTCCGGCGATGATCGCCCGGATGCCGCGGCCGCGCGCCTCGCGCGCGTAGCTCATGAGCTTGTCCGGAGTGCGGTGCGCCGAGACGACCTCGACCTCGTGCGGGATGCCGAAGTCGGTCAGCGCCTGCGAGGCGTCGCTCATCACGCGCCAGTCGGAGTCGGAACCCATCACGACGCCGACGAGGGGCGAGCTGGAGGAATGCAGCGGCTCAGTCACCCTGACAGGCTACGGCGCGCCGCTGTGAGTTCCTCGCAGCGGCGCGCAGCACTCGGCTCAGACGAGTTCCGAAGTGGCATCCTTCTCGATGATCGTCCGAAGCATCCTGATGCCCGTCTCCCACCCGGGCGTGGCACCGCCTGCCGCATGGATCGCCGTACGCACTGCCGACATTGCGACAGCCAGTGCCTCGACTTCGTCAGCTCCAGGGGTGACCATGCTGAAAGTGAGCACGTCGTCAGCCGTCGCCAGGTCATGATCAAAGATGCCGCTGAGGTCGAAGAATGCGTCGGCGACGGTCACGAACTCACGCTCCGTGAGCGGGTACGCAGTGCCGACCTTCACCTCGATGGCGTACTCGTTCTCGTTCGTCATCTCGGCTCCCTTCCGTTCCAGCAATCGGTCCGGTGGAACCACGCTGAAAGATTCGTAACGTACCTGCCACCCGATGGGGTCATGTGAACTGTCTTCAGATGACGGCCACAGGCGCACTTTCCGACGTAGTACTTCCGGCGCTTCTCGAAGTTCCAACCGTGCGATTCAGCTTCTCGTATGACCGACTCTAGTTCCTTGTCCGGATGTTTGGGCCGTTCTGGCATCGTGGCCACCCCCTCCGGATTCACCATAGGCGCGGCCTCAGACGTTGAGGGCGATGCTCAGAGGAACTGGGAGGCTGCGGAGCGGGCCGTGTAGACCACGTCGTCGAGGTCGGCGCCCGACACGTTGACGTGACCGACCTTGCGGCCCGGGCGCGGCGACTTGCCATAGGTGTGGATCTTGGCATCCGGATGCTCGGTCATCGCCTGCGCGAACCGGTCCTCCAGCGCCCCATCGGCGGGGCCTCCGAGGATGTTGACCATCACGGTCCACGGCGCACGCGTCTCGGTGCGGCCCAGCGGCAGATCCGCGACGGCGCGCAGGTGCTGCTCGAACTGGCCGGTGACGGCGCCGTCCTGACTCCAGTGCCCGCTGTTGTGCGGACGCATGGCCAGCTCGTTCACGAGGATGCGCTCGTCGTCGGTCTCGAACAGCTCCACGGCCAGCATCCCGGTCACGCCGACGCCCTCGGCGACGGTGCGGCCGATCCACTCGGCGACCTCTGCCAGCCGCGCGCTCGCCTCGGGCGCGGGGGCGATGACCTCGGCGCAGACGCCGTCGCGCTGCACGGTCTCCACGATCGGGTACGCGACCATCTCGCCACCGGGCCGGCGGGCGATCTGCTGCGCGAGCTCGCGGGTGAACGAGACCAGCTCCTCCACCAGCAGCGCATCGCCGTCGGCCAGCTGCGCGAACCAGTCCTCGGCCTCGGTGCCGGCGTGCACGACCCTCACCCCGTGCCCGTCGTAGCCGCCGCGCGGCGTCTTCACCACCGCACCGCCGTTGTGGTCGTCTATGAAGGCCTGCAGCTCGTCCGCGTTCCGCACGGGGGCCCAGTCCGGCTGCGGGATGCCGAGCTCGGCCATCCGGCGGCGCATCAGCAGCTTGTCCTGCGCGAACTGCAGGGCATCGGGACCGGGATGCACCTGCACGCCGTCGGCGATGAGGGCGCGCAGCACCTCCTGCGGGACGTGCTCGTGATCGAAGGTGACGACATCGACGTCGCGCACGAACGCGCGCACGGTCTCCAGATCGTGGTAGTCGCCGACGGCGGTGGCTGCGAGCTTGGCCGACATCCCCTCGTCCTCGGCGAGGACCCGCAGCTCCAGCCCCAGCTCGACCGCCGGGGCGATCATCATCCTGGCCAGCTGGCCCCCACCGATCACTCCCACACGCACGGTCATCCGCGGCTCCTCTCGTCGGTGACCATTCTTCCGCATGCGGGGAGGAACGGAACGCGAAGGATCAGTCGGCGGCGAACCCGGACTGCGCGTCGCGGTGCGCGAGGATCTGATTCACCTCGACCTGGTCGGCCAGCACCTCGTGCACGAGGTTCACGCTGGGCACGTTCACGAGCCGCAGCGGCGCATCCACGCCGTTGCTGAGCGTGATGGTCCCCGCACCCCACAGGCGCTGGAGGGGCCCCCGGCGCACAGCGATCGAATAGCCGCGGGTGTGCGAGAACTCGCGGCGACGGCGGGAGCCGATCCCATCCTGCACGATCACGCGACGCGTGGTGATCGTGCACGTGCGCGACAGCCACACCAGGAACGGCACGATCACCAGCAGTACCAGCGCGACGACGCCGCCGCCCAGCAGCATCCAGTCCTCGAACGGCGGTGTGAGGTTGCCGAACAGGAACCCCACCGCGCCGGCGACGCCGATCAGCACCAGCGCGCACCAGAACAGCCGACGCGCATGACTGCGGAAACGGGCGACCAGCAGCTCCTCGACGGGCGCACCGGGCGGCGGCATCATCGGCCGTCCGCCGAGCGTCACGGGCTGGGTCATGTGTCCATTGTGCCCGGAGAGCGACGATTTCGATGCGCAGGCGCGCTCAGCGGGCCTGGTGAGCGGACCGGCTCAGCCGCCGACCGTGCGCGAGCAGCGGCGCTGCGACGGATCCCAGGCGCGGCGCACGTGCACCACATCGCCCGCGGCGACCTCGTGCAGCCCGGCGCCGTCGTCGACCACCAGCCTGCCGTCGGCGGCCAGGCGCACGGCGGTGCCGGTCAGGATCGAGCCGCCGGGCAGCGACACGGTGACGGCCTGCCCGAGGGTCCGGCAGCGCTCGGTCGCCTCCGCGTGCAGCGCGTCGGTTCCCAGAGAGCGGATGCCGCGCTGCAGCCCGGTGAGGTAGTCGGCCAGGAGCCGATCAGCATCCACCTCTGCGCCCAGCGCGGCGAAGGAGGTCGCGGTGGGCACCGGCAGCTGCGCGGCGGTCATCGTGGTGTTGATCCCGGTTCCGACGATCACCGCGCCGCCCGCGACCTCGGCGAGGATGCCGCAGATCTTGCGCCCGTCCACGAGCACGTCGTTGGGCCATTTCAGGCCGACCTCGTGCCCGGGCAGCTGCGCGGCCACGGCATCCGTCATCGCCACGCCCGCCGCCAGCGGGATCCACCCCCACGCGTCCGCATCGGCGGGCAGGTCGCGCAGCAGCACCGACACGGCCAGCGCCGTCCCGGCCGGCGTGCTCCAGGTGCGGTCCAGCCTGCCGCGGCCGGAGGTCTGCGTGTCGGTCAGCAGCACCGACAGGTGCGGCCAGGACGCCTGATCCGCCACGCGTGCGCGGAGCTCGGCATTGGTGGAGGCGCACTCCGGCAGCACCAGCAGGCGTGCGGCGATGCGCTCCGCGAGAGGCAGTCGCATCAGTCCTCGTCCTCGTCCTCGTCCTCGTCACTGACGTCGGCGTCGTCGAGTTCCGCCGCGGCGGCCGCGTCGCGGGCGTGCCACTCATCCCACTTCTGCATGAGCTGCTCGATGGCGGCGTGGAACTTCGCCGTAGCGACGCCCGGCGCGGTGTCGCCGAAGTAGTGCTGCACCCAGGTGCGCAGGCGCTCCACGGCATCCGCATCAGCACTCACGCGCTCGGCCTCGGCGACGATCTCGGCCGCACGATCCGCGGGCAGCCATTCGCACGCCGACAGGTAGCCGGACTCGTCGATCGAAGCGCGCTCATCCGCTGGCCGGGTGATCAGCAGCGGCTTGCCCGCCGCCAGCCGGTCGTAGACCATCGCCGAGATGTCCACGACGGCGACGTCAGCGACCGCCAGCTGCCAGCCCAGCTCGGGACCGTCGTCGTAGACGTGGTGCGCGGTCGGATCCGCCGCATTGGCCTCTGCCACCGCGGCCAGGATGCGGCGGTGCGCGGCGCCGTACTCGTCGCTGACCACGCCGCTGCGCGGGTGCGGCCGGTAGATGACCCGGTGCTTCGGGCTGGCCAGCAGCGCGCCCACCAGTGCCTCGCCGTGCGTGGCGATGGAGCCGTAGTGCGCCGAAGGCCGGTCGCCCTCCCAGGTGGGCGCGTACAGCACGACGGTGCGCTCATCGGGCGTGAACGGCAGCGTGCCGGAGTAGTGGTCTGCCTGCGGGCGGCCGATCTCGATGGTGCGACGGTCGAGGTCGTAGTCCCACAGCGTGCGGCTGAGCCGTTCGCGGGCGGCCTGCCCGGCGATCAGCGCGTAGTCGTACGCCTTGTACTGGTTGGTGGTCATGTACATCTTGTCGGACTCGCCGTGGTTGATGAACACGTGCCAGCGACGTCCATACCGGAACATCTGGAAGTTGCGGGTGTTCTGATTGACGTACAGCACCACGCGGATGTCCTGCCTGGCCAGGAACTTCTCCAGATTCCGCACCGTGGGGGTGAATGCCACGGGCAGGCCGCTCTCCTCGATGAGCTTCTCCGCACCGGTCGCGCTGCGCGCGAGGACCACGACGGGCCACCGCTGGGCCAGCTGCGCGAGCGGCGCGTACCACTGCCGCATCTGATACATGTTCACGGCGCCGTCGGCGAAGTACACCGCGATGCGGAAGTGATCCTGAGGATGCGGATCCTGCGCCTGCAGAGTGCGTCTGACCCGCTGCACCGCCGAGCGCGAGGTCAGGGCCTTGCGCAGCAGCCGATATGCCTTCTTCCCGTCCGATACGACACCCATCCCTCCAGAATACGGGGTGCGCCGGCTCGGTCCGGGGTCGCGCCGCCCCGCCCTGCACCCGTCCTTCGGGTTGCGGACCGCGCCGCATGACATGATCGACGGGTGCAGGATGACGAGAGAGCCGCAGCCGAGGGCGTCTCCTTCGTCATGCCCGTGCTCAACGAGATCGACTACCTCGAGCACGCCGTGCACTCGGTGCTGTCGCAGGACGTCGACGGCCCGACCGAGCTGATCCTCGCGCTCGGCCCCTCGTCGGACGGCACCACCACCCTCGCACAGCGGCTGGCGGATGCCGATGAACGGGTGCGCCTGGTGCAGAACCCGCAGGCGCACATCCCCGTGGGGCTGAACGCCGCCATCCACGCCAGCAGATATCCGACCATCATCCGCGTGGACGCGCACTCCGAGCTGTCGGACGGATACGCGCGCCGTGCGCTGGAGACTCTGAAGCGCACCGGCGCGGCCAACGTCGGCGGCGTCATGCGCGCAGACGGCCGCACGCCCTTCCAGCGCGCCGTGGCCAAGCTGTACAACGCCCCGGTGGGGCTCGGCGGCGGCGCCTACCACGGCGGCGCACCCGAGGGCGAGGCGGAGTCCGCCTATCTCGGCGTGATGCGCCGCGAGGTGCTCGACGAGGTCGGGCTGTTCGACGAGAGCATCCGCCGCGGCGAGGACTGGGAGCTGAACCTGCGCATCCGCCAGGCCGGGCACAGGGTGTGGTTCGATCCGGCGCTCTCGGTGACGTACTGGCCGCGGGAGAGCTGGTGGCGGCTGGCCAGGCAGTTCCGCGCCACGGGCGCCTGGCGCGGCGAGCTGGTGCGCCGGTACGGACGCAGCAACAGCCTGCGCTTCTTCGCCCCGCCTGCGCTGGTGGCCCTCGTCGTGCTGGCCTTGATCACCGGCATCCTGCAACTGACCGGAGTGCTGCACGGGCTGGCCGGGATGATCTGCTCGGTGATCTACCTGCCGCTGGTCGCCTACGTGCTGCTGGACCTGGCGGTCGGGTTCGCCGGCGTGGGCATCGCCGCAGGACCCCGGAGCCTGCACGAGCGGCTGTGGACGCTGGCCGTGCTGCCGACCATGCACATCTCGTGGGGGCTCGGGTTCCTCGCGGGCGTGCTGCGCGGCGCCGGCGACACGGTCGACGCCTCCCGCCTGGGCTCGCGCAACACCCCGCTCCCCTGACGGAAGACCCGTCTGTGCGGCGCGCCGCTCAGGCGGTGAGCCAGCCCAGATCGAGGATGCGGGAGACGACCCTGTCGGCCGCCGCGCCGTCGTCGAGACGGTTGAACTGCGCGGTCCAGGCGGCGTAGTGCTCGGCGTACGCCGCCGGACCCTCGTCGTCGTTCACCGCGTCGATCAGCTCGTCCTGCGTGCGCACCAGCGGTCCGGGCGCGCGCTGCGCGAGATCGAAGTAGAAGCCGCGCAGCTCGCCGCGATAGTGCTCCAGATCGGGCACCAGGAAGTACATCGGCCGCCCGGTGACGCTGAAGTCGAACATCACCGAGGAGTAGTCCGTGATCAGCGCGTCGGAGATCAGCAGCAGCCGTGCGGTCTCCGGGTATCCGGTCACGTCGATCACGCGGGAGCCGGCGCGGTCGCGGCCGGGCCGCAGGGTGCGCGAATGCCCGCGCACCAGCACCACCGAGTCGGTGCGGGCCGCCAGCTCCTCGGGGTCGACGAAGTCCACCATCTCGGAGCGGTCGTCGCGCCAGGTCGGCGCGTACAGCAGCACCCGCTCGTCGGGTCCGATGCCCAGCTCCTCGCGGATCGGCGCCGGATCCCCGGCCACCAGCAGGTCGTTGCGCGGGTAGCCGTCGGTCCAGATCGGCCGTCCGAAGAACGCGTACGCCTTCTTCAGCACCCGTGCGGCGTAGGTGTTCTGCGCGAGCAGGGCATCCCAGCGCCGCGACTCCTTGACCACCGCTGCCATCCGCCGGGGGTCGAAGCCGGGCCGGTGCAGCGCAAGGCGCTTGAGCGGCGTGCCGTGCCAGGTCTGCAGGACGTGCTGCCCGGGCTTGCGCACGAAGCGCCGGCGCAGCCAGTCGTTGACGATCAGCATCCTCGACTCGGCGCGGGCGCGCCACCAGTCCGGGCTGCCCTCCACCACGGCGATCGCGCCGTCGGGGATCTCCACCGACAGATCGGCGACCGCCCAGTAGCGGGTGACGGACGGGGCCCGCTCGGCCAGCACCCGGTCGATGGCGCGCGGGTTGCAGCCGGAGGTCTGCCCGTAGAAGCTCTCGAAGAACACGGCGTTCTCGCCGGCGCCGATCTGCGACGCGTAGCGCTGCTCGAGCGTGCGCTGCCCCTCCGCGGTCTCGTACACGGGGTCCAGCGGGGGCGCCACGGTCGCCACGGCATCCGTCACCTCAAGACGCAGGGTCGGCATCAGCACGGGCTCGACCCGAAGCCCCTCGAGATCCACCCCGGCGATCTCGATGGAGTACTCCCCCGCCGGCAGCGGCAGCTCGGCGCCGCCCCAGCGCGCCACGCGCAGCGGGAACGTCGCCTTCCAGGTCTTCCCGCCGCCGGTGAGCTTCGCGCCCACTCGAGCGCGCGCGCCGATCAGCACAGCGGATGCCGGGCGAGCCCCCGAGCCGGCGACGACCAGCGTCTGCGCCTCCGAGTCGATCCGTGCGGTGGTCATCGTGCTCCCCTTCGGCGCGGGCATCTGCGCGGTGGTCATCGTGCTCCCTTCGGCGCGGGGATCCCCCGTGCCCGGATGGCCTGGTACACGCGCTGGGCGTTGCGCCCGTCGCGATAGGCATGCATGTCGGCGCTGAGCGCCGCAGAGCGCGCCGAGCGCTCGGCGCGCACGGACTCGTCGCCGAGCAGCGCGTCGAGCTGATCGATCGCGGCATCCCAGTCCCGGGCGTAGTCATCGCCCGCGACATCCTCATAGCGGCCGTAGAAGCCGCGCTCCCGCCCGTACTCGGCCACGTCGGGCGCGAGGTACACGACGGGCATCGCCAGCAGTCCCACGTCGTACGCCATCGACGAGTAGTCGGTGATCAGCGCGTCCACGCGCGGGAGCGCGGGGGTGACATCCGGCAGCAGTTCCGAGCTCAGCATCCGCACCCGCCCGCTCGACCACGGCGGCGCGTACGATCCCTCGCCCAGCGGGTGCGAGCGGATGAACAGGATCGCATCGTGCTGCTCCAGCATCCGCACGATGCGCACCCACTGCTCGGCCGTCGGGACGGCGGGGTCGGCGGCGCCGTCGCGCCAGGTGGGCGCGTACAGCAGCGTGCGCTGGCGCTGCAGCAGCGGTCCGGTGCGGGTCAGCAGAGCGGATGCCGCCAGCCGGCGCAGATCGGCGGTGCCTGAGGAGAGCACGTCCACCCGGGGTTCTCCGGTGACCACGACGCGGTCGTCCCCGAGCCCGAACGCGGACTCCAGGCGACCGCGCGAGCGGTGCGAGGCCGCCGGAAGCACGCGGATGCGCTGCGCGGCGCCGCGGTAGGCGACGGTGAGCAGGCGTCGCAGCAGACGGGCACCGGGCAGGCGCGCCGGCACCTGCACGGTGACCGGGGAGTCCAGGCCGATGCGCTTGAGCGGGATGCCGTGCCACAGCTGCACGACGAAGCCGTCCGTGCTGCCGTAGCGGTTCACGTCGCCCAGCCCGTGCGTGACGACGATCACCCCGGCGCGGGCGGTGGCCCACCAGCCGCGCAGCCCGTCGCGCCTGCGCGTGCGGATGCCGAGGGCTCTGGCATCCGCTTCCTCGCGCGGCGAGCGCACCAGCCAGAGCGTGCGGTGGCCGGCCAGGTGCGCGACGCGCTGCAGCGCCAGGGCCCCGTCGCCGATGCCGGCTCCGCATCCGAACACCCACACGTCTCCGCGCGGGATGATCAGCGTGGCTATGCGTCCCGCAGCATACAGCGGCAGCCGGAGCAGCTTGCCCGCGTTGCCTGTTCCGAACGAGAAGGACGCCACCCCGCGAGCCTATCGCGGGGTGGCGTCCTGACCTGACTGCGGACGGGGACTCAGGACTTGAGCGCGCCCAGCGTGGCCTCGGTCGTGTAGGTCTTGCCGTCGCGGACGTAGGTGATCTTCACCGTGGAGCCCGAGGCCTCCGCGCGCACCTGCGCGGTGAGGTCGGTGGCGCTGGAGATCGGCGCGCCGTTGAACTCGGTGATGACGTCGCCCTGCTTCAGCCCGGCATCCGCCGCCGCGCCGTTCGCGGTGGGCTGCTCGATGACCGCGCCGGCGACGGTCGCGTTCTGCACGCTCGACGCGTCCCGCACCGTGGCGCCCAGCAGGCCGTGCGAAGCCGAGCCGTTGTCGATGATCTCGGTGGTGACGCGCTTGGCGATGTTCGCGGGGATCGCGAAGCCCACTCCGATGGAGCCGGACTCACCGGAACCCGAGGACGACTGCCCCGCGGTCGCGATGGCGACGTTCACGCCGATCAGGCGCCCCTTGCTGTCGACCAGCGCACCGCCGGAGTTGCCGGGGTTGATGGCGGCATCCGTCTGGATCACGGCGATCGAGATCGACGTCTGGGGCTGTTGCTGCTGCCGTCCCAGCCCCGGAATGTCGAACTGGAACGGGTTGCCGTTGCTGTCGCCGTTGCCGTTCTGGCCGTTGCCGTCCGACTGGCCGTCGGATCCGGTCTTGGGCGCGGCCGAGGAGGCGACCTGGATGCTGCGGTTGAGCGCGCTGACGATGCCGGTGGTGACCGAGTTGGACAGGCCCAGCGGGGCGCCGATGGCCACGGCGGTGTCGCCGACGTTGAGCTTGGACGAGTTGCCGAACTCGATGGGCTTCAGGTCGGTGGCGCCCTTGAGCTTGATGACGGCCAGGTCGTAGATCGGGTCGGTGCCGACGACGGTCGCCTGGTAGATGTGCCCGTCGGAGGTGGTGACCGTGATGGTCGGGTTCGCGACCGCGCCGCCCAGGGTGACCACGTGCGTGTTGGTCATCACGTAGCCGTCCTTGCTGAGCACGACGCCGGACCCGGAACCGGACTCCTGGGTTCCCGCGACGTTGATGGTGACGACCGAGGGCAGCACGTCGGCGGCGATGGCGGTGGTCTCGTTGACGGAACCGGGGTTGTTGACCGTGACCGTCTGCGGCCCGGTGGCGGACTGCGAGGTCGGCGTGCTCGTCATCGACGTGCCGAGGGCGCTGCCGCCGAAGCCGGCGACGCCGCCGACGAGTGCCGCCGCCAGCAGAAGGCCTGCGATCTTCAGCGGGGCGCTGCTCTTCGTGTGCGACGCGGATGCCGAAGTCGAGGCTCCCGCGGGGGCCAGCAGGCTGGGGTCCAGCGGAAGCGTGGCGGCGGTGGGCTGGGCGGGAACGCCGAACGCCGCACCGGTGGGCTGCTGCCGGGCCGCGGGTCCGCCGAAACCGGGCTGCGATGCGGCCGGGGCCGCCTGCGGCGCCTGCCAGGAGGCCGCCTGGTGCGATCCGAACGCACCGGGTGTCACATGGCCGCCCTGAACGGGGCCGGCGGGAGTCGCAGGCGTCGAACCGGCGTTCTCAGCCTCGGGGGTGGGGACGTCACCAGGGGTGTTGTTCTCGTTCATGATCTGCTCCTTCCAGGCGCACCATCAGAGTGACAAGTCAGCCTGTGGTTTTCATATGGCGGAGTTGGATTTCTCCTATGGTCTTAGCCTGTTCTGCATGGATGTCATTCCCGGCGCCTGGCGGCGCACCGCAGCTGGAGCAGGTCTTCTCTCCCCGCAGGGCGAGGTCGCGCCCACCATCTTCGCAGAGATGTCTGCTGCAGCGGTCCGGTTCGACGCGGTCAACCTCGGGCAGGGCTTCCCCGACGAGGACGGCCCGGCCGAGGTGCTGGAGGCCGCGCGCGAGGCCATCGCGCACGGTGCGAACCAGTACCCGCCGGGGCGCGGCATCCCGGATCTGCGGCTGGCGATCAGCGAGCACCAGCAGCGGTTCTACGGTCTGACCCCCGACCCCGACACCGAGGTGCTGGTGACCGCCGGTGCCACCGAGGCGCTGACGGCCACCCTGCTGGCGCTCATCGACTCGCCCGACGACGAGGTGGTCGTCTTCGAGCCGTACTACGACTCGTACGCGGCCGTCGTCGCCCTCGCCGGGGCGCGGCTGCGGACGGTCCCGCTGCGCAGGCCCGATTTCCATCCGGATGCCGAGCAGCTGGCATCCGTGGTCAATGACCGCACCCGGATCATCCTCGTCAACGACCCGCACAACCCGACAGGGGCGGTGTTCTCGCCCGAGGTGCAGGCGGAGATCGTGCGGCTGGCGAACCTGCACGACGCGATCATCGTCACCGACGAGGTGTACGAGCACCTGGCGTACGCCGGCCCGCACGTGCCCATCGCCACCCTGCCGGGAGCGGCCGAGCGGACGCTGACCATCTCGTCGGGCGGCAAGACCTTCTCGGCCACCGGCTGGAAGATCGGCTGGGTGCATGGTCCCGCGGAGCTGATCACGGCCGTGCTGACCGTGAAGCAGTTCCTGACCTACGTGAACGGCTCGGCGTTCCAGCCTGCCATCGCCGTGGGCCTGCGGCTGCCCGACGCGTACTTCGACGAGGCGCGCGCCGCGCTGCTGCACAAGCACGAGCTGCTGGCCGAGGCGCTGCGCGCGGCCGGCTTCGGCGTGCACTCCCCGCAGGGCGGGTACTTCACCGTCGCCGACGCGACGGCGCTGGGCGGGGCGGATGCCGCGGCCTTCTGCCGCGCGCTGCCCGAGCGCGTGGGCGTGGCCGCCATCCCGATCACCGCGTTCGTGGCGCCCGAGCACCACGCCGACTACGCGGGGCTGGTGCGCTTCGCCGCCTGCAAGCGCGTGGAGGTGCTGGAGGAGGCCGCCCGGCGCCTGGCTCGACTGGCCTGACTCCATTGCCGAAACCCCTCAGGGCTGTCGAAACCCCTCGTGAGCGATGTCGTTCACGAGGGGTTTCGGCGCTGACGAGGGGTTTCGACGATGCTCTCAGGCGGGGGTGACGCGGTAGCGGCGCAGCCGCAGCACGGGGTTCGTGTCGCGGGTGCGCGTGATGAGGTCGGGATCGAGGGATGCCATGGCAATGCCCTCCCCCGCGCTGACGCCGGCGAGCACGACGCCCTGCGGGTCGATGATCTGCGACAGGCCCACGCCTGTGGGTGCGGGATGGTCGGCGGCGATCACGTAGGCGGTGCTCTCGATGGCGCGCGCGGTCAGCAGCGTCGACCAGTGGTGCTCCTTCAGCGGGCCGCGCACCCATTCGGCCGGCACGAGCAGGGCATCCGCCCCGGCATCCATCAGCGTGCGCGCCACCTCGGGGAAGCGCAGGTCGTAGCAGGTCATCATCCCGAAGCGGATGCCGAGGGCGTCGAAGGTCGCCGTCTCCAGCGGGCCCGGCTCGATCCAGTCCGACTCGGTCTGCCCGAACGCGTCGTACAGGTGCTGCTTGCGGTAGACGGACTGGATGCCGGCATCGGACACCGCGACCAGCGTGTTGCGCACGCGACCGGCATCCGCCTGCTCCACCAGCCCCGCCACGATCGTGACGCCGTGCTCGGACGCGAGGCGCTGCAGCGACTGCACGAAGTCGCCGTCGAGGGTCTCGGCGTTCTCGGCCAGGGTCGCATCCATCGGGTTGACGAAGAAGCTGCTGTACTCCGGCAGCACGATCAGCCCCGCGCCGGGAGAGGCGGCCTCGGCGACCAGCTCGGCCACGCGCGTGCGGTTGGCCTCACGCGAATCGGTCGGCGCGAACTGGCAGACGGCGACGAGCGGAGCGGATGCTGTCATGTCCCCATCCTCGCACCCACCCGGCACGGCGGGCATAGCCTGAGAGAGTCAAGGAAGGACACATCATGGCAGATTCCCCCTATCCCGCCCGCAGCGCCGAGCTCAACAAGAAGCGTCGCGAGCTGGTACCCGACACCACCGCCGCGTTCGAGGCGTTCAGCAAGCAGGTGTTCGCCGAAGGCGCGCTGGACGAGAAGACCAAGCAGCTCATCGCCGTCGCCGTCGCGCACACCACGCAGTGCCCGTACTGCATCGAGGGGCACACCAAGCTGGCGTCCCGCAAGGGCGCGAGCGACCAGGAGATCATGGAGGCTATCTGGGTGGCTGCCGAGATGCGGGCCGGCGGCGCCTACGCCCACTCCGTCATCGCGCTCAACGCGCTGGAGGGCTTGCCCTCCCACGCGCACTGACGGATCCTCGGAGACGAAGAAGGCCCGATCCTTGCGAATCGGGCCTTCTTCGTCTTGTTGCGGGGGCAGGATTTGAACCTACGACCTCCGGGTTATGAGCCCGGCGAGCTACCGAACTGCTCCACCCCGCGGCACGTTGAAAAGCCTAACACGGGCTGGAGAGGCAGGGCGAATCGAAAGGGTCCCGCGAGACGCGCGGGCGTGTCGCGGGACCCCCTGAGCGCTACTTCGACGACGAGGTCTGGTCCTCCAGCGTCAGCAGCTTCTCGATCGCGGCGGTGAGCTTCTTGTCCTGCACCGCGAACTCCTCGAGGTCGCCCGCCTTCAGCGCGGTCTCACGCGCGTTCAGGGCATCCTTGGCGTCCGAGAGCGCCTGCGCGACGGCATCCGAGGCGACGGGCGGAGTCGTCGTGCCCCCTTGGTCTGGCGGAGTGGTGCCGTCCCCCGGCGTGGGCGTCACGCCCTGGTCGCCGCCGGCAGCGCCCGAGTCGCCGCCGAACAGCGCATCCAGCGCCTCTGTGAGGGTGTCCTCGAACGCGACCTGGTCGCCGAAGGCGACCAGCACCTTGCGCAGCGTGGGCAGCTTGGCGCCCTCGGACGACTGCACGAACACCGGCTGCACGTACAGCAGGCCGCCGCCGACCGGCAGCGTCAGCAGGTTGCCGTACAGCACCTGGGATTTACCGATCGTCAGCACGTTCAGCTTCTCGGCCACGCTGGCGTTCGAGTCGAAGATGTTCTGCACCTGACCGGGGCCCGGCACCGGCGTGGAGGTGTTCAGCTCCAGCATCCGCAACGTGCCGTAGTCCTTGGACTTGACGCCCTTCTTCGATCCGGCATCCGAATCGACGGCCAGATAGCCCATCAGCACCTGACGGCTCTCGCCCTGCCCGTCGGCGGGGATGTACGTGGAGAACATCGAAAAGCGCGGCGAATCCTGGCCCGGCATCTTCATCGACAGGTAGTACGGCGGCTGCAGCGCATCCTTGTTCTGCGGGTCCGGCGGCGTCTGCCAGCGGTTGTCCTCCTGCGCGAACGAGCCCGCGTCGTCGATGTGGTACGTCCCGAGGATGTTGCGCTGCACCTTGAACAGGTCGGTCGGGTAGCGCACGTGGCTCATCAGGTCGCCGGACATCTCGCTGATCGGCCGGATGGTCGACGGGTAGATCTTCTCCCACGCCTGCAGGATCGGATCCTGGTCGTCCCACGCGTACAGCTTGACCGAGCCGTCGTACGCATCGACGGTGGCCTTGACCGAGTTGCGGATGTAGTTCACGTTGTCGAACGTGACGGCGGATGCCGGAGTGGCCGAGTCCGCGATGGCGTTCTGCATGTTCACCGTCTGCGAGTACGGATAGGTCGAGCTGGTCGTGTAGCCGTCGACGATCCAGACGATCCGGCCGTCCACCACGCTCGGGTACGGGTCGTGGTCCAGCGTCAGATACGGGGCGACCTTCTGCACACGGGTGATCGGCTCGCGGTCGTACAGGATCTGCGAGTCGGCGTTGACCAGGTTCGAGAACAGGATCTGCTCGGACTGGAACTTCAGCGCGTACAGCAGCTTGGTGAACGTGTTGCCGATCCGCGGACCGCCGTTGCCGGTGAAGGTCGTGGTGGTGTCCTTGTCCTTGTCGTCCTGCCCGCGCGGGTAGTCGATCTCGACGGGCTTGGTGCCCTTCGGCGCGCCCACGATCGAGTATTCGGGCGATGTCTCGCCGAAGTACACCCGCGGCTCGAAGTGCTCGGTGTCGGTGAGCACGCCCGATGTGGGGATGCCCTGCTCCAGGAACACCGGGTTGCCGTCGGACGTGCGCTCGTTGCCGGCCATCGCGACCAGGCCGTAGCCGTGCGTGTACACAGCGACGCGGTTGTTCCAGGTGTCACCGGCGCCCAGCTTGGACATGTCCAGGTCACGGACCGAGACCACGGTGTCCTGCGACTTGCCGTCGATCGTGTAGCGGTCCACGTCCATCTCGGGCGAGAACTGGTAGTACGAGCGGTACTGCTCGAGCTGGCGCACGGTCGGCGGGATGACGGCCGGGTCCATGATGCGCACGGACGCCGTCGTGTCGGCATCCGCCCGCAGCTGGCCGGCGGCGGTGTCGGTGGTCGCCTTGAACGGCGTGACCTTCATCTTGTCGACGCCGAACGCGGCCTTCGTCGCGGCGATGTTCCGCTCGTAGTACTGCGCCTGGTAATTGTTCTCGTTCGGCTTCACCTGGAAGGTGGTGACCACCCACGGGTAGCCCATCCCGACCACCAGCGAGGCGACGACGAACAGCGCGGTCGCAGCCAGCGGGAAGCGCCAGCGGCCGATCACGGCGGTGATCAGGAACAGCACGGCCACCACGGCGGCGATGATCGCCAGGATCCCCTGCCCGGGGATGGTGGCGTTCACGCCGGTGTACCCGGCGCCGATGATGCGGCCCTCGGGCTGCACGAGCGTGAGGTAGCGGTCCAGCCACAGGCTCACGGCCTGCACGGCCAGGTAGATGCCGGCCAGGATCGCCAGCTGGATGCGGGCGGGCTTGGAGATGCGCAGTTCGCGCTGGCCGATGCGCACCGAGCCGTACAGATACGACACCAGCGCGGTGATCAGCAGGCACAGCAGCAGCACGGCCGAGATGAACGCCAGCAGCATGGAGTAGAACGGCATCGCGAACAGGTAGAACCCGGTGTCCAGGTGGAACTGCGGATCGAGCGTCTTGGTGCTCACGCCGTTGGCCCACAGCCACACGGTCTTCCAGTTGCCGGCGGCGGCGAAGCCCGCGAAGATGCCGAAGAACACCGGCATCCCCCACATCGCCAGGCGCCGCAACGGCTCGATGACCTCCTGATAGCGGTCCAGCTGCGAGCTGAGCTTCACGTACACCGGGCGCAGGCGATAGGCCAGTTGGATGCACAGGAAGATCGGCAGGGCCATCGCCAGGAACCCGGCGACGAACATCGTCACGGTGGCGATCCACTGCGTGGTCAGCACGTTCGACAGCTTCAGCTGGTCGAACCAGAGGAACTCGGTGTACAGCGACGCGAAGATGAAGAACGCGACGATCAGGGCGACGATGATCGCCACCGAGACGCCGAGGATCCTGCGCGACGCGCTGCGCGTGGCCGGAGGGCGGTAAGAGGAGGAGGTCACCGTCCCATCCTAAGCAGGAGGCCTATGACGGGCGGGCAGGTTCCGCTCAGGGCTGACCGGTCACTTCGCTGATGTCGTGCACACCGGCAGCTTCGACGTGTCGCCGTGGTCGGCGACGACCTTCAGGATGTCCAGCGAGTCCTGCAGCGTGGCGGTCTTGAACACGCTCAGTCCGTCGGGGATGTGGCCGACGACCTCGTCGCAGTTGCTCGCCGGAGCGAGGAAGACCGTCGCTCCGGCATCCTTCGCGCCGTAGAGCTTCTGACGGATGCCGCCGATCGGCCCCACGTCGCCTGCGGCGTCGATGGTTCCCGTTCCCGCGACCTTGGCTCCTCCATTCAATTCGCCCGGTGTGAGCGTGTCGATGATCCCCAGCGCGAACATCATCCCGGCGCTGGGGCCGCCGACGTTGTCCAGCTGCAGCTTCACGTCGATCGGGAACGTGTAGTCGGTGGTGAGCGAGATGCCGACCAGCCACACCGTCTCGCCTGTGGTGTCCTTCGTCTTCTGCGGCGTGACCGCGACGGTCTTCGTCTCGTCGCCGCGCTGGACGGTCAGCTCGACCTCGGCGCCCTTCGCCTTCTGGATCTCGTCGCGCAGCGCGGTCGCCGAGCTGACGTCGACGCCGTCGATGGCGAGGATCCGGTCGCCCTTCTCCAACTGGCCCTTCGCGGGCGATCCATCGATGACACCGGCGACCTCGACCTGCGCGTCCACGTCGTAGCCGAGCTCGGTGAGCGCGGCGGCGGTGGCCTCGTGCTGGGAGTCCACCATGAGGGCGCTGTTCTGCTCGTCGCGCTCCTTGGTGGTGACGCCCTGCGGGAAGACGCTGTCGAGGGGCACGACCGCGCGCGACGAGTCGAACCACGCCAGCGCCAGCTCGAACCAGTTGGGCGTGCGCTCGCGGTTGCCGATGACCTGCACGGTGAGCAGATCCAGCGCACCGCCGGTGGGATAGGTCTTCGCGCCGGACACCTCGATGAGCGGCACCTCGGCGCCGTCGGCGTTCTTGGCCGTGCCGAGGGTGTCGAACACCGGGCCTGGCTGCTGGATCACGTACTGCGTGGGGATGAAGGTGAGGCCCACCAGCGCCACGAGCGAGATGCTCAGCGCCGTCACGCCGACGACCGTGCCAGTGCTGCGGCGTGATGACACGAGACCTCCGGGCGTTCGCGAGCGGCGTACAGATATCCTCCCGCTCCCAGGTCGGGGCACAGGATCGTGTGACTAGCGTAGATCGCACACGCTACGGGCATGCTGAGAGGGCGATCATGGCAGACGACGACCGCGATCCTTCCGACTTCGAGGAGATGCTGCGACGCATGCTCTCGGGTGGTCAGATCGACCCCGAGGCGCTGCGCGACGCGTTCTCGAACATGCAGGGTCAGCCCTTCGATCCCGCCCAGCTGCAGGGCATGATGTCGCAGATGCAAGGCATGTTCGCCGGCGACCCGTGGCAGAGCGCAGAACGATCGGCGCTGCACATCGCCAACCAGGACGGACAGGGCATCACCTCAGGCGCCCAGACGTCGCTGGCGGATGCCTTCGGACTGGCGAACCTGTGGCTCAGCGAAGCCACCACGATCTCTGAGCTCTCCACGGCTCCGCAGGCGATGACCCGCGGCGAGTGGGTCGAGAAGACCCTGCCGGTGTGGAAGGAGATCGCCTCGCCGGTTTCCACCTCGATCGCCGACGCGCTGATGGATGCCCTGCAGACGCAGGTGCCCGAGGAGATGGCGGGCATGGTGCAGGGCGCCGGGCAGTTGATGCGGGGTCTGGGCGGTTCGCTGTTCGCCGCGCAGTTCGGCCAGGTGCTGGGCAGGCTCTCGCTCGAGGTCGTCACGGGCGGGGATGTCGGCATCCCGGTGCTGCCGGCCGGCACCGCCGCGGTGATCCCGCAGAACATCGCCGCCTTCGGCGCCGGCCTGGAGGTGCCCGACGATCAGGTCGGGCTGTACCTCGCGGTGCGCGAGCTGGCCTACGCCCGGCTGTACCGGCACGCCAAGTGGCTGCACCTGCACGTGCTCTCGCAGATCACCGACTTCGCCCGCGGGGTGACCGTCGACATCGACGCGCTCGAAGACCTGGCCTCGCGGCTGGACCCGTCCGACCCGGAGGAGCTGCGCGCGGCCATCGAGGGCGGCGCGCTGCTGCCCACGCAGACGGATGCCCAGCGCGAGGCGCTCACGCGCCTGGAGAACCTCATCGCGACCATCGACGGCTGGGTGGACGTGGTGACCAGCCAGGCCATCGCGCGTCTGCCCGACGGCGCGCGGCTGGCCGAGGCTGCCCGTCGCCGCCGCGCGGTCGGCGGCCCCGCGGAGGATGCGCTGGGTGCGCTGGTCGGGCTCAAGCTGCGCCCGCGCCGACTGCGCGAGGCGTCGGCGATGTGGAAGGCCGTGACGGATGCCGTGGGTGTGGCCGCCCGTGATTCGCTGTGGGACTACCCCGATCTGATGCCGCTGGCGCCGGACATCGACGACCCGTCCGCGCTCATCGAGCGCCTGCAGGCATCCGCCCGCGGCGAGGCGCCGGCGGCGGACGAATTCGACGAGGCGCTGGCGCGCCTGCTGGACGGCGACGACTTCGGCGGCGCCCCGGGCGACGACGGCAGCGACGCCGGCGACCAGGACGGCAGCAGCGACGGCGACCGCCCCGAGGGCGACCGCCCCGACGGCGACCGCCCCGAGGGCGACCGCCCCGAAGGCGACCGCCCCGTCTGACCCGCTTCCTGCGCCGAGACCCCTCCTGAGCGCCGAAACCCCTCGTGAGCGACACGATTCCTGAGGGGTTTCGGCGACCTCGAGGGGTTTCGGCGAGAGGATGCGCACGGCACTCGTTCCTCCTGCACAGGTGGCGGAATGAGCGGATCTGTCCACAGATCGCTCGGACGCGCCCCGCGGCTGCCGCGCGATCGACACAATCGAGGGCATGAGTCGCCGACCGAAGCCCGCGCTGACGCGCCTGGATGCGCGCTACCCGATCCTGTGGCGCGATGCGAGCACGGTGCAGTTCGGGCTGGAGGGCGTCGTGACCCTCGACGTCGACGAGCCGTGGATCGAGCCGCTGCTCACGCGGCTGCGCTCGGGCATCCGCCTGTCGACCTTCGACGTGGTGGCGCACGGCGTCGGCGCGCCGCGAGCTGCCGCCAAGCGTCTGCTCAGCAGCCTGCGCCCCGTGCTGGTCACCGACGTCAAAGGCGCACCCGCGGTGTTCGTCGAAGATGTCAACGTCGCCGACGGGCGCATGGCCGAGCGGATGCGGCAGTCGCTGGCCGATGAGGGGATCCGCATCACCGGTCGGGCGGATGCCGATGCCGTCGCTGTCGTCGTCGTGGAGGGCGCGGCCGCCGCGCTGCAGTTCGCCCCGTACCTGCGCGAGGACCGGGCGCACCTGCCCGTGGCGTTCGAGCACGACGCCGTGACAGTCGGCCCGCTGGTGGTCCCCGGCCGCACGCCGTGCCTGTCGTGCCGCGACGAGCACGAGCGCCGGCGCGACGAGGCCTGGCCGATGCTGCACGCGCAGCTGGTCGGGCGCGCGGTGCAGGTCAGCACCGCGCGCGTCGCAAACGCGGCGAGCCTGGTCACCCGGGTGCTGCGCGCGCCGGTCGACGGCACCGGGGTGCTGGTGCGGGTCAGTCCCGACGGGCGGCACGTGTGGCGCTCGCTGCGCCATCACGAAGGATGCCCGTGCCTCGGGATGTCGTGCCGATCTCAGCCAGGAAGCGCGACGGCGCCCGATCCCCTCGGCCCGCGCCCGACGACCACGAGATCGCCAGAGTGCGCGCTGCGCGCGTGATGCCCACATACGCCAGCCGGCGCTCCTCGTCGACCTGCTCGAACGTCGAGGCGTACGAGATCGGCAGAGCCCCCTCGGCCCAGCCCGCCAGCAGCACGTGCGGCCACTCCAGGCCCTTCGCCGCGTGCAGGGTGGAGAGGGTCACCGTCCGCAGCGCCGGCTCGTGCTGATCCTTCGCGCGGGCCATGAGCCCATCGGCGAAGACGCGCAGCGTGGTGCCCTCGGGCGCCTCCTCGGCCAGTCGCAGGATGGCGCGACGCGCCTCCCAGCCGTTGCGCTGCGCGCCGCCGGCCTCGGGCGGCTCCTCGGTGAGTCCCAGCCCCCGCAGCACGTCGCGCACGGTGGGCAGGAACCCGAGCGACGTGGGGGCGACCGCCGCCGCCCGCAGGCCCAGCACGGCCTGGCGCACCTCGGGCATGTCGAAGAAGCGCGTGCCGCCGAGCACCGTGGTCGCGATGCCGCGCGCGGCGAGCGCCTGCTGCAGCACGGCCGACTGCGCGTGGGCGCGGTACAGCACGGCGATCTCCGCCGGCGAGACCCCGCCGGCGATGCGCGCCGCGATGGCGGCGGCGATGCCGTCGGCCTCCTCGCGCTCGGTGTCGTAGCCGGTGAGCATCGGCGCCTCGGCCGGCCCGTCGTGCGCGGGCACGAGAGCCAGCGCGCCCGGACGCCCCTTCATCAGCGCGTTGGCGGCGGTGAGGATGGGCGCGTGCGAGCGGTAGTTGGTCTCCAGCCGCACGATGGTGGCATCCGGATGCCGCTGGCCGAACTCCAGCAGATACCGCTGCTGCGCGCCGGCGAAGGAGTAGATGGTCTGGCTGGCGTCGCCCACCACGCAGATGTCGCGGCGGTCTCCGAGCCACAGCTCCAGCAGCCGGTTCTGCAGCGGCGACACGTCCTGGAACTCGTCGACGGTGAAGTGCCGGTACTGCTCGTGCACGGCGGCGGCCACGCGGCTCTCGGTCTCCAGCATCCCGGCGCATGCCAGCAGCACGTCCTCGAAGTCCAGCTGCCGCCGCTCGTCCTTCAGCGCCTCGTAGGCGGCCTGCAGCTCCAGCAGCTGCTCGGGGCGGATGCCGCTGATGGGTCGGTTCTGCTCGGCGTACTGCTCGATGGACAGCATCGACACCTTGCGCCATTCGATCTCGGAGGCGATGTCGCGCAGCGTGGCGGTGCTGGGGCGCAGGCGCATGGCATCCGCCGCCTGCCCCAGCAGTCGCACCTTGTTGTCGACGATGGCAGGGGCGGTATCGCCGGTGAGCGTGGGCCAGAAGAAGTTCAGCTGCGCGAGCGCCGCGGCGTGGAAGGTGCGCGCCGCGACACCGCCGACGCCGAGGGCGCGCAGCCGTCCGCGGAGCTCGCCGGCGGCCTTCGCAGTGAAGGTGACCGCCATCACCCGTGACGGCGAGTAGGCGCCGGTGTCCACGCCGTGCGCGATGCGGTGCGTGATGACGCGGGTCTTGCCCGTACCGGCACCGGCCAGCACGGCGACGGGGCCGCGCAGCACGGACGCGGCCTCGCGCTGCCGCTCGTCGAGGGCGTCGAGGGCGCTCACGCCGGCTCGCCCCGCGCACCGGGCTCATCCTCGCACCAGTCGACGATCAGCCGGCGTGCGATGGATGCCCGCCCCGGCAGGCCCACCGGCCCGTCGCCGGCCAGGGAGCTGCGGATCTCGTCGCGGGTCAGCCAGCGCGCGTCGACGATCTCCTCGCCGTCGGGCGTGGCCTGCTCGTCGACGGCGACGGCGCGGAAGCCCAGCATGAGCGAGCGCGGGTACGGCCAGGCCTGCGAGGCGATGTACCGGATGTCGCGCACGCGCACGCCGGCCTCCTCGAACAGCTCGCGGTGCACGGTGGCCTCCAGCGACTCACCCGCCTCCACGAAGCCGGCGAAGCAGGAGTGCATGCGGCCGCGCCAGTTGGCGTTGGCGCCCAGCAGCAGCCGCTGCCCGTCGGGGCTCTCCACGGCGACGATGATGGCGGGATCGGTGCGGGGGAAGTGCTCCTCATCGCAGGTCGCGCAGTGCCGCGACCAGCCGGCGCTGCGCAGCTGGAGCGCGGTGCCGCATCGCGGACAGAAGCCCGCGTCGGCGAGCCACGATGCCAGGGCGATGGCGGTCACGAACAGGTCGGCCTCGCGGGGGCTCAGCAGCCCGGCATCCCGCAGCCCCAGCCAGGTCTCCTCCGGGGCGCTGTCGATGCTGTCGTGTTCGGCGGGGACCGCGGCCAGCAGCAGGATCGTGCCGTCGGCGTCACGGCCCAGCAGTGCCCACTCGGCATCCCCGACCTCGGCGGCGGGCACGCGCAGCACGGTCTCGCCCGACAGGCGCAGACGCCCCTCGCGCACGACCACCACGCGCGTGCGGGCATCGGCGTGAAGTCGGGCGAGCACACCGTCCTGCGTGCGCAGCTCGGCTGCCCGATCGAGGATCTGCCGCTGCGCGGTCATGTGCTCCTCCTGCTCTCGTGCCATTCACCCGCCTGCCGTAAACCGGGGCAAGGGCGTGGCGTGGGCGCACCGGCTGGGGTGCGCACCTACCCTGGAGAGCATGGCACGCTCACCTTTCACTCTAGTGGCGGCGGTCACGGCCGCACTGCCCGGGGCGGAGGTCGTCGGCGCCCGTCCCCTCACCTCGGGCGGCGACGGCAGGTTCGACTCGGCCGTCGCGACGCTGGCCGACGGGCGCGAGATCGTCATCCGCGTCTCGGCGGGTGAGGAGGATGCCGCGCATGAGCTCGCCGAGGAGTCGCTGGCGCTGCGCGCGCTGACCGCCGGAGCCCGTGAGATGCTGCCGTTCCAGGTGCCCGCCTACCTGGGCGAGGTGCGGGTCGGCGACGACCGCGGCCTGGTCACCGACCTGATGCCCGGGTTCCAGATCGAGGCGGCCGATGTGCCCTCCGGACGCGGCGCCGCCGTGTCCATGGGCGGGGCCATCGCTGCCGTGCACGGACTGCCGACCTCCGTCGTGCGGGCCGCCGGGCTCACCGTCCGCGACGCCGCAGGTGTGCGCGACGAGGTGCGGCAGCTCATCGACCGGGCGGCGGCCACGGGCCGCGTGCCCGTGCGGCTCACCACGCGCTGGCGCAACGCCGTCGAGGACGACGACCTGTGGCGCTTCGAGACGACGGTGACGCTGGCCGGCGTGCAGGCGCTCTCGTTCCTGTTCGAGGACGACCCGAAGGACGGCCCGCAGGTGACCGGGATGATCGGCTGGAACGGGCTGACCGTCGGCGACCCCGCCGAGGATCTCGGCTGGCTGTCGGGGGCGCCGGATGCCGCCGCCGACGTGCACAGGGCCTACGCCGCCGCGTCGTCGCGCGCAGCCGACGACGCCCTGCAGGTGCGGGCGCGGCTGCACGCCGAGCTCGAGTACGCCCGCTGGCTGGTGCACGGCACCGACATGCGCCTTCCGGATGTCGTCGACGACGCCGCCGCGCTGCTGGAGTCGCTGTCCGACGGCCTGCGCAGCGACGACCTGCGGGTGATCGCCTCGTACACCGGCGGCGTGGACTCCGCACTGGATGTGCTGGATCGCACCCCGGACACCACCAGCGTCGCCGTGGACACGTCCATGCAGACGGACGCCTACCGTCCCGAGGACCTGTGGCTGGAGGAGGAGGCCGCGGCCGCCGATGCGGATGCCTCGGATCAGTCTGACGCCGCAGATGCAGCCGACGCCGCCGAGGGCGATGCGCGCACAGCATCCGGAACCACCGCCGCGCAGGCGGACACAGCCGCGCTCTCGGATGCCGGTGCGCGCTCGGATGCCGGTGAGCCCGCCGCCTGGGACGCCCCCACGCAGGACCTCGCCGAGGTCGGCCTCGTACGCGGCTCGACACACGGCTCTGACACGGAGTCTGCTCCGGTCGCCGAGCAGCCCAGCGACATCGACTCCGCCGAAGAGGCTCAGCGGGCAGCGCGCGCGGCGCTCCAGCGCTGGACCAGCTCCGACTCGGAGTAGACCCTCTCGCCGCGGATGATCAGGTCGTCGGCGACGTAGAACAGCGCCACGTCGATCTGATCCAGCGGCACGCCGAACCGACGGTGATAAGCCACCCGGTACAACGCAAGCTGCAGCATCCGCTCCTCGCGCTCCTGCGGGGTGCGCGGCGCGCGACCGGTCTTCCAGTCCACGATCTCGATGCGCCCGCCATGATCCTCGCGGCGGTACACGGCGTCGAGCTTGCAGATGACGATGTGGCCGTCTGCGAACGCGAAGTCGATCTCGGTCTCCACGGCGATGGGTTGCAGGTCCGCCCACTCGCTGCGCTCGAACACCTCGCGGAGCTTCGCCAGCGCCTGCTCGTCGGCGGCGCTCGCTCCCTGCATGGGTGCGTCGTCCGGAGCATCCTCGTCGAGCTCCCACAACGCGCCCTCGGCGGCGGGACCCGCTCCCACGAGCCCGGAGCGATGCTCGACCCAGGCGTGGAACAGCGTGCCGATGCGTGTCTGCGTGTACGGGCGCTCGGGCATGGGGCGGCCCAGATCGCGCAGCGTGCCGCGGTAGTCGGTGACCCAGTCCTTGAACCGCGAGGCCGGCACGCGTGTGGGAGCCTCTCCCCCGCTGCCCTGCAGACGCTCGGCGCGCTCGACCAGCAGCCGCTGCAGGCGCAGCGTCGGCGCGGGCGGATCCTCGGCATCCATCGCCCGGCGCACCTGCTGGGCTGCCGCGGTCACCTTCTCGCGACGCCCGCCCAGCGGATCCAACGGCCAGGATGCCACCAGGCCCGGCCCGTCGTATGGGTTCTCGTCGGGGTCGACGGCGCCGATCGGGTCGAGGCCCAGCACGTCGATGGCGTCGTCCAGGTAGGGGCTGGCGCTGCGGGGCTTGGTCTGCCCCGCCCAGTGCGCACCGCTCAGCAGCAGGTCCCGGCGAGCGCGCGTGACGGCCACGTAGGCCAGCCGGCGCTCCTCCTGCTGCTGGTAGTCCCGGTACTCGTTCTTGAAGCGCTTGAGGGCGCCGCCGTGCGGGAACGCCTTGGTGACACCGGCCGCCAGCGCGTCCAACGCGGCCTTGTGCCGCTTGGCGGGGTCGTCGCCCGCGGCATCCATCTCGGCCTGCGGATCCCAGCGGAACGTCGGCAGCGCGTCGCGGTCGCCGCGCAGCGCGAATGGCACGACGCCGAAGCCGAACCAGCCGGCGGTGTCGCTGACGCGGCTCGGCAACTCCTCCTCGACCAGTCGGACCACGGAGATGGCATCCCATTCCAGGCCCTTGGAACCGTGGATGGTCAGCAGCTGCACGACGCCGGGCTCGGGCGGCTCGGGGCGCGGCATGAGCTCGTCGGTGCTCTCGGCCTTGTCGAGCCAGGCCAGCAGGCCGGCGATGGAGCCGCGGTCGTCCGCGGACAGGAACGCGCGCACCTCGTCGGCGAACGCGCGCAGCTGGGTGGCCGCCACGCGGGCGGGGCCGCGGGTCTCGTTGACGGCCAGCTCGATGTCGAGCCGCAGCTCCAGTTCGATCATGCGGATGAGCTCGGGGATCGGCAGGGTGGCGGAGCGGCGCAGGCGCTCCAGGATGTCACCGGCCTCCCGCAGCCGGCGGCGCCCTTCCGGGGTGATCGCGGCGATGAGCCGGTAGTCGTCGGGCGCGCTGCGCAGGAAGTCCACGGCGTCGACGATCGACGTCGCCTCGTCGGCGCCGCGCGACGAGCGCAGCCGCTCGCGCACCTCGTCGGAGAGCGGGCTGAGGTCGGCGTCGCGCCCGGCGAGGGTCGTGGCCAGGTCGTAGAGGGCCGCCATGTCGGCGATGCCGATCCCGAAGCGCGGGCCCACCAGCATCCGGATCAGCGCCGAACCCGCCGTCGGATCGTGGATGACGCGCAGCATGGACACCACATCCACGACCTCGGGAGTGGACAGCAGTCCTCCCAGGCCCAGGATGCGGTGCGGGATGCCGCGGCGCGCAAGCGCGCCGGCGAAGGTCTGCATGTGCCGCTTGGAGCGGAACAGGATGGCGCCGGTGTGCGCGCGATCGGCATCCGTATGCTCGGCGCGGCGCTGCAGGAACCATTCCGCGACCTGCTCGGCCTCATCGTCGACTGTGAAGGGGAAGCGCACTTCCACGCGACCTTCCCCCGCGCCGGGGCGCGGTTCGAGTGCGGGAACGTCGAGACCCTCGCGCTGCAGCGGGGCGAGGATGCGGTTGGCGACGTCGAGGATGCGGCGATCGTTGCGCCAGCTGGTCATCAGGCTGTAGGTGGTCGACGGCGTGGTCTCGGCGAAGGCGCGGCTGAACGCGTACAGGTTGTCGGCGCTGGCGCCTCGCCAGCCGTAGATGGACTGGTGCGGGTCGCCGACGGCCATCACGGCGCTGTCGCGGAACAGCGCGGCCAGGAACCGGGTCTGGATGACCGAGGTGTCCTGGTACTCGTCCAGCAGCACGACGCGGTGCTGTTCGCGCAGCTCGGCGCGCACGTCCGGCGCGGTCTCGACGATGTCGAACGCGCCGCCGACCTGATCGGCGAAGTCCAGCACGCCGCGACGCTCCTTCTCGGCGATGTAGTCGCGCACCAGGCTCACCAGCACCGGCATGCTCAGCAGGTTCAGCGCGGCGGTGTCGACGTCGGTCCTGGCGCGGTACGGCTCGAAGGCAGCCGCTTGCCCGGTGGCGATGCGCTCCATCTCGTCGAGGTCGACGCGGTGGTCCAGCGCTTCGGCGGCCAGCCGCTGCACGGCATCGATGATGCCGCCGAGCGACCGGTCGATCTCCTCCAGGCCCGGCAGGTCGGCACGCAGCACGACCGCGCGGGCGATCAGCCACGACGCGGACTGGCTGAGCATGGCGGCCTCGGGGTCGCGGCCGATGCGGGCGGCGTGCTCGCGGACGATGCCGTCGGCGAACGCGTTGTAGGTGGACACCCGGGGACGGATGAGCAGGTCCTCGGCGGAGCGGGGCGTGCGCGGATCCCAGCCGGTGCCGTATGTCTCGGCCAGCTCGTTCAGCACCTGCGTGCGCACGGTGTCGCGCTGCGCACCGGGGGCGGCGGCATGCACGCGGCCCAGCGCGTCGGTGGCGACCAGCTCGGGCAGATACGGCAGCAGGCCGCGGCGGGCGAACTGGTCGATGGCGTCCAGCCGCGTGCCGATGCGCTCGGCCAGCTCGCCGGCGGCCTTGCGCGTGAACGTCAGGCCGAGCACCTCGTCGGGGCGCACGTGCCGGTTGGCGACCAGCCACACCACGCGGCCGGCCATGGTCTCGGTCTTGCCGCTGCCGGCGCCGGCGACGACCAGTGCGGGTCCGGGCGGCGCCTGGATGACGCGCTGCTGAGCCTCGGTGGGCACCGGCAGTCCCAGCGCCAGCGCGATGGTCTCGGCGGGGACCGTGGAGGGTTCGGGCCAGTCAACGGACACGGGGTTCACGCGCTCACCGCCGGGACGGTGTGGATGTGACAGGGAGTGACACGGAACTGCGTGTCGGCGCAGTGCGCCTCCACCTGGGCCGTGAAGCTGCTGGCGGCCATGCCGCGGCCCGCCGCTGCGACACGATGCAGGAAGGCCGCACGGGCATCATCGTCGAGCGGATGCTGGTGCGCCACCCGGTAGTCGGCCTTGCCGATGGTCTTGGACACCACTACCAGGCGCGCGCCGGTGAGCGCCTCGGACGGTGCGCCCTCGATCAGCCCCTGCTGCACGGCGATCTGATACGCCGCCAGCTGGGCGTGCTCGCGCACGTGCTCCTCGGTGAGCTTGTCCTCGCTCTTGCCTGTCTTCAGGTCGACGACCACGATGCGCTCACCGGCAGCCCCCTCACCCATCCGCTCCCACTTCTGCCCGCGCGCGCCGGCGTGCTCGCCGCCGCCCGTCGGGTACGCCTCGATCCGGTCGATGATGCCGCTCACCACGGCGCGCGGGGCGCCGGCGAACCCATCCGCGGTCTCCTTCCCGACATCCGGCACCTCTCCGGCATCCGGCATCGGAACCACCTCGTCTGTGTCCAGGTCGACGGCGAAACGGAACTTCGTCTCCGCGCCCAGCACCCGCCCGCCCTCGTGGATCGTCTCCTGCAGATACGCGTGCAGGCGCTGCACGTACAGGTCGGCCCGGCGGCGCTCCTTGCGCCCGACCCACTCGGTCTCGAAGTCCAGCTCCGGCCAGTGCTCGCCGACGATGGCGTTCATGGCGTCGAGGTCGCCGTCCGGCACCTTCTCCATGGCCTCGTGGATGATCGTGCCGATCCCGGCCGACGGCGGCGAGACGGTGTCGCCGCCCAGCGCGGAGACGACCCAGTTCAGCCCGCACTTCTCGAAAGCCTCCAGCCGCGACGGAGAGACCTTCACCGGACCCGCCGCGAGATCGCGCAGCGGGGCGGTGCTGGATGCCGGAGCCACGCCGTACCAGTCGTCGGGCGATGCACCCGGGACGCCCGCCTCGGCCAGCAGACGCAGCTGTCCGGCCGCGGCCGCCAGCTCAGCGGGATCGGACGCCGTGGTCAGCGTGCGCCGGTGCCGCGAGACCAGCCCGCGCAGCGTGATGGGATGCGCGAAGCGCTGGTCGTCGGCCTCCACGGGCGGCGGCGCAGGCAGGAACGAGAAGAACGGGCTCGGCGACATGTCGTCGTCATCGACGGCCGAGACCACCAGGCGCGAGCGGGCCCGCGAGATCGCACGCACGAACAGCCGCAGCTCATCGTGCAGGGCGCTGCGCCGGCGATCCAGCACGCCCGGCACGATCTCGGGGGATCCGGTGCGCACGGAGGTCAGCCACTCGCCGAGCCGCCACGTCTCCAGCATCCCGCCGCGCAGGCGCACGTTGGGCCAGACCCCGTCCTGCACGCCGGCCACCACGACGGCCTCGAACTCCGCCCCCAGTGCGGTGGCGGGCGTCATGAGCGTGACCAGCCCCGGACGCTCGGGCGTGGACAGTGAGTCCTCGGGCACCTCGCTGTCGAGGATGTCACGGATGAACAGCGCGGGCTTCTCCTGCGGCGAGCGCTCCACGAAGCGCTTGGCCGCTGCGAACAGCGCCACCAGCGCGTCCAGCGACCGGGACACCTCGGCGCCGCCGGGCAGATCTGCGGCGGCCCGCCACGCGGTCTGCAGTGCCACGCCGCCCATCGAGCGGGCCCGATCCCAGACGCGCCACAGCAGCTCGTGGATGGTCTCGCCGGCCTCGCCCGCCACGTTAAGCTGCGAAAGGGTCTCGGCGAACCTCGCCGCCACCCGCGCCTCGGGGGCGTCGACGCGATCGAACATGTGCGGATGCGCCAGGGCCTCGCGCAGCAGCTCCCGGGCCGGCGTCGAGCCGCCGTCGGACAGCTCCACATGCCGCAGCCGCGCTCGCAGGCGGCGCAGGCCCACGGCATCCAGTCCCCCGAACGGCGAGACCAGCGCCTCGGCCAGCATCTCCGCAGATCGGTCTTCGGCATCCGTCAGCCCGAGACGCACGATCTCGACGATCGCGCGCACGGTGCTCTCGCTGCCCAGCGGGCGCGGCACTCCGGCGGCGCGCGTGGGCACCTCGCGGGCGGCCAGCTCGGCCTCCAGCGTGACGATCTGTCGGGTGTCGTGCGCGATCACCGCCATGTCGCTCCAGGCGACGCCGTCGGCCAGGTGCCATTCCCGCAGCGTCGCGGCGATGCGGTCGATCTCCTCGTGCGGCGACGGCGCGATCAGCGTGCGCACGCCGTTCCCCTCGACATCGTCCGGGGCACGGCGATGGTCCACGCGACCGGCGGCGCCGATGGCCTGCGTGACCGTGCGGGTGAGGGAGGTCAGCACGGGAGTCTGCCGGTGCGCGGCATCCAGCACCAGCACCTCGCCGAGCACCTGCGCGAGGTCGGCGAACAGCTGCGGGCTGGCGCCGCGGAACGCGCCGGAGGAGATGTCGGGGTCGCCGAAGGCCAGCACGGCCACGCCGCGCTCGCGCAGCGCCCGCACCAGGCGCACCCCTCCCCTGGTGAGCTCCTGCGCATCGTCGATCAGCACCGTGCGCAACGACGCCAGCGGGCCGAGCGAGGCCGCATCGGCCGTGGCGAGGATGCCGGTGGCCTCGCTCAGCAGCTCGGGGATGTCGCGGTGCGCCACGCGCATGCCGCCCATCACCTCCCGGTACTCGTCGAGGAAGTCCGCCGCAGCCTGCCAGACCTCGCGCCCGGAGTGCTCCAGCTCGCCCGGAGCCACTCCCAGCTCTGTGGTCTCGGCCAGGAACGCGCGCAGCTCGGAGCGGAACCCCTTCGATGCCCGCACCGATGGGCTGAGCGTCTCCGGCCACTGCCGCACGCCGTCCTCGGCGTCGCCCGCCAGCAGATCGGCGAAGATGCGGTCCTGGTCGGCGCCGGTCAGCAGCGCGGGCGGCTCCAGCCCCTGCTGCACGGTCACGCCGCGCACGAGCTGGAAGGCGAACGAGGCCAGCGACCGCACCAGCGGTCCCGGCGTCGCCTGCGTGACGCGCACGCCCAGGCGATCACGCAGCGCGGTGGCGGCCTGTCTGCTGGGGGTGAGCACCAGCAGCTCCTCGGGCTTCATGCCGCTGTGCAGCAGGTGCACGACGCGGTCGGCGAGCGCCGTCGTCTTGCCCGTGCCGGGCGCGCCGATCACCACTGCGGATGCGGCAGGAGCGGCGCGCACGACCGTGAGCTGAGCGGCATCGGAAGTCATGCTCACCACGGTATCGGCCACCACCGACGCCGACCTGCCACCGCCGTGTGCGCCCACGGCGAAATCCGCACCGCGGCCCGGCTCGGCGTCCGGGCCAGCAGGTAGAGTCGAGCATGTTCGCAGACATCTGAGGAGATCGCGTGGAAATCCGCATCGGCATCGTCAACACCGGTCGTGAGTTGAGCTTCGAGACCAGCACCAGCGCCGACGAGATTCGCTCGCAGGTCGCCGGCGCCCTCGAGCAGAACGCCAGTCACCTGAGCTTCACCGATTCCAAGGGCAGCTCCTACATCGTCCCCACCGCGAACCTCGCCTACATCGAGCTGGGCACCGAGGAGTCCCGCCGGGTCGGCTTCGTCGCCTGACATGTACATCCTGCTGGCGCTGATCGCCGCCTGCTCCCTGGGCATCGGCCTGCACTACCTGATGCCGCGCCGCGACCTGCGGGGAGTCGCGGTCACGCCTGCCATCACCACGGCGGCCGCTGCGGCGATCTATACGATCATGCAGTGGTCGGGCGTCGCCGAGAGCAGTCCCGCACTGTGGCCGGCGAGCATCGGCGGCGGGCTCGTCATCGCCGCCGGCGCGACCTTCGCGATCAGCATCCTGCGCGCGCGGCACGACGCCGCGGCCAGGCAGGCGCTCGGGATCTGACGCCCCGCTGGTCCCGGCATCCGCTCGGTCCCGCCCGCCGACTTGGTACAGATGTCGGTCCGTTTCACGGATGTCGGTCCGGATGGCCAGAATCCGCCGACATCCGTACTTCGCGCCGACATCCGTACCCGGCAAGGCGGTGCCGACAGAGCGGATGCTACGAGGCCAGCCCCATGGCGTCCATCCGGCGCGCGTGCGCGCCCATGAGCTCGGTGTAGACCGGCTCGATGCGCTTGTCATCCTCCTCCAGGCGGTCCGGGCGCAACGCGTCGCGGCACACCAGCAGGGTGTCGCCCACCAGGCGACGCCCCCACATCGAAAGCAGCGAGCGCCACTCGTGATCGCTCTCGATGGTCTCCAGGATGATCGTGACGATCTCGTCGCCGGCATCCGGCTGCCGCAGGATCTCCGCGACCCGCTCCCCCGTGCGGCCGTAGCTCGAGGCCAGGGCCAGGTAGAAGTCGTCCAGCATCCCGGCGGTCAGGTGCACCGCCAGCAGTGTCTCCTCCTGCCGCTCGCCGATGGTCTTACGGCGGAACGCGTCGAGGTTCTCGCGGAACGGCAGCATGACCTCGGTGGGGTCCTCGCCCTGATCGGCGATGACCTGCACGATCTCGCGGTGCTTGTCCAGCGCGGCGCCGGCAGCGCGCGAGAGCGCCTCCTTGCGTGCCAGCGACTGCGTCCCGCGGATGCCACGGCTGAGCGTCTCGAAGTAGCCCAGCTGCAGGTAGGCGGCCTGCCCGAGGAACCGGTTCAGCTCGGGAGCGAGCTCGGCGAAATCTATCCGCTGCGCGTCGCTCGCCTCCCCGCGGCTGCGCAGCTTCAGCGTGCGCCGCTGCGGCTTGCGCTTCCAGAACCAATTGACCACCCGCCCAGACTACCGGCCGTGCTCTCTGGCGACACGCCGGGCGTCGGGTAGTGTTGCAGTGTCCTGCCGTTGGAGCAGGACCCCGCGCCTGTGGCACATGTGACGGCGTGGATCCGTTACGAGGCGCCGCTGGCACGCAGCCGGGCGCGCGCCGGACAGGCAGACGACAACTGTGACTTCATTCGCTGATCTCGGAACCGATCAGGACATCCTCGACGCGCTGGCCGCGAAGGGCATCGTCGACGCGTTCCCCATCCAGGAGCAGACCATTCCGCTGGGACTGCCCGGTCAGGACATCATCGGCCAGGCCAAGACCGGCACCGGCAAGACCTTCGGCTTCGGCATTCCGCTGGTGCAGCGCCTGGGTCAGAACCCGGAGCCCGGCGTCAAGGCTCTCGTGGTCGTGCCGACCCGCGAGCTGGCCGTGCAGGTGTTCGAGGACATCGACATGCTGGCCTCCAACCGGCCCACGAGCGTCGTCGCCATCTACGGCGGCAAGGCGTACGAGGGCCAGATCGAGCAGCTGAAGGCCGGCGCGCAGATCGTCGTCGGCACGCCGGGCCGCCTGATCGACCTGGCGAACCAGCGTCTGCTGGACCTGTCGCACGCGACCGAGGTCGTGCTGGACGAGGCCGACAAGATGCTGGACCTGGGCTTCCTGGCCGACATCGAGAAGATCTTCTCGAAGGTGCCGGCCGTGCGCCACACGCAGCTGTTCTCGGCCACCATGCCCGGGCCGATCGTGGCGCTGGCCCGTCGGTTCATGAACAACCCGATCCACATCCGGGCCAGCGAGCCCGATGAGGGCCGTCTGCAGACCAACATCAAGCACGTCGTGTACCGCGCGCACTCGCTGGACAAGGACGAGGTCATCGCCCGCATCCTGCAGGCCGAGGGCCGCGGCAAGACGGTCATCTTCACCCGCACCAAGCGCGCCGCGCAGAAGCTCGTGGACGAGCTCGGCGACCGCGGCTTCAACGTCGGCGGTGTGCACGGCGACATGGGTCAGGAGCAGCGCGAGCGCTCGATGGCCGCGTTCAAGTCCGGCAAGCGCGACGTACTGGTGGCCACCGACGTCGCCGCGCGCGGTATCGACGTGGACGACGTCACGCACGTGATCAACCACACCATCCCCGATGACGACAAGACGTACCTGCACCGCGTGGGCCGCACCGGTCGCGCCGGCAAGACCGGCATCGCCGTGACGTTCGTCGACTGGGAGGACCTGCACAAGTGGGCCCTGATCAACCGCGCCCTGGACTTCGGCCAGCCCGAGCCCGTCGAGACCTACTCCTCGAGCCCGCACCTGTACACCGACCTGGACATCCCGGAGGGCACGAAGGGCCGCCTGCGCACGGCGCCCAAGGCCGAGAAGCCCGAGCGTCGCCGCCGTGAGCCGCAGAAGGCCGCGGATGCCGCAGCCGAGGGCGTCGACGAGGGCACGACCCGTCGTCGCCGCCGTCGCCATCGCAGCTCGGGCGGGGAGAAGGTCGGCGCGACGTTCGTCGAGGGCGCCGAGCAGCCGGCATCCGCTCCCGCCTCGGCCGGGGCGCCTGCCGAGCGCGACGCCGAGGGCGCCGGCACGCACGACGGCGACGCCACCCGCGAGCACCGCGACGGCAAGTCCGCCCCGCAGCGCCGTCGCCGTCGCCGCCGCTCCGGCGGCGCCGCCCCGACCGGCGCCTGACGCTCCTACGAAGAAGCCGCGCGACCTTTCGGTGTCGCGCGGCTTCTGCGTGCTCGGCCGGGTGTCGCCGACCGCGCGGCGGCCCTCGACCCCACGCGACAGTCCTCGACCCACGCGGCAGTTCTCAACCCACGCGGCAGTTCTCAACCCACGCGGCAGTCCTCGACCCACGCTGCGCAGATCTGCGCCGCGCGGCCTGAGAACAGCAGCGCGAAGCGGAAGGGTGCGCGAGAACTGCAGCGCGCGGCATGAACTGCAGCGCGAGGGATGCCGCAGGCGCGGCGCCTACGGGAACCGCGGCGAGGATCCGGTGGCGCGGGCGATGATGCGGGCGACCATCTCATCCGAGGTCGTGTTCTCACCCGGCCGGTTGGGCTTCCCCGCCCCGTGGTAGTCGCTGGAGCCGGTGACGATCAGGTCGTGCCGGGCGGCGATCTCGCGCAGCATCCGCCTGCCGTCGGCGGTGTTCTCGCGGTGATCGATCTCGAGACCCGCGAGCCCGGCGTCGACCAGCTGGTCGAAGAACGCCACGGGCATCATGCGGTCCCGCCCCGACGTGGCCGGATGGGCGATGACGGCGACGCCGCCGGCATCCGTGATCAGCCGCACGACCGTCAGCGGGTCGGGTGCGTAGTGCGGCTCGTAGTAGCCGGCGCGCGGGTGCAGGATGCCGTCGAAGGCCTCCGTGCGGTCGTGCACGATGCCCCGCGCGATCAACGCATCGGCGATGTGAGGACGCCCGACGGTGGCATCCGGCGTGGTCTGCGCCAGAACGTCGTCCCAGGTGAGGTCGTAGTCGCGGCCGATGCTGCGCACGATCCGCTCGGCGCGTCCGACCCGATCCGTCCGGATTCGCTCGGTCTCGGCGACGAGGGCGGAGTCGGACGGGTCGAACAGGTAGCCCAGCACGTGCACGCTGCGCCAGTCGTGCCGTGACGAGAACTCGATCCCGGGCAGGAACGTCATTCCGAGGGCCACCGCCTCGTCGCCCGCCTCCGTCCAGCCGGTGGTGCGGTCGTGGTCGGTCAGTGCCATCGTGCGGATGCCGTGGGCGAAGGCCGCGCGCACCACCTCGGCCGGCGATTCCGTGCCGTCGGAATGGTTGGAGTGCAGGTGCAGATCACTCGGCCCCGAGAAGGTGGAGTGCTCGCCCTGGGTCATCCTCCGAGCGTACCGCCAGGGGCATCACAGCATCCCTCCCCTAGGCTCTCAGGCGATGCTACGTCTGCTCGGAGTCCTCTTCACGGTGCTGTTCGCGATCGCGACGGCGATCCTGGTGTGGCCGCAGTTCTTCCAGCTCGAGAACACGTTCCCCCTCGCGCAGATCATCGCCTCGAGGGCACTGGTCATCGGCGTCCTGCTGGTGGTCGCGGTGCTGGCGCTGCTGCTGATGCTGGCGCGGCCGCTGCGCGGCTTCGCCGCCTCTCTGCTGATCGTCGCGCTGGTCGGCGCGGGTGCCACCGGCGTGATCGGCAGCATGCGCGGCACGGGCGGCGGCTCGCTGCCGGCGAAGACGGATGCCGCGCTGCGGGTGCTCACGTGGAACACCAACGGCGCCTCGGTGTCCGCCGAGAAGATCGCGCAGGTCATCGAGGAGCAGCAGGTGGACATCGTCTCGCTGCCGGAGACCTCCGAGAAGGTCGGCGAGCAGATCGCGCTGATGATGCGCACGGCCGGCAACCCGATGTGGGTGCACAACGTCAACATCCGCCCCGACGTCTCCAACGGGCCGCAGGCGTGGCAGACGACGATCCTCATCTCGGCGAAGCTGGGCGACTACTCCGTCATCGCCTCCTCCCGCGACGGCTCCAGCAACACCGGCTCCGTGCCCAGCGTCGTGGCGATGCCCGTGGACGGCTCCGGTCCCACACTGGTGGCCGTGCACGCGATCGCGCCGCGCGAGAACGCCATGAGCCGCTGGAGGTCGGATCTGGCGTGGATCGCGAACCAGTGCCCGGCGGGGGACTTCATCCTCGCCGGCGATTTCAACGCGACCCTCGACCACATGGCGTCCTTCGGCAGCGACGGCGGCACGATGGGCCGCTGCCATGATGTCGCCAGCACCACCGGCAACGGCATGGTCGGCACCTGGCCCGCCAGCATCCCGGCTCTCGCCGGCGCCCCGATCGACCACATCATGGCCAGCGCGAACTGGAAGGCGACCGGATCGCTCGTCATCGACGACGCGGCGGGATCCGATCACCGCGCGTTGGTGGCTCAGCTGGAGCCGGCGCACTGAGATCCGGTCCGCCCGCCGGGGTTCAGCGCACCTGCTGATATTCCTGAACACCAGGATATGAAAACCATTGAATCCGCCGTGAGCGCACGGTAGACATGCAAGGGTGGGCCACACGCCCTCCCGGCAGAGCGCCGGTCTTCCGAAGATGAAAGGCCGTCTCATGAAATCCCTCACCCGATCGCGCTCCCTGCGCTGTCTGATCGGCACCGCCGCCGCACTGGGGCTCGTCCTCACCACAGGACTCGGCGCATCCGCTGCGACATCGGACACCTCCACTCCCGTGCCCGTCAACCCGCCCGACGGCACGGTCATGAGCTACGTGGTCAACACCGGCCAGGCGAATCCCGGCCAGACACGCAAGGCCGAGGCCGCGGTCGTCGCCGCAGGCGGTGTGGTGGTGCAGAGCTGGCCGGAGATCGGCGTCGTCGTCGCGCAGTCCGACCGCGCCGCGTTCCGCACGAACGTGAAGATCGCGGGCAAGAACGTGGTCGCCTCCGTCGGTGCCACGCGCACCGCCGAGGTGAAGGACAGGGCGACCGGTCCTGGCGTGCCCTGGGGTCCCGGCTCCTCGGATTGGAACAAGGGCAAGAACAAGCCGGTCAACGGCGATGAGCCCTCCACGCCGATTCCGGGGTCGGGCACCGAGCAGTACAGCTCGCTGCAGTGGGACATGACCATGATCCACTCCCCTGAGGCCAACCTGGTCACCGACGGCAGCCGCAACGTGCTGGTGGGTGTGCTGGACTCGGGCATCGACCCGACGCACGTCGATCTCGCCGCCAACATCGACGTCGCCGACTCCGTCAACTGCACCGCGGCCGGTCGTCCCGACCAGTCCGAGGGCGGCTGGTACCCCACCACCTCCGACCACGGCACGCACGTCGCCGGCACGATCGCCGCGGCCCGCAACGGCGTCGGAGTCGTCGGCGTCGCGCCCAACGTGCGACTGGCGTCGGTGAAGGTGGTCAACGACGACGGGTTCATCTACCCCGAGTACGCGATCTGCGGCTTCATGTGGGCCGCGCAGCGCGGGATGGACGTCACGAACAACAGCTATTACATCGACCCCTTCGAGTTCTGGTGCGGCGACCAGCCCGACCAGGCCGCCGTCAAGGAGGCCGTCACGCGGGCCGTGAAATGGTCGGTGAAGAAGGGCGTCGTCAGTGCCGCCGCGGCCGGCAACTCCGGACTGGACCTCACGACCAACACGGTCGACGAGGGCAGCCCGAACGATGCCGACGAACCCACGGCGCGCACGATCAACGAGACCTGCAAGGATCTTCCCGCCCAGATCGACGGCGTGGTGACCGTGTCGTCGCTGACGCAGGAGGGGTCGCTGTCGTACTTCTCCAACCGCGGCCTCGGTCAGATCGACGTGGCGGCTCCCGGCTCCCGCATCGCCTCGACGGTCCCCGGCGGCTGGGCGTACAAGAGCGGAACGTCGATGGCGTCGCCGCACGTCGCGGGCGTGCTGGCGCTGATGAAGTCCGCGCACCCCGACCTGACCCCGGCGCAGATGGTGCAGAAGCTGCAGGCCGACGCCACGGAGACGGCGTGCTCGCCGGCGCAGTACGACGAGGGTCCCACCTGCGTGGGCACGACCGAGCTGAACAGCTACTACGGCTACGGCATCGTGAACGCGCTGAAGGCCGTGCAGTGATCTGATTCCAGCACGAGAGTCGGACCCGGGTCGCCTCGAGCGGCCCGGGTCCTTTCGCGCGAGGGATGGAAGAATGGTCACATGACCAGCGCAGAGAACGACACCGTCGTCGAGACCCCGACGAACGTGACCGAAGACGCCAAGAGCGCCCGCAAGCAGCCCTTCCCGCAGGGCTTCCTCGACACCATCTCCACCGGCTGGGCCGAGCGGCCCGAGTCGCTGCCGGCACCGCGCGCCCAGGCATCCTTCGCCGCAGCACGCCGGGAGGCCGTGTCGAAGGCATTCCCCGGCAAGCGGCTCGTCGTGCCCGCCGGGTCGTTCAAGCAGCGCAGCAACGACACCGACTACCCCTTCCGCGCGCACTCCGCCTTCCTGCACCTCACCGGCTGGGAGAACGACGCCGAACCCGACTCCGTGCTCGTGTTCGAGCCCCGCTCTTCGGATGCGGGGGACGCCGGTCACGACGTGACCCTGTACTTCCGCGAGCGCGCGGACCGCACCACCAGCGAGTTCTACTCGGATGCCACGATCGGCGAATTCTGGATCGGCCCGCGGCCCTCGCTGGCGGGCGTCGCCGCTGACCTCGCGGTGCAGACCGCGCACATCGACTCGTTCGTCGCCGGCGCCGACGACCTGACCGTCGACGAGGATGCGGAGCTCACCCGCTTCGTCTCAGAGCTGCGCCTGGTGAAGGACGAATTCGAGATCGCCGAGATGCGCCGTGCGGTGGCGGTCACGGCATCCGGATTCGACGATGTCATCCGCGACTTCGACCGCGCGATCGAGCACTCCCGTGGCGAGCGCATCGTGGAGGGCGTCTTCCACCAGCGTGCCCGCAGCGACGGCAACTGGGAGGGCTACGACACCATCGCGGCGTCCGGCCCGCACGCCTGCTACCTGCACTGGACCCGCAACGACGGCGCCGTGGTGCCGGGCGATCTGATCCTGATCGACGCCGGTGTGGAGGTCGACAGCCAGTACACGGCCGACATCACGCGCACCCTGCCCGTGAACGGCACGTTCTCCGACGTGCAGCGTCGCGTGTACGAGGCCGTGCTGGAGGCCGCGGATGCCGCATTCGCCGCCGCGAAGCCCGGCGTGAAGTTCCGCACCGTGCACGAGACGGCCATGGCCGTGATCGCCAAGCGCACCGCCGAGTGGGGGCTGCTGCCGGTCACCGCCGAGGAGGCGCTGGATGCTGACAAGGGCGGCCAGCAGCGCCGCTACATGGTGCACGGCACGTCGCATCACCTGGGCATCGATGTGCACGACTGCGCGCAGGCGCGTCGCGAGATGTACTACGACGGCGTGCTGGAGCCGGGCATGGTCTTCACCATCGAACCGGGCCTGTACTTCCAGATCGACGACCTGACCGTTCCGGAGGAGCTCCGAGGCATCGGCGTGCGCATCGAGGACGACATCCTGATGACCGCAGACGGTGCCGTGAACCTGTCCGCCGACATCTCGCGCACGGTCGCGGACGTCGAGGCGTGGATCGCACGGCTGAAGCGCTGACCATGGCCATCGGCTTCGCAGGCGCGCACCTGCTCATCATCCTGTTCATCTGGCTCGTGACGATCGCGGCCGTCGGAGCCGCGCTGTACTTCGTCGTGAGGCTGGCCGTGCTGCATGCGATGAAGGCCCATACGCGCTGGGTGGACCAGGGCAAGCGCTAGACGTGACAGAGCGGATGCACGACGGGCAGCTGGTCGTCGACGAGGAACTCGCGGGTGAGCTGATCGCCCGCGAGTTCCCTGCGTTGGCGGGGCTGCCTGTCGTGTCGGTCTCGGGCGCCGGAACCGTGAACGCGATCTTCCGAATCGGGGATGCGGTCGCCGCGAGGTTTCCGCTTGAGGAGACGTCTGATGCCGATCTGGCTTCTGAGGCGCTCCGGCTTGCGGAGTTCGCGGCGGCGTCTCCGTTCTCAGCGCCGGAACCGCTCGGGATCGGAACAGGCGATGAGCGGCACCCCTCCGCATGGGCGCTGCAGAGCTGGGTGCCGGGCGAGGTGGCGGATCCGTTCTCGCTGGCCTCAGCAGCGGCGTTCGCGGAGGACCTCGGCGCGCTGATCATCGCGCTGCGCGCGGTGCCCGTGGGACCGCGTGCCTTCGACGGCCGTGGACGCGGCGGAGTGCTCGCCGATCACGACGAGTGGATGTCGCACTGCATCGCGCAGGGTGCGGGGATCGTCGACGTGGCAGGGGTGTCGCAGGCGTGGGCTTCACTGCGCGTGATTCCTACGGCCGGCCCGCATGTGATGAGTCACCGGGATCTGACACCGTTGAACCTGCTCGTGGACGGCGGTCGTCTGACCGGGGTGCTGGACGGCGGCGACTTCGGTCCGGCAGATCGATCGCTGGACCTGGTGTGCGCGTGGCACCTGCTCTCTGCCGGGCCGCGCCGCATGCTGCGCGAGATCGTCGGCGCGTCCGATGACGAGTGGCGGCGAGGTGCCGCCTGGGCGCTGCAGCAGGCCATGGGACTGGTCTGGTACTACGAGACCTCGAACCCGGTGATGGCCGAGCTGGGCCGCAGCACCGTCGAGCGCGTGCTGGGCGACCCCGACGTGATCTGAGGCGACGCCTCCACGCGGCGCACGTCATGGCGAGGGGCGGAACGACGGTCGGGGAGCCGGATATCCTGCATCCGGCTCCCCCGCATTCGTGCATCACCGTGGCGCACGTGTCGGCGCGGATCGCGCCACCGGCTCAGCTGCCGAGGCGGACGCCCGCAGCGCGCAGTGCCGCGCGAAGGCCACCGATGCCGGTGAAGTGGTGCGTGCGGATGCCGAGGACCTCGGCGCCGCCGAGCTTGGGGACCGAATCATCGGTGAAGAAGACCTCTTCCGCGGCGAACGCCAGGGCGTCCAGCACATGCCGGAACAGCCTCGGATCAGGCTTGGCGATACCGATCTCCGCCGAGTTGAAGACGGCGTCGACGTGCGCGTCGATCCCGGATTCGTGCAGTTCGGCAGGGATCGTGTCGGTTCCGTTGGTGAGGATGGCGGTGCGGATGCCCGCGGCGCGCAGCTCATCGCTGAGAGTCAGCATCCCGGCATCCGGCGTCGACGGAATCCTGCCCCACTCCTGCGCCGCGTGCGGATCGCCCAGCCGCTCCCCTACGGCGCGGACCCAGTCGGCACGGCTGGTGCGGCCGGTGATGACGGGTTCCAGCAGCGCCGGCAGGAAGGCCATCACCTGGATACTGCGGCTCGCCAGTCCATGCCGCACCTCGATCTCCTCAGCGCGAGTCGAGTCGAAATGGCGCAGCACGCCATCGAGGTCGAAGACGACGGCACGGATCATGGGTTCATCGTGACATCCCGGTCGAGCATCGGCGCGTGCATCACCGTGGTGCACCAGCCCGCGGCTCCAGTTTCGTTATGCGTTCGTGATCTTCCCGATACCCCCCGGATCCGTATCTTTGTTCCAATGTCGGTGGCCCTCTCCAGACTGGAGTCATGGCATTCTTCACCGACATCGAGCGTCAGGTCGCTGTTCTGCGCGGCCTGTTCGGTGGCGATGTCGAGGCGTGCGATCTGTCCTCGCGAATGGCGGGCCTGGGTGGGAACGAGCTGGTGGATGCGGTGACCGCGGCGGCCGAGCTCGCGCGCGCCGCCGAGCGGGTCAGCATCGTCGGTGCGGGTATCACAGCCTCCCGCTCCGCACGCAGCACGGGGCAGGACGGGCTCGCGCAGTCACGGGGGCACCGCACGCCTGCCGCTCTCGTGCAGGATCTTGCGGGCATCAGCCATGCCGAAGCGCAGAGGCAGGTGCGGCTGGGCTTGGCGCTGCTGGAAGCGGATGCGACGGATGCCGTGGATGCGGACGGCACGCCGGATGCCGGTGATGCTCGCGACAGTGTCGCGCCCGTGCCTCCCGAGGTGCGTCCGCCGTGGCACGGAAAGCTGTCGGAGGCGATGATCCAGGGGCGGATCTCGGCCACCCAGCAGGACACCATCCTCCGCGCCCTGGGCCATCCGACCGAGGATGACGCCGGCACGCACGCCGCGTGGCAGGCGGCCGCCGAGCACCTGATCGAGGAGTCCGCGCAGCGCACGGTCGAGGAACTGCGCATCCAGGCCCGCGCGATCCGCGACCAGCTGGATCCCGCCGGCGCGGAGCGCAGATACGCCGAGCGGTACGAGCGACGCTCGTTCCGGATCTGGACGGACGCTGACGGAATCGAGCGCGGCCGCATCGACTTCGAAGACGACGGAGCCGCGTGGATCCACGCCATCCGAGACGCGGCATTGCGCCCTCGGCGCGGCGGCCCACGGTTCGTCGACTCCGCCGAGGCGGTGCAGGCGAAGGACCTCGCCGACGATCCTCGTACGAACGACCAGCTCAGCTACGACCTGCTCATCGACGTGCTCCGCGCCGGTGCGCTCGCCGACGCGGAGTCCGTGTTCGGCACCCGACAGGCGGGCGTCCGCATCGTGCAGGTCATGGATGCGTCGGGCTCCGCCGTGAGCACCCGCACCGAGGACTACGGCTTGTCCCTGCCTCTCGCCGCGGCTCAGCAGCGCGTCTGCGAGACCGGTTCGGTGACCGTCACCGTCGATCCGTTCGGCAATCCGCTGAACCTGGGTCGCGAGAGCCGGGTATTCACCCCACGGCAGCGCGTGGCGCTGTCCATTCGTGACGGCGGATGCCGCTGGAAAGGCTGCGAACGGCCTGCGTCCTACTGCGAGGCGCATCATGTCGACGAGTGGCACGCGGATCACGGCCGAACCGACATAGACCGTGGCATCCTGCTGTGCCGACACCATCACATGCAGCTGCACCATTCCGGGTGGCGCATCACCCGTGCGGGGAAGGAGGACTTCGTGCTGCACCCGCCCGACGGCAGACCTCCCACGGTGCTGAAGCCCCGCGCCGCCCTCATCGCGGCGTGGGCGGGTGTCGACCCACCGCCGAAGCGATTCCGACCGCAGGTCGCCTGACCACGGCGGGTCCGGCGCGGCTGGACTGGGCATGGCTGGCCTCGACACGGCTGGCTGAGCACTGCTGACCTGAACCCGCCGACCTGAACCCGCCGACCTGAACCCGCCGACCTGAACCGGCTGGCTGAGCACTGCCGGTCCGAACCGGATGGTCCGAACCGGCTGATCTGAACCAGCTGGCCTGGACCGGCCGGCTGAGCATTGGTGGCCCGAACCGGACGACCTGAACCGACCGACCTGAACCGGCTGGCTGAGCACGGCTGGCTGAGCATTGCCGGCCCGAACACGGCTGACCTGAGCACAGCCCACGGGAACACGTCCTGCTGCGCCGGGCTATCGTGGCAACGTGTCCATCCGCCGGTGTCTCGCCATCGCTGCCCTGGCATCGTCCGCGAGCCTCGTCGCCCTGTGGGCCTGGGCCGAGGAGGTCGACCGACGGGCCAGCACCCGTTGGCTCGGCGCCGCCGCACAGCGAACCAGCACGCGCAGGTCGCAGGCCGGATGCAACGGAGCAGAGTCCCGCCACATCCACGCCGTGATCGTGCTCGGCTACGGGAACACCGGCGAGCGCGCCAACCTCGTCAACCGCTTCCGCGTGCGCGCCGGCATCCGCTCCCTCGCCCCGCACGCCGACAACCTCCTGATCCTCTGCGGCGGCCCCGTCCACAGCAGCACGTCCGAAGCGATCATCATGCAGCGCTTTGCGCGAGACGAGCTCGGATTCCCGGGCGAGATCGCCCTCGACACGACCAGCCGCTCCACCTGGGAGAACATCGCGCACGCGATCCCGCTCATCGAGCACGCCGACACCATCAGCATCGTCTCCAACGCGCCGCATGCCGAGATCGGCCGCCAGATCCTCTGGCACCAGCGGCCAGACCTCGCCCAGCGACTGGTCCGCGGCGCCGAGCACCGCCTCGGCGAATCCCCTGTGCTCAAGATCCTCGGATCGCTGCGCGCCGCACACGCCAAACGCACCGGCGACTGGGCGAGAAGCACCCGTGATCGTCGCGCCCGCTCGGCGACAGAGACCTGACCCTGGTTCTCTTCTACAACCGTTCGGCGAGCCCCGCGAAGAACTCCGCCACCACCGGCGCCACCGACCCGCCCACCTCATCGGCAGGGCGCTTGCGCCCCTTCACCTCGAAGGAGTGCCCGCCGCCCTCGACCCACGCGATCCGGGCATCCTGACACGACGCGACCGCCTCCTCCAGCTGCGAGAGCGGCTGCACGAAGGGATCCACCGTCCCCTCCACGAACAGCTGCGGCGGACGCACAGCCGGCAGATGATCCACACGCGACTTCTCCGGCTTCCCCGGCGGATGCAGCGGATACCCGAGGTACGCCAGGCCATCCACCTCCAGTCCCTCGGCCACTGCCATCGACGCCATCCGACCGCCGTACGACTTGCCGCACGCGAACACAGGCATCCCCGGCTCCGCAGCGCGCAGCGCAGCGATCACCGCGCGCCAGGTCAGCATCGCGTGCGCGGCGGGCCCCGGCATCCGCCTGCCCGCCTCGGAGTACGGGAAGTTGAAGCGCACCGCCGCGAACCCGGCATTCGCCATCGCATTCGCGAAGCCCACCAGGAAGGGATGATCCATCGCGGCGCCCGCGCCATGCGCGATCGCGACCACGCCCGCCGAACCGCCTGAGGGCCGCGACCAGGCGGTCGTCACCGATACAGCACCGGCGGGCAGCGGCACCTCGATCTTCATGCCGCATCCCGCATGAACGGCAGCCGCACAACCTCACCACGGCGAGCGCGCATCGTCCCCACCACGACGACCATCACGTGCACCACGCACACGAGGAAGTACAGCCCGATCGGGATGCCCAGCGGCAGGAAACCCGGCGCGCCCGTCGCGTGCGTGATCAGCCGGACGATGCCGATCACCAGCTGCGCCACCAGCAGCCCCGTGGACACCACCAGGAAGGTCAGTCCCCACCGGCGAGCCGCGGCGGCGTTGACCTTCGCCAGCTCACCCTGCTTCGACAGCGTGCCGTAGGCCGCGATCATCGCGCCGCCGGACGCCAGCGCGCCCAGCATCGGAACGGGGATGAGGATCAGCAGGCCCAGCGCCCACGCCGAGACGCCCGTCGCCTCACGCCCGGGCGACGTCATCGCGACTCGGATGCCCCGGAGTCGCCATCGTGCGAATCCGATGCGTCGCCGTCATCCGTCGTCTGCTCCGGCGACGGACCCTCGGAGGCCGACGGCGCGGCCTGCTGGGAGGGCGCGGCCTGCTCGGGCGCAGGCTCGGACACCGGCTCACCGGCATCCGCTGAGTCCGGAGACGCCTTGGACGCCGCCGCGGTCCCGGGAGCAGTCGGCGCCGCAGACGCGGGCTGCCCCGACGTCGATTCACCGGCATCCGTCGCGGTCGAGTCATCGGCATCCGTCACTGCCGGCCCGGGTGCAGCAGGAGGAGCAGGAGCGGGAGGCGCAGGAGCGGGCGCCGGCGGCGCAGGAGCAGGCTCCGGGGCCGTGCCCGGCGCGGGGATCCGCTCACCGAACTGCGGCGGCTTGCTCAGGTCCACGGTCGGCCGCGGCGCGGCGACGCGCTCCGAGCCCAGCACCTGCCGGGCCTTCGCCAGCGACCCCGTCTGCACGCGCACCTCGTAGTGATCCGCCAGCATCTGCGTCATGGATGCGAAATCGCGCCGCCTGCGCACGATCGAGTACGTCACCAGGCTCATGATCATCCCCAGCGCGACGCCGACCAGGATGAATCCGAGGAACAGCGAGATCTCGGCCTTCGGGTTGCCGAACAGCATGATGGCCGAGAGCACCAGCCCGATCAGCACGCCGTTCACGGCGCCCGAGCGCGCGGCGGCGGCATAGCCGAGCCGGCCGGTCACCCGCTCGACGGTGCGCACCCCCTGACCGACGATCGCGATGTCCCGCGCGGGGACATCACCCTCGATCAGCTTCGACACGGTCTTCTGAGCGACTTCGTAGTCGTGCGAGGACGCGACCATCTCACCGAGATCGTTGGCGCGGGCCGGGCGATTCATCATGCTCATCGCCCCATTGTCCCATCCGCCTCCCAGCAGGAGTCTCCGAGGGTCGTCACGCCGGTGCGCCGACTACGCTGGATGCTGTGAGCACACAACGGGTTTTCGTCGCGCGCCTGGCCGGCTGCGCCGTGTTCGACCCCGTGGGCGACCGGCTCGGCAAGGTCCGGGACGTCGTCATCGTGTACCGAAAAACCGCCGCTCCTCGCGTGATCGGCCTGGTCGTGGAGATCCCCGGTCGCCGACACGTGTTCCTGTCCATCGGGCGCGTCAACTCGATCCGCGCCGGACAGGTCATCAGCACGGGCCTGATCAACGTGCGCCGCTTCCAGCCGCGTCCCGGCGAGGTGCGCGTGCTGGCCGAGTACCTCGGCAGGAAGGTGAGTCTGACCGACGGCAGCGGCACCGCCGTCGTCGAGGACGCCGCCATCGAGCAGGACCGGCACGGCGAATGGGCCGTCACGCAGCTCTTCCTGCGCAAGGCGAAGACCAGCGCCTCCCCCTTCGCGAAGGGCCCCACGACATTCGCCGCATGGAACGAGGTCGCCGAGCAGCAGCGCCCCGGCGAGGCGCAGTCCGCCGAACAGCTGGTCGCCACCTACTCCGAGCTGCACGCGGCCGACCTGGCCACAACGCTGTTGGACCTTCCCGAGCAGCGCCTGATCGAGGTCGCGGAGGAGCTTCCCGACGAGCGGCTGGCCGACGCGCTGGAGGAGATGCCCGAGGACGACCAGGTCGGCATCCTGGACCGCCTGGGCGACGAGCGCGCCGCCGACGTGCTCGACGAGATGGAACCGGACGACGCGGCCGACCTGCTCGCACAGCTCCCGCCGGAGCGCCTCGAGCAGCTGCTGGCGCTCATGGAGCCGGAGGAGGCGGAGGACGTCCGCACCCTGCTGCGCTACGGCCCCGACACCGCCGGCGGCCTGATGACCACCGAGCCCATCATCCTCTCCGCCGATGCCACGGTCGCCGAAGCGCTCGCCCTCATCCGCCGGCACGAGCTGCATCCGGCCCTCGCCGCCGCGGTGTTCGTCACGCTGCCACCCTTCGAGACGCCCACCGGACGCCTGCTGGGCGTCGTGCACTTCCAGCGGATGCTGCGCTACCCGCCGCACGAGCGACTGGGGGCCATCCTGGACGACAACATCGAGCCGGTCTCGGTCACGGCATCCGCCACCGAGGTGGCCCGCCTGCTGGCCAGCTACGACCTCGTCTCGCTGCCGGTGGTGGACTCCACGCACCGCCTCGTCGGCGCGATCAGCGTCGACGACGTGCTGGACTACCTGCTGCCTGACGACTGGCGCACGCACGACTCCGACGAGAACGAGACGAGCGGAGCACGATGATGGCTCGCAGCGCGCGCCTGGACACCCCCCGCGCCGGCACCAGCGCCGCCCGCCCGCAGGCGCCTTCGCGCGACCGGTTCGGCAGGTTCACGGAGTGGGTGGCCCGGGCGATGGGCACTCCCGCCTTCCTGGTCATCCTCACCCTGTTCTGCGTGCTCTGGATCAGCTGGAACACCGTCATGCCGCATGCCCTGCGCTTCGATGACGCCGCCCTCGGCTTCACCGCCCTGACGCTGATGCTCTCGCTGCAGGCGTCGTACGCGGCTCCGCTGATCCTGCTCGCGCAGAACCGTCAGGACGACCGCGACCGCGTGCAGATCGAGCAGGACCGGCAGCGCGCCGAGCGCAACCTGGCCGACACCGAGTACCTGGCGCGTGAGATCGTCGCGCTGCGTCTGGCCCTCGAGGAGCGCAACGAGAAGCTCGTCACCCGCGAGGTGCTGCGCCAGGAGCTGAAGTCGATGCTCGCCGAGCTCGAACCGGAGCCGGCCGAGGAGAACCCGTCATGACCACCGCAGATCAGGTCCGGGCAGCGGTCTCCGCGGTCACGGACCCCGAGCTCCGCCGTCCCATCGGCGACATGGACATGGTGCGCACCATCTCCGTCGACGGCACGCACGCCGACGTCGCCATCGTGCTCACGATCGTGGGATGCCCGATGGCGCGCCGCATCGAGCAGGACGTGCGGGATGCCGCGGCCGCCGTCCCCGGCATCACCGACGTCGACGTGCAGGTGGGCGTGATGACGCCGTTCGAGCGCCGGGCCCTCACCGAGAAGCTGCGCGACGGACACCCCGCCAGGGAGATCCCGTTCACCAAGGACTCGCTCACCCGCGTCATCCTCGTCACCAGCGGCAAGGGCGGCGTGGGCAAGTCCACCGTCACCGCGAATCTCGCCGCCGCCCTCGCCCACGAGGGCCTGCGGGTGGGGCTGGTGGATGCCGACGTGCACGGCTTCTCGATCCCGGGGCTCCTCGGCATCGCGCCAGGAACGCAGCCCACGCGCATCGACGACATGATGCTGCCGCCGGTCGCCCACGATGTGAAGGCCATCTCGATCGGGATGTTCCTGCGCGACGGCGAGGCGATGGTGGCGTGGCGCGGCCCCATGCTGCACCGCACCGTGAAGCAGTTCCTCACCGACGTGTTCTTCGGCGACCTGGACGTGCTGCTCATCGACATGCCGCCGGGCACGGGCGACATCGCCATCACGATCGGGCAGCTGCTGCCGCACGCCGAGGTGCTCGTGGTCACCACGCCGCAGCGCGCTGCGTCGGAGGTGGCCATCCGCAGCGGACTGGTCGCCCGCCGCACCGGGCAGCACGTGATGGGCGTCGTCGAGAACATGGCGCCCTACACCTTGCCGGACGGCACCGTCATCGACCTGTTCGGCACCGGCGGCGGCGGCGAGGTGTCCGCGGCGCTCAGCGCGCCCGGCGACCAGGGCGCGCCCGCCGAGGAGGTTCCGCTGCTGGCATCCATCCCGCTCAGCCCTGCGCTGCGCGTGGGCGGGGATGCCGGGGTGCCGGTGGTGCTGGACCACCCGGAGGACGCCGCGGCCCAGGCCATCATCGAGCTCGCCCGCACCATCGCGCAGCGCGGACGCGACCTGGCCGGCCGTTCACTGCCGATGCGGCTGCTCTGACCGCCGAAGTCGACGGATCAGGTCTGCGCCGGCGGATCAGGTCGGGGCGGATCAGGTGGCCTCGGCGTCGAACGGCGGCGGCGTGGCGCGGGTGAAGAACTCGCGCGTCCGGGGTGCACGGCTCGGCGCGGCCGACTCGACGACCGGGTCGGCCGCGAACGGGTTCGAGGTCGCGGGAGCGCTCGGTGCACTGTCGAACGACGGCTCCTCGAACAGCGCATCGCGGATGATGCGGCGCGGGTCGTACTGGCGGGGATCCAGCTTGCGCCAGTCGACCTCGTCGATCTCCGGGCCCAGCTCGTCCTTCATCTTGTCCTTGGTGTCGCGCAGGTACTCCCCCGCGCGGCGGACGAACTTGGAGAACGCCTCAGCGGCCTTCGGCAGACGCTCGGGGCCGATGATGAGCACCGCGACAAGGCCGATCAGCAGCAGCTTGTCGAATGTGAGGCCGAACTCCATCCCCTCAGGCTACCCGCCGCGCCTGCCAGCGGCATGCACCGCGGGCGCTTACGCTGTCTATGACCCGATTCGTCTGGAGAACCCCATGAGCGAACACGACGCGAACGCCCGATTCGCCCGCGAGACGACCGTCGAACCCGCAGCCATCTCCCGCGCCCGCACACACGCACTCGAACTCGGCGCTGCGCCGATCAGCCCGGTCGTCGGCGCCGAGTACGCGGTGCTGGCGGCGAGCGTCGCAGCCCGATCCATCGTCGAGATCGGCACCGGCGCCGGAGTCTCCGGCCTGTGGCTGCTGCGCGGCGCCCCGCAGGCGGTGCTGACCACCATCGACAACGAGCCCGAGCACCTGGCGGCGGCCAGGCAGGCCTTCGCCGACGCGAAGATCCCCGCCGCGAGGGCCCGGTTCATCACCGGGCGAGCGTCGGACGTGCTGCCGCGCATGAACGAGGCGTCCTACGACATCGTGCTCGTCGACGCCGACCCCGAGAACGTCATCGAGTACGTCGAGCACGGTCTGCGCCTGGCGCGACCGGGCGGGCTGGTGCTCGTGCCGCGGGTGCTGGCCGGCGGCCGCGTGGCCGACCCCGTGCAGCGCGATGCCGTCACCAGCGCGTACCGCTCGCTGGTGCAGGAGACCCAGGAGTCGCCGGCGGTGCTCGCGGCGCTCTCCACGACCGGAGAGGGCCTGCTGCAGCTCTCGCGCATCTCGGCCTGAGCCCGGCGCAGAGTCCCAAGCGGCGCTGCCCACGGGCAGCGCCCGAAGACACGAGAAGGGGCGGTGGTCAACCCACCGCCCCTTCTGCTGTGCTCTCCGGTCAGACCGCTGCCACGACGGCGCCAAGCACGTCGTGGAGCTCCTTGGCCTCTGCATCGTTCACGGAGACGACCAGACGGCCGCCGCCTTCGAGCGGAACTCGCACGATGATGAGACGCCCCTCCTTCACGGCCTCCATCGGTCCGTCGCCAGTCCTCGGCTTCATCGCTGCCATCGCGGCATCCTTTCGCTCGGTGGTATGCACCAAGTTTATCGTCAGCATGCGCCGGGGACATGCCACCCGCAACAATCGCCGGTCAGACGGCCTGTGCGCACTCTCTGATCCGGCTATGGAACCTGGTAGAACGTGGTCGCCAGGCCGTACATCGACAGGATCCACAGCCATTGCGCGAGCAGGCAGAGCGCCAGCATCCCCCACCGGAACCGGCGCGATCGCCGCACCGCCAGCGCACCCCACAGCGGCGTCAGCGGCATGAGCAGCCGCAGCGTCGAGGACTGCGGGAAGAACACCGCCAGCAGGTACAGCAGGTAGCTCGCGCTCCACAGCCGGATGTCGGAGCCGAGCCTGCGCACCGACGCCGATCGCAGCAGCAGCGCCGCGGCTCCCGCCACCAGCAGCATCAGCACCACCCAGCCGGTCCAGCCGGGCATCCCCCACTGCCCTGCCCAGAACTCCGCCCCGCGCACGAACCCCTCGAACGGGAGGAACTCGGAGCTCGGATCGAGCAGCCAGTTGCGACGCCACGCGAGCTCGGTCTTCAGGTACGCCGACGGATCGCCCGTGACGACGCCCGCGATCACCTGCCAGGCGAAGCCGACGACCACCGACAGAGCGCCCAGCGCGATGATGTGCACGACGTGCCGCGCCGGCAGCGGCTCGTGATCGCGACGAACCCACCGCAGGATTCCGTGCAGCCCCAGGAACAGCGCGAAGGCGAGGATGCCGGGGCGTGTGAAGCCCATCACCGGCAGCACCGCGTACAGCCAGGCGTAGCGGCGCCGCGCCACCAGATCCAGGGCCAGCACCAGCAGGAGAACGAACAGCGCCTCGGCGTAGCCCACCTGGAACATCGCCGACGTGGGACCCGATGCGAAGAACGCCACCGCCCACATCGCCGCCGAGGCGCCGATCCGCGGGCGCAGCAGCCGGTGCAGCACCAGGCTCGCCAGGAAGCCCGCGACCAGCGACACCAGCACGGCGCCCGCCGCCCAGTCGCCGAGACCCGCGATGTCCGCCGCCCACGGGTACACCGGCATGAACGCCCAGGCGTTCTCGGCGATGTCGCCGGCATCCGTCAGCGGCAGCGTGTGCGGATAGCCGTTCACGGCCACCCACCAGTACCACTGCGCATCCCAGCCCAGCACGTAGTCGCGCAGGCCCGGTGCGATCCCGAACCGCGAGACCGAGGTCGAGAAGCCGGATGCCAGCAGCAGGAAGCCGGTCGTCACCAGCCGGGCCGCCACGTAGATCACCGCGATGCGGCCGATCACGGGCAGCCGCGCCCAACCGCGCAGCGCCCGACTCAGGCGCCGGTCAGCCACGCGCGCAGCCCGCGTTCGACAGCCTCGATCTGCGCCAGCGGGACCCGCTCCTCATCGTGGTGCGCGAGGTGCGGATCGCCGGGGCCGTAGTTGACGGCGGGGACGCCCATCGCCGAGAACCGCGCCACGTCGGTCCAGCCGTACTTGGCGTGCGCCTGCCCGCCGACCGCGGCGAGGAAGCGCTGCGCGATGGGTGCGTCGAGCCCCGGGCGCGCACCGGCGGCGGCATCCGTGATCTCCACCTCGAAACCCTCGAACGCGGCGCGCACGTGCGCCTCGGCATCCGCCACGCTCTTGCTGGGCGCGAAGCGGTAGTTCACCTCGACCTCGCAGAGGTCGGGGATGACGTTTCCCGCCACACCGCCTCGGATGCTGACCGCGTTGAGGCCCTCGCGGTAGCCGAGGCCCTCCACGGTGATCTCACGGGCACGGTACTCGGCCAGGCGGGTCAGGATGGGGGCCGCACCGTGGATGGCGTTCTCGCCGACCCAGGAGCGGGCGCTGTGCGCGCGGACGCCGCGTGTGCGAACGACGGCGCGCATGGTGCCGTTGCAGCCGCCCTCCACCCTGCCGTCGGAGGGTTCGCCGAGGATGGCGAAGTCGGCGGCGAACAGGTCGGGGCGATCCTTCGCCAGCAGGAACAGGCCGTTGCGCGCCTCGTCGACCTCCTCGTTGTCGTACCACATCCACGTGATGTCGGCCTCGGGTGCGGTGAGCTCGGCGGCCAGCTTCAGCTGCACGGCCACGCCGGCCTTCATGTCGACGGTGCCGCGGCCCCAGAGGTGCCAGGCGCCGTCGATCTGCACAGTGCGGGTGGGTACGTTGTCGTTGATCGGCACGGTGTCGATGTGCCCGGCGATCACGACCCGCTGCGGCAGGCCCAGGCTCGTCCGCGCGACGACGGTGTTGCCGTGCCGCGACACCTCCAGATGCGGGTAGGCGCGCATGCTCTGCTCGATCTCATCGGCCAGCGGTCCCTCCGTGCCCGAGACGCTGGGGATGTCGCAGATAGCGCGAGTGATGTCAGCGGCGGACGCAGTCAGATCGAGCACCATATCCTCCACACTAAACCGTGCGTCACACGCACAGTGCGCATGAGACCTGCCGCGCTACCGTTGCTGCATGAGCACTGCGCGCACCGCCTGGGGCACCGGCCTCCGCACGATCGCATCCGATGGCACCGTCCTGGATGCCTGGTTCCCCGCGCTGGGGCCCGGCGAGCTGCCCGAGAGTGCTGTCGCTCCCGATGGTGAAGGCCCCGATGAGCGCCGCGCCGTGGTCGTGGAGCAGGTCGCACTGAGCATCGACCTGGATGCGGCGGTCGCCTCGACCGAGGACGCCTATCTGCGCCTGCATGCGCTCTCGCACCTGCTGGTGCGCCCCAACGAGGTCAACCTGGACGGCATCTTCGCCCATCTCTCGATCGTGGCGTGGACAAACGCCGGCCCGATGCTGCCCGCCGACGCGGCGCGGCTGCGCCCGCAGCTGCAGCGGCACGGCATCCAGGTGCAGGGACTGGACAAGTTCCCCCGCCTCACCGACTACGTGCAGCCCGCCGGCGTGCGCATCGCGGATGCCTCGCGCGTGCGCCTGGGCGCGCACCTCTCGCCCGGCACCACGGTGATGCACGAGGGCTTCGTGAATTACAACGCCGGCACGCTGGGCGCCTCGATGGTCGAGGGCCGCGTGTCGCAGGGCGTCGTGGTCGGCGACGGCAGCGACGTCGGCGGCGGAGCATCCATCATGGGCACGCTCTCCGGCGGCGGTACGCAGCGCGTCTCGATCGGCGCGCGCACGCTGCTGGGTGCGAACTCCGGCGTGGGGATCTCGCTCGGCGACGACTGCATCGTCGAGGCCGGCCTGTACCTGACCGCCGGCACCAAGGTCGTGCTGGTCGACCGGCCGAAGGACGCCGACGGCCGCCGTCCTGCGGTGAAGGCCGTGACCCTGTCCGGCCGCGACGGACTGCTGTTCTGGCGCAACTCCGTCACCGGCGCCATCGAGGCCAGGCAGCGCGCAGGCCAGGGCGTCACCCTCAACAAGGCCCTGCACGCCTAGCATCCGCCCTCATCCTCTTCGCCGAGACCCCGCCCTACCGCCGACACCCCGGCCTCTGGGCGTCTGCGGGCCGGGGTGTGGGCGACACGACGGGGTGTCGGCGTACGTCCAGGGACGAGGTTGGCGGGCTGTTAGGGTTGATGCGACGCTCCTCGCGAAGCGAGACGTCTGCGTCGTCGACACACTTCCGCCCCGGCATCCGGTCCGCGGTCACATCTCGAGCGGCGAACCGATGCGCGAACCCGCGCCGTCGCCCCCTTGCGCAGCGATCCTGCGCCCTTCCCGGAGTATCCCTATGACTTCCTTCATCGATCTCGGTGTGCCCGCCGTCCTCGCAGACGTCCTGGCCGCCGACGGCAAGACCGAGGCGTTCGCCATCCAGCGCGACACGCTCCCCGACTCGCTCGCCGGTCGCGACCTGCTGGGCCGCGGCCGCACCGGCAGCGGCAAGACCATCGCGTTCGCCCTCCCCCTGGTCGCCCGGCTGGCGGCATCCCGCTCCGCGCACCGTGCGGGCCACCCGCGCGGCCTGGTGCTGGCGCCCACCCGTGAGCTGGCCTCGCAGATCGCCGCGACCGTGGCCCCGCTGGCGAAGGCGGTCGGCCTGCGCGTGACCACCATCTTCGGCGGCGTGAGCCAGCGCCCGCAGGAGCAGGCCATGCGCGCCGGCGTCGACATCGTCGTGGCGTGCCCCGGGCGTCTCGAGGACCTCATGAAGCAGGGCGTCGTCTCGCTGGATGCCGTGGAGGTGGCTGTGCTGGACGAGGCCGACCACATGGCCGACCTGGGCTTCCTGCCCGGCGTCACCCGCATCCTGAGCGCCACCCCGAAGAACGGGCAGCGCCTGCTGTTCAGCGCCACCCTCGACCACGGCATCGACACGCTCGCGCGGAAGTTCCTGCACGACGCGGTCAGCCACGAGGTCGACGAGGCCAGCGTGCCGGTCGGCGAGATGACCCACCGCGTGCTGGTCGCGGCGGATGCCGACGCCAAGAAGCACCTGGTGACCGCGCTGGCATCCGGCACCGGCCGTCGCATCCTGTTCACCCGCACCAAGCACCACGCCAAGAAGCTCGCCAAGCAGCTGACCTCCTCCGGCATCCCCGCCGTCGACCTGCAGGGCAACCTGGGTCAGAACGCCCGCGAGCGCAACCTCGCCGCGTTCAACGCCGACCCCGCCGACGGCGGCGTGCGCGTGCTGGTGGCCACCGACGTGGCCGCCCGCGGCGTGCACGTCGACCATGTCGAGCTGGTCGTGCACGTGGATCCGCCCGTGGAGCACAAGGCGTACCTGCACCGCTCCGGCCGCACCGCGCGCGCCGGCGAGGCCGGAACCGTCGTCACGGTGACACTGCCCGAGCAGCGCCGTGACGTGAAGGACATCCTGCGCAAGGCGCAGATCACGGCGCCGCTGGAGGACGTCACCCCCGCCATCATCGACGAGCTCGTCGGCGAGCGCGCCGCGAAGGTCGCGTACGTGCCCGTCCCCAAGCAGCCGCAGGGCAAGCCGAAGGCCAAGCCCGCCCAGGGCCAGTCGGGCGAAGGCCGGTCCGCCGGTCGCTCACGCGGCCGCCGCGGTGGGCAGCGCGCCGAGGGCGGGCGTTCGGAGAGCGCGCGGTCGGATTCCGGTCAGCGCCAGGGCGGTCGGCGTCAGGATGGTCGGCGTCAGGATGCCGCCGACCACTCGCGCGCCCGTTCGCAGGGCAGCCAGACCCGCTACAGCACCCAGACCGGCGCTCCCACCGGCCAGCAGCGTCAGGGCTCGCGTCCCGCCGGCCAGCACCGCGACGGTGCCGCGCGCCCGGCTGGTCAGCAGCAGCCCGGCCGCCGCACCGGCTCGCGCCGCGCCAGCCGCCCGCAGGGCCGCTGAGTCGCGGAGGTGCGGATGCCGCCGGCATCCGCACCTCCGGCATCCGCACCCACCCACCGGCACCCGCAACCCGTTCGGCACCCGCACCCCATCGGTGTACGCACCCCGGATCCGCATGCACTTCGGGGGCCGACACGCCAGATGTCGGACGTTCTCGCTGGAATCGTCCGTCATCTGGCGTGTCGGCCCCCGTTCCGCATCAATGGAAGCACACGACGAAGCCGGCCCGGGAGAATCCCGAACCGGCGTTCAGACTCTGAGCGCCGCGCTCAGCGCGCGGGGAACTGCCGCTCGGGTGCGCCGATGTACAGCTGCTGCGGGCGGCCGATCTTGGTCTGCGGGTCGAGGTTCAGCTCGCGCCACTGCGCCAGCCAGCCGGGCAGGCGGCCGATGGCGAACAGCACGGTGAACATGCGGGTCGGGAAGCCCATGGCCTTGTAGATCACGCCGGTGTAGAAGTCGACGTTCGGGTACAGGCGACGCTCCTTGAAGTAGTCGTCCGCAAGGGCGATCTCCTCGAGCTCCTTGGCCAGATCCAGCAGCGGGTCGCTCACGCCGAGCTCGGCGAGCACCTCGTCGGCTGCCTCCTTGACGAGCTTGGCGCGCGGGTCGTAGTTCTTGTAGACGCGGTGCCCGAAGCCCATCAGCTTGACGCCGTCCTCCTTGTTCTTCACCCGCTCCACGAAGCGCTGCACGCTCTGGCCCGACTCGCGGATCTGCCCGAGCATGGTCAGCACGGCCTCGTTGGCGCCGCCGTGCAGCGGGCCGGAGAGCGCCTGGATGCCGGCGGAGATCGAGGCGAACTGGTTCGCGCCGGTCGAGCCGACCAGGCGGACCGTGGAGGTCGAGGCGTTCTGCTCGTGGTCCTCGTGCAGGATCAGCAGCAGCTCGAGCGCCTTCGACATGACGGGGTTGACCTCGTACTCCTCGGACTGCACGCCGAAGTTGAGCTTGAGGAAGTTGTCGACGAAGCTCAGCGAGTTGTCGGGGTAGAGGAACGCCTGGCCGACGCTCTTCTTGTGCGCGTATGCGGCGATGACCGGCAGCTTGGCCAGCATCCGCACCATGTTCAGCTCGACGTGCTCGGGGTTGGCGGGATCCGTCTGGCCCTCGTAGTACGTCGACAGCGCGGCGACGGCCGAGGACAGCACGGACATGGGGTGCGCGGTGTGCGGCAGCGCGGTGAAGAAGTGCTTGAGGTCCTCGTGCAGCAGCGTGTGCCGGCGGATCTTGTCGTCGAACTCGGCCAGCTCGGATGCCGTGGGCAGTTCGCCGTAGATGAGCAGCCACGCGGTCTCGAGGTAGCTGCAGTTCTTCGCGATCTGCTCGATCGGGTAACCGCGATAGCGCAGGATGCCCTTGTCGCCGTCGATGAACGTGATGGCCGACTTGGTCGAGGCCGTGTTCACGAACCCGTAGTCCAGAGCCGTGTGCCCGGTCTGGCGGGTGAGAGTCGAGAAGTCGATGCTGGCATTCCCGCTGGTCGAGCGCAGCACCGGGAACTCCGCGGTGGTGTCGCCGATCGAGAGAGTCGCCTTGTCAGGCTGAGCTGCGCTCACGCCTACCTCCTGCTGCGTCTGTGTCGTCGTGGACGATGTGTGGCGCAGGGCGCCTGTCGGGATCCGACCGCATCGCTTTTACAGCCTAGCCGGGTGCCGGGCCAACTGTGACATCCACCAAGAGATCAGGGATCTGACAGCGGATTCCGACAAGTTCAGCGAGCGGATGCTGCAAGTCGAGCCGCCGCGGCCGCCACACGCTCCCGCGGAGCGGTCAGAGAGACGCGCACATGATCGGCGGAGTGGTCGCCGTAGAAGTGGCCGGGACCGGCCAGGATGCCGAGATCGGCCAGCCGACCCATCGAGTCCCACGCGTCACGGCCCTCGGTGAGCCAGAGGTACAGGCCGGCCTCGGAGCCGTCGATGCGGAAGCCCGCAGCCTGAACGGCCGGCACCAGCAGCTCGCGCCGGACGCGGTACAGCTCCTTCTGCGCGACCACGTGCTCGTCGTCGCGCAGGGCGACGGCCATCGCATGCTGCACGGGAGCGGGAGGCATGAGGCCGAGGTGCTTGCGCGCTGTGAGCAGCTCCCCCACGATGCGCGCGCAGCCGGCCAGCAGGGCGGCGCGATACCCCGCCAGGTTGGACTGCTTGCTCAGCGAGTACACACTCAGCAGTCCCGCCCTCGTGCCGCCGGTGACGCGGGGGTCCAGCACCGACGGGATGGGCTCGGACGCCCAGGGGCCGTCCCAGCCGAGCTCCGCGTAGCACTCGTCGCTGGCCAGCACGGCGCCCAGCTCGCGCGCTCGCGCGACGGCGACCTTCAGCTCGTCGATGCTCCAGGTGCGCCCGTCGGGGTTTCCGGGGGTGTTGATCCAGATCAGCTTCGCGCCCACGGGCCAGTCGGCCGGGTCGTCGATCGCCAACGGTGTGGCCCCGACGGTCGTCGCGCCGACCGCGTAAGTGGGGTACGCGACCCGCGGATGCACGACGACATCGCCCACTCCCAGCCCGAGCAGCAGCGGCAGCAGCGCCACGAGCTCCTTGGAGCCGATGGTGGGCAGCACGTTGCCGACCGCGAGATCCGGCACGCCCCGGCGTCTCGCATACCAGTCGACGATGGCCTCGCGCAGCGCGGGCGTCCCGACGGTCTGCGGGTAGGCGTGCGCGTCGGTCGCCTCGGCCAGCGCCCGGCGGATGACCTCGGGAGTGGGATCGACGGGCGAGCCGATCGAGAGGTCGACGATGCCGTCAGGATGCGCGGCTGCGCGCGCCCGGTACGGCTCGACGGCGTCCCAGGGATAGTTCGCGAGGTCGCGGACTCCCACTCACTGCACCTGAGGCGGGAGCGCGGAGACCAGCGCGTGGTCGTAGGGCAGCACGCCGACCTTGGCGGCGCCGCCCGGGGATCCGAGCTCGTCGAAGAACTCGACGTTGGCCTTGTAGTAGTCGGCCCATTCCTCGGGTAGGTCGTCCTCGTAGAAGATCGCCTCGACGGGGCAGACCGGTTCGCAGGCGCCGCAGTCCACGCATTCATCGGGGTGGATGTAGAGCATCCGCTCCCCCTCGTAGATGCAGTCCACGGGACATTCGTCGACGCAGGCGCGGTCCTTGACGTCGACGCAGGGAAGGGCGATCACATACGTCACCCACTCAGTCTACGACGAGCGGGCGCCATCCCGGCCCGTGCGGGCGGCGGATGCCGACAGCGCGCGCAGCCGGGCCATGTCCGGCCACATCACCACGAGCACCACGATGCCCGCTGCGAGGTACATCCAGATGTTGCCCAGCGCGGTGTTCGGCACGACCACCGATCCGCCCGGCCCTCGCTGCGAGATGACCAGCAGCATCCCCAGCAGCCCGATCCCGGCGGCGAGAGCCGCCCAGCGGTCTCCGGTGAGAGCGCGAAGCGCGATCAGCAGGGCGGCGCAGGCCACAGTGCCGAGGATCAGCCCCACCGGCACCGGTCCCAGGATGTAGCTGTGCGCGATGGTCGCCGCGACGCCGTAGACCGCGCCGATGAGGGCGGCGGCGAGCCAGGACAGACCACGGGAGAGGACGGAGCGCACGGGGTCAGCGTAGCGGCGGATGCTGTGAGCGCACCCCCTCAGGCGGCCCAGCCCACCAGCCGCAGGAGAGCGGCCACGGCGGCCGCCGCGGCGACGACCACCAGGAACGACTGCCGCATCCACAGCAGGCCAGCGGCCACCAGCACGGCAGGCACCCTGGCGTCCACGAGGATCGCCTGCCCCGCGCCCAGCGACTGCACGGCCACCAGCGCCCCCAGCAGCGCCACGGTCAGCAGGTCGGAGATGCGTGCTGTGCGCGGCGCCTCGAGCAGCTTGGCGGGCACGAGGTAGCCGATGAGCTTCTGCCCCACGCAGATGCAGGCGGCCAGCAGCACGGCGCTCCAGATCGTCACTTCGCAGCCTCCTCGCAGGCGGGTGCCGCATCGCGCCCGAGCCAGTTGAACCAGCCGACCACGATCGCGACCACAGCGGCCACCAGCACCGGCAGGCCGGGCATGAGCACCGGCGTGAGGACCGCCGCGACCACGGCCGCCGCCACACCGACCGCCACAGCCTGACGCTCCCTGAGCCGAGGCCACAGCAGTGCCAGGAAGGCCGCGGCAGCCGCGGCATCCAGGCCCCACGCCTTCGGGTCGCCCAGCACGTCACCCAGCAGCGCCCCCGCCAGGGTGGTGAGATTCCAGCCGACGAACACGCCCAGACCCGTGATCCAGAATCCCAGTCGGCCGAGCTTCGGGTCGTCCTGCGAGATCGCGACGGCGGTCGACTCGTCGATGGTGACCTGCGCTGCCGCGGCGCGCTTGAGGAACCCGCGGCCGATGATGCCCGACATCCGCATGCCGTAGGCCACGTTGCGCACCCCCAGCAGCGCCGCCGATGCCACTGCGGAGGGCAGCGCCGCCAGCCCGCCTGCGCCGAGCACGCCGATGAACGCGAACTGCGAGCCGCCGGTGAACATCACCAGGCTCAGCACGCACGTCTGCCAGACATCCAGTCCGGATGCCACGGCCAGAGCGCCGAAGGAGATGCCGTAGGCGCTGGTGGCGATGGCCACGCCCAGACCCTCGCGCCACACCTCGCGCGAGGGGTGCCGCACGGCATCCGTCTCTGTTCGCTCCGCTGAACGCATGATCATCATTCTGAACATCGCGGGCACGTCAGTCAAGTCGAACGATCGTTTGACATACTGAACATATGGATCTGCGTGAACGCATCGCCCATTCCCTGCGCCGCGAACGCGAGGCCGTCGGCATCTCGGTGTCGGAGCTGGCCCGTCGGGCGGGGGTCTCGAAGGCCACCGTGTCGCAGCTGGAGACCGGGGCCGCCAACCCCAGCGTGGAGACGCTGTGGGCACTCGGCGATGCGCTCGGCATCCCGTTCTCGACCCTCGTGGACGAGCGCGCGGCGGCTCCGCGGCTGATCCGCCTCGGAGACCACGCAGGCGTGCCCTCGGCGGCCTCGCCGTATCTGGCGACGCTGCTCTCGGCCGCGGCGCCGGGAACGCGCCGCGACATCTACCTGATCCAGGCCGAGCTCGGCGAGCCCCGCCGCTCGCTCCCCCACCGCAACGGCACCACCGAGCACGTGGTGCTCATCAGCGGCGAGGCGCTGATCGGACCCGCCGACCAGCCCGAATTGCTGCATCCGGGCGACTACCTGTCGTATCCGGGCGACGCCCCGCACGTGTTCGAGGCGCGCGCGGCCGGTACCAGCGCGGTGCTGATCAGCGAGCTGCGCTGACGATCAGTACCAGTTCACCGCGCGGGAGTGCGACCAGGCCGCGCAGGGCGAGCCGTACGCGCGCTTGATGTAGTCCAGGCCCCAGGAGATCTGGGTGGCCGCGTTGGTGCGCCAGTCGGCACCGGCGGTGGCCATCTTGCTGCCGGGGAGCGCCTGCGGGATGCCGGTGGCACCGCTGCGGTTGTAGGCCTGGTAGTTCCAGCCGGACTCCTTGTTCCAGAGGCTCGAGAGGCAGGCGAACTGTCCACTGCCCCAGCCATAGCGGTCAGCCGCCAGCCGCCGCGTCGTGGCCTTCGCACCGCTCGGCGTGTTGGCGGCCGCCAGCGCAGCTGCAGCCTGGCGCTGCCGCTCGGCCGCGTGCTCCGCCGCGATGCGCGCGGCCTCCGCCTGCTTGGCGGCCTCCTCGGCGGCCTTGGCGTCCTTCGCCGCGCTGAGCTCGTTCTGGAGGTGCGTGGTGCCCTGCTGCACGCGCACCGTGCTGCGGATGACGTCGTCGGTGAGTTCCGCCAGCTGCTCCGCGCTGGCCTCATCGGCCGCGGCGATGGCCTTCACGTCGCGCGTGAGGTCGGCGACGTTCACTTCCGCAAGAGCGGAGGGGGTCTGCAGGCCGGACTGCTCGACGACGTGGTTCAGCGCGACGGCGTTGGTCAGCGCGATGCGGCCGTCCTGCTCCACGGCGGCGGCCTTGTGCACATCCGCCGCACTGGGTGCAGCCAGGGCAGGTGCGGCCATGACTCCGGTCGCGGCGATGCCTGCCAGCACCGCACCGACGGCGAGGCCGATGAGGGGGCGGCGCATGGCCGAGTGGGCGGACGAGGCGGCGGTCACCCGCCGAGACGCACGGGTGTTGAGGGTATCCAGCATGGAGTTCGACTTTCGGGTCGTCGTCGGCCCGGTCCCATCAGGGGCTCGCTCATCGGGGGCGGTCTCCCGGGCACGAGTCCCGAGCCTTCCAGCCCCGTCTGGGCGGAACATGCCACGGACCTGGACATTCCGTGCCTGGTTCGTGGGAATCCGGGTGCCATGCTCCCAAGAAGGTGTGTTATGGCTTCGTTACTTTCAGCCCCGCTCTCTGACGCCGAGACCCCTCGTGAACGTCGAGACCCCTCCGCAGCCGCGTCGCCCACGAGGGGTCTCGGCGGTCAGGAGGGGTCTCGGCAGTGTGGGTCAGGCGTTCGCGTCCTGGCGCTTCAGGCGCGACGCCTCGCGACCGCGGATGGTCTGGTCCAGGACCACCTTGCGGATGCGGACGGCATCCGGGGTGACCTCGACGCACTCGTCCTCGCGAGCGAACTCCAGCGACTCCTCCAGCGACAGGATGCGCGGCGGGGTCATCGACTCGAACGTGTCGGCCGTGGAGGAGCGCATGTTGGTGAGCTTCTTCTCCTTGGTGATGTTCACGTCCATGTCGTCGGCACGGGAGTTCTCGCCCACGACCATGCCCTCGTAGACCTCCTCGGTCGGGCGCACGAAGAACGACATGCGCTCCTGCAGGGCGATCATGGCGAACGGGGTGGCGACACCCGCACGGTCGGCCACGATGGAGCCGTTCTGACGCGCGACGATGGAGCCGGCCCACTCGTCGTAGCCGGAGGCGATGGCGTTGGCGATGCCGGTGCCGCGGGTGATGGAGAGGAACTCCGTGCGGAAGCCGATCAGACCGCGGGCCGGCACGACGAACTCCATGCGGATCCAGCCGGTGCCGTGGTTGACCAGGTTGTCCATGCGGCCGCGGCGGTTGGCCATGAGCTGGGTGACGGCACCGAGGTGCTCCTCGGGGACGTCGACGGTGAGGTGCTCGTAGGGCTCGTGCACCTTGCCGTCGATCTTGCGTGTGACGACCTGCGGCTTGCCGACGGTGAGCTCGAAGCCCTCGCGGCGCATGTTCTCGACGAGGATGGCCAGCTGCAGCTCGCCGCGGCCCTGCACCTCCCACGCGTCGGGACGGCCGATCTCGTTCACGCGCAGCGACACGTTGCCGACCAGCTCGCGATCCAGACGGTCCTTCACCATGCGGGCGGTGAGCTTGTGGCCCTTGACCTTGCCGACCAGCGGCGAGGTGTTGGTGCCGATGGTCATCGAGATCGACGGCTCGTCGACGTGGATCTGCGGCAGCGGACGCACATCCTCGGGGTCGGCGATGGTCTCGCCGATCATGATGTCGGGGAAGCCCGCGATCACGGCGATGTCGCCGGGACCGGCGGACTCGGCCGGGTAGCGGTCCAGCGCCTTCGTCATCAGCAGCTCGGTGATGCGGGCGTTCTGGGTGGTGCCGTCCTGACGGACCCAGGCCACGGTCTGGCCCTTCTTGAGCGTGCCGTTGAAGACGCGCAGCAGAGCCAGACGGCCCAGGAACGAGGAGGAGTCCAGGTTGGTGACCCACGCCTGCAGCGGGGCGTCGTCGTCGTAGGACGGTGCCGGCACGTGCTCGAGGATCGCCTCGAACAGCGGCTCGAGGTCGTCGTTGTCGGGCAGTTCGCCGTTGGCGGGACGGTTGCGGGATGCCGCACCGGCGCGGCCCGAGGCGTAGACCACGGGCACGTCCAGCAGCGCGTCGACGTCGAGGTCGGGAACGTCGTCGACCAGGTCGGATGCCAGGCCCAGCAGCAGGTCCTGTGCCTCGGCCTCGACCTCGGCGATGCGCGCATCGGCACGGTCGGTCTTGTTGACCAGCAGGATGACGGGCAGCTTGGCCTCGAGCGCCTTGCGCAGCACGAAGCGGGTCTGCGGCAGCGGGCCCTCGGAGGCGTCCACCAGCAGCACCACGCCGTCGACCATGGACAGGCCGCGCTCGACCTCGCCGCCGAAGTCGGCGTGACCGGGGGTGTCCACCACGTTGATGGTGATGGGCGTGTCGGTGTGGATGCCCTTGTACGTGATCGCCGTGTTCTTGGCGAGGATCGTGATGCCCTTCTCGCGCTCCAGGTCGTTGGAGTCCATGGCGCGCTCCTCGACGTGGGCGTGCTCGCCGAAGGAGCCGGTCTGACGGAGCATGGCGTCGACGAGCGTGGTCTTGCCGTGGTCGACATGTGCGACGATCGCGACGTTTCGAAGGTCAGAGCGGAGGGCGTGCGCCATTCAAGAAGTCCTAAGGAGTGGGAGAAGTGGATTCGTCGCCCGCGACGGACACAGGGCTGACGTTCCAGGATAACGCACTCGACACGCGGACTTGCTGACAACGGGCTCTAGCATCGGAGACGTGACGCGTTCAAGGATCTGGTGGGAGATCGCGATCGTGCTGGCGCTGGGTCTCGGCCAGTCCGCGATCTACTCGATCGTGCAGCTGGCCTACCGTCTCACCTCGAGCACTCCCCTGGCCGACCAGACCGCCACGCTGAACCCCTCGCAGAGCAGCCGGGAGGTCTTCGACCTCATCTACCAGCTGCTGTCGATCGGATTCGCGATCGTGCCCGTACTGCTGGTGTGCTTCCTGCTGTGGCAATCCCACCGCCCGCACCTGGCGCTGCTGGGCCTGGACGGCACGCGGTTCGGCCGGGACATCGGCCGGGGTGCGCTGCTGGTGCTGGCCATCGGCATCCCCGGCATAGGCCTGTACCTGCTGGGACGGGCGATGGGCGTGTTCGTGGCGGTGGACCCCGGCGGGCTGAACGCCTACTGGTGGACGGTGCCCGTGCTGATCCTGTCGGCTGCACGCGCGGCCGTGCAGGAGGAGTTCGTCGTGCTGGGCTACCTGTTCCGCCGGCTGCGTCAGCTGGGATGGGGCACCTGGCCGATCATCCTGGCCACCAGCCTGCTGCGCGGCAGCTATCACCTGTACCAGGGGCCGGGCGCGTTCGTGGGGAACTTCGCCATGGGGATGCTGTTCGGCTGGCTGTTCGCGCGCGGCGGCCGGCTGATGCCGTTCCTCGTCGCGCACTTCCTCATCGACGCCACGGCGTTCGTGGGGTACCCGTGGGCGGCTGCCCTGTGGCCGGCGCTGTTCGGGCTGCCCGGCTGAGGCGGCTGGGCCGCGCCTCGACAGGCTCGACGCCCCACTCTGCCGGGGCCTGACGCTCCGTGTCAGTGCGCGATGATGACCGCGTTCACGGCCCAGACCCCGAGCGCCAGTCCGGTCCAGATCATGGGCCAGTCCCAGCCGTGCACGACCGCGTCGCCGACATCCGGGACGGACTCGGCGCGCAGCCGGTGCAGGGCGGCGATTCCGTCCTCCTCCTCGGCGTTGCCGTGCTCCTTCTCGCCTCCGACGCCCAGGCGTCGCGGACGTGAGCGGGCCGGGCCGCCGAAGCTGCTGAGCACCTGCCCGCCGTAGAGGGCGAACTCGAGCTGCCAGCGCATCGAGATCCTGTCCACTCGACCCCACGGCACCCACGTGCGCCGGAGCAGGTTCTGCACGCGCACACCCGTGGCGTCGGCGCGCACGTCCGAGGCGACGCCCGCCACGTACACGCCCCACACCACCAGCAGCGGCCACGGCGCGAGCAGAGCAGCGTTCACCGGCCCCGACCGCACCACCGCATCGCCCAGGAGGAACACGGCCAGCACCGCGGACAGCCCGAGCAGCACGACCGCCCCGGTCGCGCGGAACACCCGGGGCGGTCGTGCGGTGACCATCAGACGGCGCCGCCCAGCGGCAGGTCGGCGCCGGGGATGGCATCCAGCAGTCGCCGGGTGTACTCCTCGGCGGGGTTGCTGAAGATGTCATCGACCGTGCCCTGCTCGACGATGCGGCCCTTCTCCATGACGCACACGAAGTCGGCCGCGACGCGCACGACCGCGAGGTCGTGCGTGATGAACAGGTACGTCAGTCCGAGCTCGTGCTGCAGGTCCGCGAGCAGGTGCAGGATCTGGTCCTGCACGAGCACGTCGAGAGCGGAGACGGCCTCGTCCAGCACGATGATGTCGGGACGGAGCGCCAGGGCCCTGGCGATCGCGACGCGCTGCCGCTGACCGCCGGAGAGCTCGTTCGGGTAGCGCCAGGCCAGCTCGCGCGGCAGCGCGACCTTCTCCAGCAGCTCGAGCGCGCGCTGGTGCTGCTCCTGCTTGGTGCCCACGTGGTGCACCTCAAGGGGCTCGGTGATGAGGCTGCCGATGCTGCGCAGCGGGTCCAGCGAGCCGTACGGGTTCTGGAACACCGGCTGCATGCGCCGACGCAACTTGAAGATGTCGGCGCGCGACATCCCCACGGCCGACTGCCCGTCGATGAACACGTCGCCAGAGGTGGCCTTCTCCAACTGCAGCAGCATCTTCGCCACCGTGGACTTGCCCGAGCCGGACTCGCCCACCAGCGCCAGCGTCTTGCCGCGCTGGATGGTGAAGGACACGTCGTCGACCGCGCGGAACTGCTCCGAGCGCAGGCCGCCGGTGCGGATCGAGTAGTCCTTGACGAGGTTCTTCACCTCGACCACCGCCGGGATGCTGGGATCGACGGGCGCCGACTCGTGCACGCCCGCGCCGATGCGCTTGGATGCCAGGCTGGGAGCCGCGGCGACCAGTCGCTGCGTGTACGGGTGCTTCGGGTTGGTCAGGATCGTGACGCTGGGTCCCGCCTCGACGATCTCGCCCTGGTTCATCACCAGGATGCGGTCCGCGCGCTCCGCGGCCAGGCCGAGGTCGTGCGTGATCAGCAGCACCGAGGTGCCCCGCTCAGCGGTCAGCGAAGCCAGGTGATCCAGGATCACCCGCTGCACGGTCACGTCCAGGGCGCTGGTGGGCTCGTCGGCGATCAGCAGCTTCGGGTCGGCCGCCAGACCGATTCCGATCAGCGCGCGCTGCTTCATTCCCCCGGAGAACTGGTGGGGGAACTGGTGCATGCGGCGCGCGGCGTCGCTGAGACCTGCCTGGACGAGAACCTCGACGGCGCGGTCGTGCACCTGCTTGCGGCCTTGAGCCAGCCCGTTGGCGCGGACGGCCTCCTTCACCTGGAAGCCGATCGACCACACCGGGTTGAGGTTCGACATCGGGTCCTGCGGCACGTAGCCGATCTCCCGACCGCGGATGTGCTCCATCTTCGCGCGGCCGGCCTTGGTGAGGTCGGTGCCATCGAGGTGGATGCTGCCCTCGGTCACCGTGCCGGTGCCGGGGAGCAGGTCGATGATGGCCGCGGCGGTCGTCGACTTGCCCGAACCGGATTCGCCGACGATGGCCAGGGTCTCGCCGGGGAAGACGTCGAAGCTGACGCCGTGCAGCACCTCGCGCGAGGTCTTGCCGCTGCGGAAGGCGACCTTCAGGTCGCGGACGGTCAGAAGCGGTGCGCTCATCGCTGGGCCCTCGCCTTCGGGTCGACGGCGTCGCGCAGCAGCTCGCCGAGAGTGATGAATGCCAGCACGGTCAGCGTCAGCGCCAGTGACGGCCAGAACAGCGCCATCGGAGCGGTGCGGATGCTGGTCTGCGCCTGGCTGATGTCCAGACCCCACGACATGACGCCCGAGAGGCCGACACCGAGGAAGGCGAGCACCGACTCTGCCACGATGGCTCCTGCCAGGCTCAGCGTCGCCACCACGATGACCGGGGCCATCGAGTTGGGCAGCACGTGCACGATCAGGATTTGGAACCGCGAGAGACCCACGGCCTCGGCGCCCATCACATAGTCCTCCTGCTTGACGCGCAGGATCTCGGCGCGCATGATGCGCGCCGTGCCGGCCCAGGCGAAGCCACCGATGGCGAAAGCCAGCACGAACACGTTGCGGTCGGGCAGCACCGACATCACCACCACGGCGGCGATGATGTAGGGGATCGTGAAGAAGATGTCGCCGACACGGGACAGCAGCGAGTCCAGCCAGCCGCCGTAGAAGCCGGCGAACGCGCCCATCACGACACCGATGACCGTGCCGATGACCGTGGCCAGCACGCCGACGATGAGCGAGGTGCGGGTGCCCCAGACCACCCGGGCGTACACGTCGCAGCCCTGGCGGGTGAAGCCCATGATGTGCCCCGCCTCAGGACCGCCGTTGCTGTGCGTAAGAGTGCAGCCGTCGGTGGGCGAGACGCTGGTGAACAGGGTCGGGGCGAAGGCGGCGACGATCACGAGGAGGACGAAACCCGTGGAGACCCAGAAGACGGGCCGCCGGCGCAGGTCGCGCCAGGCGTCCAGCCACAGGTTGCTGGGCTTGTCGTCGATGCGGACGACGTCGACGCGCACCGAGGTCGTCTCCACCGGAGCGACGTAGTGCTCGCTGTTCGAGTCAATTGGAGACATAGCGGATCCTCGGATCGAGCAGGCCGTAGAGCAGGTCCACGACGATGTTGATGAACACGTAGACGACGACGAACACGGTGACGAAGGACACCACCGTGGGGTTCTCGCCGCGGATGATCGCCTGGTACAGGGTGTTGCCGACGCCCGGCACATTGAAGATGCCCTCGGTGACGGTCGCTCCGACCATGAGCACGCCGAACACGGTGCCGAGGTCGGTGATCATCGGGATCAGCGAGTTGCGCAGCACGTGCACCGGGATCACCCGGCGACGGGGCAGGCCCTTGCTGTACGCGGTGCGCACCCAGTCCTGGTTGAGGGTGTCGATGGTCGACGAGCGCGTCAGCCGCATGCTGGTGGCGTACACGCTGAACCCCAGCACGATGGCCGGGAGCCAAAGATCGCCCCAGTCGTTGTCGGCGCCGACTGTCGGTCTGAACCACCCCAATTGGATGGCGAGGAAGTACTGCGCCAGGAATGCCAGGACGAAGATCGGCAGGGCGACGAAGATCAGCGCGAGCACGAGCATCGAGTTGTCGAAGACGCCGTCCTTGCCCAGTGCGGAGAACAGACCGATGATGATCGCCAGGATGAAGGCGATGGCGACCGACATGACCGCCAGTCGCAGGGTGACGGGGAACGTCCTGGACAGCACCTCGATGACGGGCTGACCGGAGAAGCTCGTGCCGAAGTCGAGCCGGAAGATGCCCGTGATGTAGAAGAAGTACTGCACGATGAACGGCTGGTCGAGGTGGTACTGCGCACGCAGCTGGTCGATCAGGGCCGGGCTCGGCTGGTGGTCACCGAAGAGCGCGGCGATGGAGTCGCCGGGCATCGCGAAGACCATGAAATAGATCAGCAGGGTCGCGCCGAAGAACACGGGGACGGCCTGCAGGATCCGTCGGAGGATGTAGAAAGCCACCCTCGACCTCCTTTTTCTGTTCGGAAGCAGAGTAAACGGGGCGGTGGTGGAATCACCACCGCCCCGTTCGACTCAGCGGATCACTTGGACTTCGTGATCTCGGAGTAGATCGGCACGGAGTTCCAGCCGAACTTCACGTTGCTGACCTTCTTGCCGAAGCCACCGACGACGTTCGAGTACCACAGCGGCGTGGCGGGCAGGTCCTTCAGCAGAACCTCCTGAGCCTTCTGGTAGTCGGCGTTGGCTTCCTTCGGGTCGGTCGCCGAGATGCCCGCGGAAAGCAGCTTGTCGAACTCGGGGCTCGAGTAGTCACCGTCGTTGGAACCGGCGTTGGTCGCGTACAGCGGTCCGAGGAAGTTGTACAGACCCGGGTAGTCGGCCTGCCATCCGGTGCGGAAGGCGGTCTGGATGGTGCGGTCGGTGACCTTGGAGCGCAGCTCCTTGAACGTCGGGTACGGGGCGCCGGAGGCGTCGATGCCGAGGACGTTCTTGATCGAGTTCACGGTCGCGTCGACCCAGGCCTGGTGTCCGCCGTCAGCGTTGTAGGCGATCTGGAACTTGCCGTCCCACGGGCTGATCTTGTCAGCCTCGGCCCACAGCTCCTTGGCCTTCTTCTCGTTGAACTTCAGGACGTCGGCGCCCTTCAGCGAGTCGGACCATCCGTCGATGACCGGCGAGGTGAAGTCGCTGGCCGGGGTGCGGGTGCCCTGGAAGATCACCTTGGTGATCTCGTCGCGGTTGATGGCCATCGACAGCGCCTGACGACGCAGCTGACCCTCTTCACCGCTGAAGTGCTTCAGGCGCTCCGGGATGGTGAAGGACTGGAAGATGGCGGCGGGCTGGTTCACGGCGCGCTTGCCGAGGTCCGACTCGAAGGTCGCGAACGCGGAGTCCGGGATCGCGTCCAGGACGTCGAGCTGGTCACCGGTCAGGTCGGCGTAGGCCGCATCCTGCGAGGCGTAGAACTTGATGTCCAGGCCGCCGTTCTTCGCCTTGGCCGGGCCGTCGTAGTCGGGGTTCTTGACCAGGTTGATGCCCACGTTGTGCTGCCACGCGTCGGCGCCGGCCAGCTTGTACGGGCCGTTGCCGATCGGGTGCTCACCGAACGCTGCCATGTCCTTGAACGCGGAGTCGGGCAGCGGGAAGTAGGCCGAGTAGCCCAGGCGCTGCGCGAAGTCGGAGGCCGGCTTGTTCAGCGCGATCGTGAAGGTGTAGTCGTCGACCTTCTTCAGACCCGACAGATCACCTTCCGAGCCATACACCGTGTCGGAGCTGACGAAGCCCTCGATGTCCTCGAAGAAGTAGCTGGAGAGCTGCTTGTTGGAGGCCAGGGCGCCGTAGTTCCACGCCTTGATGAAGTTGTCGGCCTTGACCTCGGTGCCGTCGGTGAACTTCACACCCTTGCGGATCTTGACCGTGAGGTGCTGCGGGTCGTCGACCTTGATGCTCTCGGCGACGTCGTTGTAGACCGAGCCGTCGGCCGCGTAGCCGATGAGGCCCGCGAACATGGCGTCGAGGATCTTGCCGCCGCCGGTCTCGTTGGTGTTGGTGGGGATCAGCGGGTTCTGCGGCTCGGAGCCGTTGACCGAGATGATCGCCGTGGGGTCGATGTTCGCGTTGGAACCGGTGTCGCTCGACGACTTCGGGTTGGAGCCCGACGAGCATCCGGCGAGGGCTGTGATGCCCGCCACCAGAAGTGCCGCACCGGCGAGTGCGATCTTGTTGCGCTTCACTTGTGTCCTCCTATGGACTTCAGAGCGACCTACCAACCTCGTCTGCGAGGACGGCGCATGGCTTCGATCCTAAGCGCCGGATGCCTCCAGCGCAGAATCAGGGGTCGAACTGTTATGACGTCTTAACCGAACCGCCCCGTCGCCGGAAACAGAGGCGGAGCGATTCGGTTGGGAGCGTTCTCAGGCGAACGCCTCGATCGGCGGGCAGGCGCACACCAGGTGACGGTCGCCGTAGGCCTGGTCGATGCGGCGCACCGGCGGCCAGTACTTGGTCGCCACCAGGGTGCGAACGGGGTACGCGGCCTCCTCACGGGTGTACGCGTGCGTCCACTCCGCCGCGATCAGCGACGCGGCGGTGTGCGGCGCGTTCACCAGCGGGTTGTCGTCCGCCGGCCAGCGGCCGGCTGCCACGGCATCCGCCTCTGCCTTGATCATGATCATGGCCTCGACGAACCGGTCCAGCTCGCCCAGGTCCTCCGACTCGGTCGGCTCGACCATGAGCGTCCCAGGAACCGGGAACGACATGGTGGGCGCGTGGAAGCCGAAGTCGATCAGTCGCTTGGCGACGTCGTCGACGGTGATGCCGGTGGCCTCCTTCAGCGGACGCAGATCCAGGATGCACTCGTGCGCGACGCGCCCCTGCTCGCCGGTGTACAGCACCGGGAAATGGTCGGCCAGACGCGCGGCGACGTAGTTCGCGGCCAGCACGGCCGCCGCTGTGGCCCTGCGCAGGCCGTCGGCGCCCATCATCCGCACGTACGCCCACGAGATGGGCAGTACGCCCGCCGAGCCGTAGGGAGCGCCCGAGACCGGACCACCGGAGAACACGTAGCCGCCCGCGTGCACGTCCTTCTGCGCCTGCGGGTGACCGGGCAGGTGCGGCGCGAGGTGCGCCTTCGCCGCCACCGGGCCGATGCCCGGACCGCCGCCGCCGTGCGGGATGGCGAAGGTCTTGTGCAGGTTGAGGTGCGACACGTCGCCCCCGAGGTCGCCGAAGCGGGCGTAGCCGAGCAGCGCGTTGAGGTTGGCGCCGTCGACGTACACCTGGCCACCTGCGGCGTGCACGGCCGAGGTGATCTCGACCACCTGCTCCTCGTACACGCCGTGCGTGGACGGATAGGTGATCATCAGCGCGGCGAGGTTCTCGGCGTGCAGCTCGATCTTGGCACGCAGGTCGCCCAGGTCGACGTTGCCGAGCTCATCGGTGGCGACTACGACGACCTTCATGCCGGCGAGCACGGCGGATGCCGCGTTCGTGCCGTGCGCGGAGGACGGGATCAGGCACACGGTGCGGTGCTCGTCGCCGTTCGCGTGGTGGTAGCCGCGGATGGCCAGGAGCCCTGCCAGCTCGCCCTGCGAACCGGCATTGGGCTGCAGCGACACCGCGTCGTAGCCGGTGACCTCGGCCAGCCAGGCCTCGAGCTGGTCGATCATGGCGAGTGAGCCCGCCACGTCGTCCGCGGGCGCGAACGGGTGCAGCTGGGCGAACTCGGGCCAGGTGATGGCGGCCATCTCGGTGGCGGCGTTGAGCTTCATGGTGCAGGAGCCCAGCGGGATCATGCCGCGGTCCAGCGCGTAGTCGCGATCGGCCAGCTGCTTGAGGTAGCGCATCATGGCGGTCTCGGAGTGATGCGTGTGGAACACCGGGTGCGTGAGGTACTCGTCCTCGCGCAGCAGCGCCTCGGGCAGCGCACCGGTGGACCCGCCGAGCAGGCCGAAGACGCGCTCCTGCTTGCCGCCGAACAGCACCGCCACGCGGTGCAGATCGGTGATCGTGGTGGTCTCGTCCACGGCGATGCCGACGGTGCTGTCATCGGCCAGGCGCAGCAGGATGCCGGCCTCGTGCGCGGCATCGACCAGTGCGGCCGCATCGTCGACCCGCACGTTGAGCGTGTCGAAGAACGCGTCGTGCACGACCTCGGCGCCCGCCTCGACCAGCCAGTCGCGCAGCAGCGCGGCCTTGGCCGCGACCTCGGAGGCGATCGCGCGCAGGCCGTCGGGCCCGTGGTAGACCGCGTACATCGAGGCCATCACGGCCAGCAGCACCTGCGCGGTGCAGATGTTCGAGGTGGCCTTCTCGCGGCGGATGTGCTGCTCGCGGGTCTGCAGGGCGAGCCGGTAGGCCGGGTAGCCCACGGCATCCTGCGAGACGCCGACCAGGCGACCCGGCAGCTGACGCTCCAGCCCCGCGCGAACGGCCATGTAGCCGGCGTGCGGTCCACCGAAGCCCATCGGCACGCCGAAGCGCTGCGTGGTGCCCACGGCGACGTCGGCTCCCATCGAGCCCGGCGAGCGCAGCAGGGTGAGAGCCAGCAGGTCGGCGGCGACCACCGCGATGCCGCCGGCCAGGTGCGCGGCGTCGATCACGGCGGTCGGGTCCCACACGCGCCCGGAGGCGCCGGGGTACTGGACGAACACGCCGAACAGTTCGGCCGGCAGCTCCTCGCCGGCGGCGAGGTCGCGCTCGACGAGCTCGATGCCCACGGCATCCGCCCTCGTGCGCAGCAGAGCCTTGGTCTGCGGCAGCGCATCGGCGTCGACGACGAAGACCGCCGTCTTCGCCTTCGAGGCACGGCGCGCCAGCAGCATCCCCTCGGCGACCGCGGTCGACTCGTCGAGCATCGACGCGTTGGCGGTCACCAGCCCGGTGAGGTCGGTGACCATGGTCTGGAAGTTGATCAGCGCCTCCAGGCGTCCCTGCGAGATCTCCGGCTGGTACGGCGTGTACGCGGTGTACCAGGACGGGTTCTCCAGCACGTTGCGCTGGATCACGCTCGGGGTGAAGGTGCCGTAGTAGCCCAGGCCGATCATCGGCCGGTTCACGGTGTTGCGGTCGGCCAGCGCGCGCAGCTCGGCGAGCGCCTCGGCCTCGGTCGCTGCGGCCGGGATGACGGCGGACTCGGATGCCGCGGTGAAGATGGATGCCGGCACCGCCTGGCGCATCAGCCCCTCGACCGGACTCCAGTCCTCGAGCTCGGACGACACCCCGAGCGCGTCGAGCATCTGCCGCTGCGCGTCGGTGGTGGTCCCGATATGGCGATCGGCGAAGGAGGCCACTCTCAGCCCTCCGTGATCGCGGTGTAGCCGTCGCGGTCCAGCAGGCCGTCGAGGGCGCCGTCGGCGACCTCGATCTTCACCAGCCAGGCGCCCTCGAACGGCGACGAGTTCAGCAGCGCCGGGTCGTCGACCACGGCCTGGTTGATCTCGGTCACGGTGCCGGCGACCGGGGCGTACAGCTCGGAGACCGACTTGGTGGACTCGGCCTCGCCGAACACGTCACCACGGCTGAGCTCCGTGCCGACGGCGGGCAGCTCGACGAAGACGATGTCGCCGAGGGCGTCAGCGGCGTAGTCGGTGATGCCGACGGTCGCAGTGGTTCCCTCCAGGGCGACCCACTCGTGCTCTTCGCTGTACTTCAGTGCGGTCAGATCGGTCATTTCTTCCTCCGGTAGAAAGGCAGGGCGGTCACGGTCGCGGGGATCCTGGTCCCGCGCACGTCGAGGAACAGCGGGGTCTCCCCCGTGGAGTACGAGGGGTCGACGTAGGCCATCGCGATGGGGTGGCCGAGCGTCGGGCTCAGCGCACCGCTGGTGATCTCGCCGACGGCCGTGCCGTCCTCGAGCACGACGGCGTAGCCGGCGCGTCCGGCGCGGCGGCCCTCGGCGGTCAGGCCGACCAGCACGCGGGCGCCGTCGGCGGGCGCCGTGGCACCCTTGCCGACGAAGCGCTCCTTGTCGGTCACGACCACACGGCCCAGCCCCGCCTGCGCGGGCTTGGTGTCCAGCGACAGCTCGTGGCCGTACAGCGGCATCCCGGCCTCCAGGCGCAGCGTGTCGCGCGCGGCGAGGCCGCAGGGCACCAGGCCCTGCTGCGCACCGGCGGCGAGCACGGCATCCCACAGCGCCTCGGCGTCGGCGGCGGCGACCAGCAGCTCGAAGCCGTCCTCGCCGGTGTAGCCTGTGCGGGCCAGCAGCAGCGGCCGGCCGTTGAAGGTCGCGTTCGCCCAGGCGTAGTACTTCTGCTCGGCCCACGGGATGCTGACGTCCTCGATGCCGGCGACGCCGGTGAGGATGCTCTCCGCCACAGGGCCCTGCACGGCGATGAGCGCGTAGTCGTCGGAGACGTCCACGACGGTCACGTCGCTGCCGGCGGTGCGGGCGCTGAGCGCCTCGCGCACGGCGTCGCGGTTGCCTGCGTTGGAGATGATGAGGAAGTCGTCATCGGCCAGGCGGTAGACGATCACGTCGTCGATGATGCCGCCGTCCTCGGTCAGCAGCAGCGAGTACTTCGCCTTGCCGATGCTCATGGCCGAGAGCCGGCCGGCGAGCGCGTAGTCGAGGAAGGCCGCGGCCTCGGAGCCGCGCACGGTGAACTCGGCCATGTGCGAGATGTCGAAGATGCCCGCGGCCTCGCGCACGGCGTGGTGCTCGGCGAGATCCGAGGTGTAGCGCACCGGCATCTGCCAACCGCCGAAATCGGTGAAGGACGCGCCGAGCGCTTCGTGGCGCGCGCGGAGCGGGGTGTAGCGCGGCTCTGCCGCGGATTCTGATAGGGGCGTGTCGGTCACGGAGTTCTCCCAGTCGGGTTGCAGGACGACATCATCGGCATCCTCGGAACTCCCCCTCTGTCATCGGGCCTGAGAGCTTCGCCGTCGCCTCCGGCTCGCGGAGCTGGAGGGAGGCTTTCACCGTCGGCGGGCTCCCTGAGGAGTCGCTTTTCAGAGCGGCCCGACGCGGGCGGTGGGGGTACCTGAGAGATTGGCGGGGAGGCTTGCTCCTTCGGTGCCCGGCTGCGCGCACCGGGCTCTCCCGCACACGTCGTACGGCCTGTGTTCAGTTGTGGTGCTGCAGTTCAAGAGCATACCGGTTCAGCGCCGGAAACAGTCAGCCCATCAGCCGGGTGCCATTGCGCCAGATCACGGCGCGCATCCAGTCATCGCCGAGACCGAGGCCCGCCAGGCCCACCAGCTGTCTGGCGTAGGCGTACGGGATGTTCGGGAAGTCCGACCCCAGCACGATGCGCTCCCGCAGTGCGGACAGTCGCCGCACATACCCGGACGGCCAGCGGTCGGGGCCGTCGAGGTATCCCGTGGCGAACATGGTGGTGTCCAGGTGCACGTTCTCGTACTGCTCGACGAGATCGGCGAAGGCGCTGTACTCCGGCATCCCCATGTGCGCGATCACGAATGCCAGTCTCGGAAACCGCGACAGCACCGCGGCGATGGGCTCGGGCCCGGTGTGCGCGCCCGCCAGCGGACGGGAGCCGGCATGGATCACGACCGGCACACCCGCGGCCTCCAGCGCCGCCCATGCCGAATCCAGCACGGGGTCGTCCGGGTCGAAGCCACCCACCTGCACGTGCACTTTGAACAGCCGCGCACCGGCGGCGAGAGCTGCCGGCACGTACTCCCCCGCCTCGGGTTCGGCGTACAGCGTGCCGCAGTGGATGACATCCGGATGCTGTGCTGCGAACTCACGATTCCAGTCGTTCAGCCAGGCGGCCATGCCCGCCTTGTGCGGGTACGTCAGTGCCGGGATGGCCTTCAGGCCCATCCGCCGCAGCACCCGCAGCCTGTCCTCGGTGTCCGTGCGGTAGTGGATGGGCCAGGCCGCGCCGTAGTGCTGGGTGGCGTGATCGAAGTACTCCCACACCTTCTGCAGCATCCGCTCCGGCAGGAAGTGCACATGGATGTCGGCGAGACCGGGGACTCCCAGCGCATCGAGGTAGGCGGGCACGTCATCGTCGGTCGCGGGGCCTGGTGTGGTGTCGGATGCCGGCATGTGCCCATCCTGCCCCCTAGGCTCGAGGATGTGAGTGGCACCGGCGAGCAGGACGCGATCCGCGTCGCGGTGTCTGCCGTGATCTTCTCGCTGCGCAGCGCCCCCGAGGGCGACCGTCTGATGCTGCCGCTGGTGCGGCGCACCCGCCAGCCGCACCTGGGCGCGTGGGCGCTGCCGGGCGGATGGCTGGATCCGGCCGAGGATCTGGATGCCGCGGCATCCCGCACCCTGGCCGAGACCACCGCACTGAAGCCCAGCTACCTCGAGCAGCTGTACACCTTCGGCGACGTGGATCGCGCGCCGAACCGCACCGTCTCGATCGTGTACTGGGCGCTGCTGCGCTCGGACCTCGTCGACGCGCAGCGCGCGGAGGCCGGCGCCCCGGAGAACGTCGAGTGGTTCGACGTGGACGAGATCCCGCCGCTGGCCTTCGACCACAACCGCATCGCGGAGTATGCGCTGGACCGGCTGCGCAACAAGGTCGGCTACAGCCGCATCGCCGCCGGCCTGCTGCCGGACGAGTTCACGCTCACCGAGCTGCGCGAGGTGTACGAGGCGGTGCTGGGCAGGCGCCTGGACCCCTCGAACTTCCGGCGGCTGCTGGAGGGCTCCGACGAGCTCGTCCCGACCGAGTCGTTCCGCACCGGCAAGCACCGCCCCGCACGGCTGTACCGCTACCTCGCCGACGCCTGACGCACCCTCGCCCCCGGCATCCGCCCCCGGCATCCCCCGGCATCCGCCCGGCATCCCCCGGCATCCGCCGCCAGCATCCGCTCCCGGCATCCGCTCCCCACCCCTTCCCGGCACAGATGTCGGCTCAGATCACGGATGTCGGCGGATTCAGCGCCTCTGCGCCGACATCCGTGATCCGCACCGACATCCGTACGGCGGCGTCACACGGATTGCACTTCTGGTCATTTCGACATAATCTGTTCGCGCACACTAAGTGTCACAGCGACCAGAAGGCGGCGCCCTGATGTCTGCACTCCCCCTGCTCGACCCCTCGATCGATCACGCCGTGCAGGCGGCGGTCGCGGGCGAATCCTCCGAGTCCGTCTGCACCGGCGATCTGGCGGCAGGCCCCTGGGACTTCGACATCCGCCCGGGCTACGGGCCCGGGTCCTCGATGGGCGATGTCATCCCCACCGGTGCACCCCGTCAGGGCGAGCTGCCGCTCGAGTACCGCGAGGCCGGTGAGGACGAGCTGCACGCCCGCATCGATGCGGCCAAGCGCACGCTCGGCGACCGTGTGGTCGTGCTCGGGCACTTCTATCAGCGCGAGGAGGTCGTCCGGCACGCCGACTACGTGGGCGACTCGTTCCAGCTCGCGAACGCCGCGCTGGAGCACCCCGAGGCCGAGGCCATCGTGTTCTGCGGCGTGCACTTCATGGCCGAGACCGCCGACCTGCTCTCCGGCCCCGATCAGGCGGTGATCCTGCCGAACCTCGCGGCCGGATGCTCGATGGCCGACATGGCCTCGATCGACGAGGTGGAGGACTGCTGGGAGCAGCTGGCCGACGTGTACGGGCCGATGGACCAGGCGGATGCCGACGGCCTGGTGCCCGTGATCCCGGTGACCTACATGAACTCGTCCGCCGCGATCAAGGGCTTCGTCGGGCGGCACGGTGGCATCGTCTGCACCTCGTCCAACGCGCGCACCGTGCTGGAGTGGGCGTTCGCGCGCGGGCGTCGGGTGCTGTTCTTCCCCGACCAGCACCTGGGTCGCAACACCGCCAAGGCCATGGGCGTGCCGCTGGAGCGGATGCCGATGTGGAACCCGCGGCAGCCCCTGGGCGGGTCGTCCGAAGTGGAGCTGGCGGACGCTCGTGTGATCCTCTGGCACGGGTTCTGCTCGGTGCACCGCCGCTTCACGGTGGATCAGATCGCCGAGGCTCGCGAGAAGCACCCGGATGTGCGCGTGATCGTGCATCCGGAGTGCCCGATGCCGGTGGCGGATGCCGCCGACGAGGCGGGCTCCACGGCGTACATCCGCCGTGCCATCGAGGAGGCGACGGAGCCCACGGTCTTCGCGATCGGCACCGAGGTGAACCTGGTGCGCAGGCTCGCGGCCCAGCATCCGCAGCACACGATCTTCTGCCTGGATCCGGTGGTCTGCCCGTGCTCGACGATGTACCGCATCCATCCCGGCTACCTGGCATGGGTGCTGGAGGAGTTGGTGGCGGGCACAGTGCAGAATCGCGTGCAGGTGTCGGCCGATGTGGCGGATCCGGCGAGGCTCGCGCTGGAGCGGATGCTGGCGGCGAAACCGCGATGAGGGTGCTCGTCGCGGGCGGCGGCATCGCCGGCCTCACCGCCGCACTGCGGGCGGACGCTCTCGGCCACGACGTGCAGCTGATCGTGAAGAGCGAGCTGGGCGACGGCTGCACCGCGCACGCACAGGGCGGTATCGCCGGCGTCCACGGGCCGGGAGACTCCGCCGCGCTGCACGCGCTGGACACCCTGCAGGCAGGCAACGGTCACGGCGATCCCGTCGCGATCGCGACGCTGGCTGATGGCGCCGGCGACGCCATCAGCGCGCTGGTGGCCGACGGCGTGATGTTCGACCGCACCGCCGGCGGGTCGATCGCCCGCGGGTTGGAGGCCGCGCACAGCCTGCCGCGCATCGCGCACTCGGGCGGGGACGCGACGGGGCGCGCGATCTCGGACGCACTCATCGCTCGGGTGCGCACCTCGTCTGTGCACGTTCGGGAGGGCGCCTTCGCCGCCGACCTGCTGGTCATGAACGGCCGAGTGCATGGCATCCGTCTGCTGGGCGGCGAGGAGATCACCGCGGATGCCGTGATCCTCGCCACCGGCGGCGCGGGGCAGCTGTACCCGGCCACGACCAACCCGGCGGGCACGACCGGCGACGGGATCGCCATGGCACTGCGCGCGGGCGCCGCCGTCGCGGACCTGGAGTTCGTGCAGTTCCACCCGACCGTCCTGGCGGGCGCGGCGCCGTTCCTCGTCTCGGAGGCCGTGCGCGGTGCGGGTGCGGTGCTGCGAGATGCCGAGGGTGGCCGGTTCCTGCTCGAAGAGCATCCGGATGCCGAACTGGCCCCGCGCGATGTGGTGGCGCGGGCGGTGGCCAGGCAGGCGCTCGCGCAGGGCTCGCCGGTGCTGCTGGACGCGACCGGCATCGCCGGCCTCGCCGAGCGCTTTCCCACCATCGACGCCGAGCTGCATCGTCGGGGTCTGGACTGGACGCGCGGACCAGTGCCGGTCTCCCCCGCCGCGCACTATCTGATGGGCGGCGTGGCCACCGACATCGAGGGCCGCACCTCGCTGCCCGGCCTCTGGGCGGTCGGGGAGACCGCGCGCACCGGCGGCGTGCACGGCGCCAACCGCCTGGCCTCCAACTCGCTGCTGGAGGGCGCGGTCTTCGGCGCCCGGGCCGCGGAATCCCTCAGCACCTCGCCGCCCGACTCGCTCCAGTCCAGGTCGCAGTTCGCCCCGCCTTCCGACCTTCTTTCCGAGACCATTCGCGACCTGGACGCGGATGAGCGCCCGCCGTCCGCGACGAATCGCGACCTGGGCGAGCGTGCGGCGACGTTCTCCCGCGCGGAGCTGCAGCAGCTGATGTGGGAGAAGGTGGGGCTGCTGCGGGATGACGAGGGGCTGGCGGATGCCGTGAGCCGGCTCGCCTCGTGGGCCGCTCCTGCGCCCCGCACGCCTGAGGAGCAGGAGGACGCCAACCTGCTCGTGGTCGCCAGGGCCGTGGCATCCGCTGCCCTGGACCGCACCGAATCGCTCGGCGCGCACTTCCGCCTCTCCCCCGCACCGACCCGGCCCGCACTGAACAGGCCCGCACCCCACGAACTCGCCGAGAGCCGGCCCGCCCTGATCGGAGCCCGATGATCACCTCCGCCACCCTGCACCGCACCGTCAGCGCCGCGCTCGAGGAGGACGCGCCCTGGGGCGACATCACCAGCACCGCTCTGCTGCCGGAGGACGCGCAGGCCACCGCCGACCTCATCGCCCGCGAACCCGGAGTCTTCAGCGGCGGCGAGGTGCTCGCGGCCGCGTTCACCCTCACCGACCCCGGCATCCGGGTCGACCTGCATGCCGCCGACGGCGACCGCTTCGAGGCCGGCGACGCGCTGGCATCCGTGTCGGGACCCGCCCGCGGAATCCTCACCGCCGAGCGCGTCGCGCTGAACTTCACCCAGCGGATGAGCGGCATCGCCACCGTCACCGCCGCCTACGTCGATGCCGTCCAGGGCACGGACGCGCGCGTCGCCGACACCCGCAAGACCACTCCCGGCCTGCGCGAGTTCGAGCGGCATGCGGTGCTCTCGGGCGGCGGCAGCAACCACCGGCGGTCGCTGTCGGATGCCCTGATGGCCAAGGACAATCACCTGGAGGTGCTGCGGCAGGGCGGCCGCGACCTGGCCGAGGCGCTGCGCGAGGCGCTGGGCCGGTTGCCGCACACCACGCACGTGGTGGTGGAGGTCGATCGGCTCGACCAGATCCCCGCGGTGCTGGACGGCGGCGCGCACACCGTGCTGCTGGACAACTTCTCACTCGCCGACCTGCGCACGGCGGTGGGACTGCTGAAGGGGCGGGCGATCGCCGAGGCCTCGGGCGGGGTGAGCCTGGAGACCGTGCGCGGCATCGCCGAGACCGGGGTGCAGGTGATCTCGGTCGGCGCGCTCACGCACTCCGCCCGCGCGCTGGATCTCGGGCTCGACGTGCGGATCGGCTGAGGTGCTGTACCTGGACCACGCCGCCACCGCGCCGGTGCGCCCGGAAGTGCTCGAGGCCATGCGGCCGTACCTCACCGATGTGTTCGGCAATCCGTCCAGCCACCACACCGCCGGTGAGGCCGCCGCGCGAGCACTGGCGGACGCCCGGGAGCGGGTCGCCGGTGCGCTGAGCATGCGAGCCGGCGACGTGATCTTCACCTCGGGCGGCACCGAGGCGAACAACCTCGCCGTCAAGGGCATCGTGCTGGGAGCGCTGCAACGCGATCCGCAGCGCCGGCATCTGATCACGACGCCCATCGAGCACGAGTCCGTGCTCGAATCGGCCGACCATCTGCGGCGGCTGCACGGCGTCGACGTCGAGCTGGTCCCGGTCGACGAGCAGGGCTCCCTGCATCCGGATGCCGTGGCAGCAGCCCTCCGCGACGGCACCGCGCTGCTGAGCTTCGCGCACGGCAACAACGAGATCGGCACCGTGCAGGACGTCGCCGCTCTCGCCGCCGTCGCCCGCGAGCACCGCGTGCCCGTGCATGTGGATGCCGTGCAGTCGGCCGGGTGGCTGGATCTCCGGCCCATCGGCCATGCGGTGGACGCGATCTCCATCGCGGGCCACAAGCTGGGCGCGCCGAAGGGCACCGGCGCGCTGGCCGTGCGCACGCGCGTGCCGCTGGAGCCCCTGCTGCACGGCGGCGGCCAGGAGCGCGGCCGACGCAGCGGCACCGAGAACGTCGCGGGAGCAGTGGCCCTGGCCACCGCTCTGGATCTGGCCGAGGTGGAGCGCGAACGATCCGCCGCCGCCGTCACGGCGACGACCGCGGAGTTCATCACCGGGGTGCTGGATGCCGTGCCGCGGGCGCGTCTGTCGGGGCATCCCACCCGCCGCCTGCCCGGCACCGCCGGGTTCACGTTCGCGGGCACCAGCGGCGAGGCCGTGCTGCTGGAGCTGGAGCGCCGTGGCGTCATCACGTCCAGCGGTTCGGCCTGCGCGGCCGGCAGCGACGCGCCCTCGCATGTGCTGGTGGCGTGCGGCGTCGCGCCCGAGGTCGCGCAGACCGCCGTGCGCTTCACGTTCGGGCGCACTCCGCTCCCCGCGGGCGCGGCAGCGCAGCTGGCGGCGCTGGTCGCGGCATCCGTCGCGGCCGTGTCCGCCTGATCGGCGCGCGAGAGCGAGTCGGGTCCGCCCGGTGACGGCGCCGGAGAACCCGAGCGCGAGAGTGTGTCCGGACGTCGTCCACGGCAGTCCGATGATCAGCCGGCCTCGGGGTTCAGGGGTGGCGAGCGGCATCCCACCAGTCCAGCACCCGTGTCCCGATCAGCGTGAGCCACTTCGACGGCTGCCCCCGCAGCTCGTCGATCTGCACCCACACCGCACCGCCGGGCACATCGCCCTGCAGCCACGTGCCGTCTGGCCGGCGCGCGGCCCGCACGAGTTCCACGGCGTCGGTCAGGCGCGCGTCCGGCGCCGTCCCCTCCAGCACGGCGGCCGCACGGAAGTGGTCCAGGGCCGCCAGCGCGCTGTACTGCCAGCGGCTGGGTGCGATGAAGTCCTCGACCCATGGGCCGACGACCTCTCCGGTGGACAGTCGGCGCATCAGCCGCCGCTCCAGCAGGTACTCCTCGCCGGCATGACGCGTCTCGCGCAGCGAGGAGTCGCCGGTCAGCTCCTCGTACTCGCGCATCCCGACGAGCGCGTTGAGAGTGGAGTGGAACGACGATCTCTCGGAATCCCCCTCTTCGGCCTCGCAGTTCCAACCGCCGTCGGCCAGGCGATGCGCGGGGAACCACGCGACGAGTCCGGAGACGTCGGCACCCAGCCAGGCCCCGTTGGCGAGGGTGAAGGAGTTGATGCAGACGTCGACCTCCCCGCCCCAGTACGGCAGGTCCTGGTACTCCCACGTGCTGTGCTCGGCGAGTCTGTCGGCCGTGCCCGACAGCACCTCCCCGGGCAGCCCCAGCTCACGCAGGTCCTTCAGCGCCCACGTCGTGGCGATCCAGGGCTGGCCGTCCTCATCGTGCTCCACGATCCCGAGCCCCGAGAGGTCGCGGTCTCGCGCGGGGAAGTACGCACCGCCCGCCCACTGCCCATCGGGATCCTGGTGCGACAGGATGCGCGCACCGAACCCCTCCGTCGCGATGCGCGCCCTGGTCGCCTCGAACACGTCCTCCGGCGCACCCAGGAGATCGCGCTCGACCTGCCACCGCAGGGCGGCGTCGGAGTCCAGCAGCCAGTCCGTCGTCTCTTCCGTCAGCGAAGGCATGCGGGCGAGGTTACGCGATGCCTCCGACATCCGGAACCCCTTCCGCCCGAGCGCCGCGACAGGAAAAGTAGGATCGGTGCGTGCATCCGCTCGTGACCCTGATCGTCCCCGGCCGGGACGTCGGCACGTACGCGCCGGCCGCCATCGCGTCGCTGCGTGCGCAGAGCGAGACGCGCTGGCGGGCGCTGCTGATCGACGACGGATCCGTCGACGACACGCGTGCCGTGTTCGCGGATGCTGCGGCCTCCGACCCCCGGTTCCAGCTGCTGCACCACGTCGAGGCCCGCGGCCTGGGCGCGGCTCGCAACATCGGGCTGGACCGGGTGGACACGCCGTTCACCGGGTTCCTGGACGCCGACGACGAGCTGACCCCCGACGCGCTCGCCCTGTGGCTCGGCGCGCTCGAGGAATCCGGCAGCGACTTCGTCGCGGGCGCGTACGTGCGCAGCCGCGCGGCCTCCGGCGTGTACGCGCCCGGCCGCGTGCAGCCGTGGGTGGCACGAGCCACGACGCCCCGCCGCCTGGGTACGACCCTCGCCGAGCATCCGCATGCCTCCGCCAACATCGTCGCGTGGTCCAAGCTCAGCCGCACGGAGGTGTGGGACGGGCTGCGGTTCCCCGAGAACGTCGCCTACGAGGACCAGATCGTCGCGCAGCAGATGTACACCCGGGTGCGGGCGTTCGACGTGATCCCGGATGTCGTCGTGCACTGGCGGCTGCGCGCCGACGGCACCTCGATCACGCAGGGCAGGGATCGGATGCCCGTGCTGCGCGACTACATCGCGGCGCTGCGGGGCGGGATCCGCGTGCTGCACGACGCCGGGCACTCTGCGGCCGTGGTCGCGCGCCTGGATCTGATCCTCGCCATGGACCTCCCTCCGCTGCGGCGCATCGCCGAGGCGCACCCCGATCCGGCGTACACCGCGGAGCTGGACGCCTTCGAGGCGGATCTCCGGGCCCTGCCGGAGTTCGCGGATGCCCATCCCGACCCCGCCCTGGCGGCCGCATTGGCCTGGTGACGAGCGGCGTCAGCCCGCGGCGCCCTCGATGCGGGATGCCGCCACCTGCTGGGCGGCGAGCTCGGCGTACAGCCCTCCGGCGGCCAGCAGCTCGGCGTGCGTGCCGGACTCCACGATGCGCCCGCCCTCGATGACGTGGATGACGTCGGCGCCCATCACGGTCGACAGCCGGTGCGCGATGGAGATCACGGTGCGTCCCTTGGCCGCTTCGTCCAGCGCCTCCTGCACCACGCGCTCGGAGACCGTGTCCAGCGCCGAGGTCGCCTCGTCCAGCAGCAGCACCGGCGGGTCCTTCAGCAGCACGCGGGCGATGGCGATGCGCTGCTTCTCGCCGCCGGAGAGCCGGTAGCCGCGCTCTCCCACGATCGTGTCGTAGCCGTCCTCGAAGCCCGTGATGATGTGGTGGATGTTGGCCGCCCGGCAGGCGGCCTCGAGCTCGGCATCCGTGGCATCCGGCTTGGCGTACCGCAGGTTCTCGCGGATCGTGGAGTGGAACAGGTAGGTCTCCTGCGACACGATTCCCACGTCGTCGATGATCGAGCCCTGCGTGAGCATGCGCACGTCCGCGCCGGCGAACCGCACTGACCCGCCGGATGCCTCGTACAACCGCGGAGCGAGATACAGGATGGTGGTCTTGCCCGCGCCGGACGGCCCCACGAATGCGACATGGCTGCCGGGTTCGGCGACGAAGGAGACGTGGTCCAGGGTCGGGCGGCTGTCGCGCGCGGCATCCGGGTAGTGGAACACGACGTCGCGGAACTCGACGTGCCCGCGCGGGCCGGGCGCAGACGCCGCGTCGACGGCATCCGGCGCATCGCTGATCTGCGGGACCATGTCGAGGTACTCGAAGATGCGCGCGAACAGCGCCTTGGAGGTCTGCAGGTCCAGGGCCACGCGCATGAGTCCCATCAGCGGCATGAGCAGGCGCGCCTGCACGGTGGTGAACGCGACGATGGCGCCGGCGGTGATCTCCGGCGCGCCGCCGGAGAGGAAGAAGCCCGCGACGAGGTAGATGATGGCGGGGATGCTGGACATGAGCACCTGCACCACGGCGAAGAATCCCTGGCCGCTCATGGCCTGCCGCACCTGCAGGCGCACCTGGTTGCGGTTCTCGTCCTGGTAGCGGGCGGACTCGGTGCGCTGCCGGTTGAAGGACTTCGACAGCAGGATGCCCGAAACGCTCAGCGTCTCCTGCGTGATGCTGGTCAGCTCCGAGAGCGACTCCTGCGTCTGCCCGGCGATGCGTGCGCGCACCTGCCCGACGCGGCGCTGCACGACGACGAGGACCGGCATCATCACCACGGCGATCAGCGTGAGGCGCACGTCGATGAGCAGCATGGCCACCAGCGAGGCGATGACGGTGACGGTGTTGCCCAGGATGCTGGTGACGGTGTTGGTGAGCACGCCGGAGACCCCGCCGACGTCGTTCTGCAGCCGGGATTGGATGACTCCGGTCTTGGTGTGCGTGAAGAAGCCCAGCTGCATGGCCTGCAGGTGGTCGAACAGCCGCACGCGCAGATCGCCGGTGACCCGGTTGCCGACCGTGGAGGTGAGCCAGGTCTGCGCGACGCCGAGCCCCGCGGAGAGCAGGTACAGCCCGATCATCACGCTCACCAGCGCCACCAGCAGCGGGATGTGCGGGCCGCCTCCCTGCAGCGGGAACAGGGCGTCGTCGAAGATGCGCTGCACCAGCAGCGGCGGGATGACGGCCAGGCCCGCGCCGATGACCACCAGCAGCGCGGTGATCATCAGCCTGCCGCGGTACGGAGTGAACAGCGCCATCACGCGCCTGCCGAGTCCGTCGATCTGCGGCGCCTGCGCGTTCAGCTTCCGCTGCGCGGCCTCGTCCACCCCGCGGAATGCCCCGCCGCGCCCGCCTCTGACCATGCTCACCTCCTCAGGCTAATGCGCACGGGGACGGGGACCCCCGGGAGGGAATGGAATGTCGGTGCCTCGCGTTACGCTGTAACGCTGATCCGCTGCTCGCACGCCGCATCCCTCACACCTTTCGCACGTCGCGCACCTCACACTTCTCAGGAGTCCCATGCCCTCTGCCGACACCGGCACCGTGCCCGTCCCGCCCCGGACCGGCATCATCCCCGCCAAGGACATGGCCGTCATCTGGGTGCTGCTGTCCGCGGCGTTCGTGGCCATCCTGAACGAGACCACGATGGCCATCGCCATCCCCCATCTCATCCACGATCTGAGCATCTCCCCGATCGCCGCGCAGTGGGTCACCAGCGCATTCATGCTGACCATGGCCGTGGTGATCCCCATCACGGGATTCCTGCTGCGACGCTTCACCACACGGCAGATGTTCCTGGCCGCCATCACGCTCTTCTCCGTCGGCACTCTGCTGGCCGCGCTGGCCACTGGCTTCCCGATGCTGCTCGGCGCCCGCGTCGTGCAGGCCTCCGGCACCGCGGTGATGATGCCGCTGCTGATGACCACCATCATGGAGCTGGTGCCCGCGGCATCACGCGGACGCATGATGGGCCGGGTGAGCGTGGTGATCTCGCTGGCTCCCGCCATCGGCCCCACGCTGTCCGGCTTCCTGCTGGACCATTTCGGCTGGCGCGCGATCTTCTTCGTGGTGCTGCCCATCGCACTGGTGGCGATGTTCATCGGCTGGCGCTGGCTGACCGACGTCGGCGAGAGCGTGCGGGCGCCCATCGATGGGCTCTCCATCGTGCTGTCGGCATTCGGCTTCGGCGGGCTCGTGTTCGGGCTCAGCCAGATCGGCGGTCTGGGCAGTGGCGGCGGCACGCTGCAGCTGGTCATCGCACTGGCGTTCGGCGTCGTCGGCCTGGGCCTGTTCCTCTGGCGCCAGGTGGTGCTGCAGCGGAGGGACGACGCGCTGCTGGACCTGCGCGTGTTCGCCTCGCGCGACTTCACGCTGTCGATCGTGCAGATGTTCCTGCTGTCGCTGGCGTTCTTCGGCAGCATCACCGTCATCCCGCTGTATCTGCAGAACGCGCTGCGACTGACCGCCCTGGAAGCCGGTCTCGTGGCACTTCCCGGCGCTCTGGCGATGGGCCTGCTGGGTCCGGTTATCGGGCGCATCTACGATAGGCGCGGAACGCGCATCCTGCTCATCCCCGGCTCGGTGCTCGCCGCCGCCATGCTGTGGGTGTTCACCACGGTCACCACCGGCACTCCGGTGTGGCTGGTGCTCGTGGCTCAGACCCTGCTGTCGGTGGGGCTCGCACTGTCGTTCACGCCGTTGTTCACGGCCTCGCTGGCCTCGCTCAAGCGCCGGTTCTACTCCTACGGGAGTGCCGTCGTCGGCACCGTGCAGCAGGTGGCGGGCGCCGCCGGCATCGCCGTGATGATGGCCGTGTTCACGACGGTCTCCGCCTCCGGCGGTGGCACGGACGCACCGGTCGCCGTGGCGGCGGGAGCCCGCGCATCGCTGCTGATCGGGGCCGTCATCGCCACCGTCACGATCATCGGCGCGTTCCTGATCCGCAAGCCTGCCGACGACCTCGAGGATGCCGACCAGCAGGCGCCCGTCGGGCACTGACGTCACACGGCATCCGGCGCTGCGCGCGTGCGGTAGTGTTCTGGACATGACCCGTTGGTTCGCGTATTTTCGGCCGGCTCTGGAGGAGCCGGCGCAGAGCTAGCGCGCACCGACACCTTCAGAGCCGTAAGGGCAGAGCATCCGCTCTGCCCTTCGCCGTTTCGGCGGGCTCTGCACGGGGTCCGCCTTCGAGAGGACAGGACCCATGCCCACCATCGACGCACTCCGGAGCACCAGCGATCTGCACGTGCGCGGCTTCGCCGCACTCCCTTCACCCGCGGAGGTGATCGAGGAGCTCCCCGCCGGAGACCTGCTCGCCTCCACCGTCGCTCGCGGCCGCGACGACGTGCGGGCCGTCATGAGAGGCGCGGATGACCGGCTGCTCGTGATCGTCGGCCCGTGCTCGATCCACGACGTGGACGCCGGGATCGAGTACGCCCGGATGCTGGCATCCGAGGCCGAGGCGCACCGCGACGACCTGCTGATCGTCATGCGCACCTACTTCGAGAAGCCCCGCACCACGGTCGGCTGGAAGGGCCTGATCAACGACCCGCGCCTCGACGGCAGCCATGACATCGCCGCAGGGCTGCGCCTGGCGCGAGGCTTCCTGCGAGACGTGACGGCGCTGGGCCTGCCGTGCGCCACGGAGTTCCTCGAGCCGATCAGCCCGCAGTACACCGCCGATCTCATCGCGTGGGGCGCCATCGGCGCGCGCACCACCGAGAGCCAGATCCACCGGCAGCTGGCATCCGGCCTGTCGATGCCGATCGGGTTCAAGAACGGCACCGACGGCGGTCTTCAGGTGGCACTGGATGCTGCATCCGCCGCATCCGCTCCCCAGGTGTTCCTCGGGATCGGAGGTGACGGCAGAGCCAGCCTGGTGACGACGACCGGCAACCCCGACACGTCGGTGATCCTGCGCGGCGGCGCTGACGGGCCGAATTACGGAGCCGAGCACGTGCGCGCGGCCGCGCAGCGGCTTGCCGCCACCGGACTCATCGACCGGCTGATCGTGGACGCCAGTCACGGCAACAGCGGCAAGGACCACCTGCGCCAGGCGGAGGTGGCAACGGAGCTGGCCGAGCAGATCGCCTCGGGCGGGCGCAGCATCGCGGGCGTCATGCTGGAGAGCAACCTGGTCGCGGGCGCACAGAAGCACGATGTGGCGGCGGGGGCTGCGGGTCTCGTGCGAGGGCAGAGCATCACCGACGCGTGCATGGGCTGGGATGCCACTGTTCGCGCCCTCGGTGAGCTGGCGCAGGCGGTGCGCGGCCGTCGCGTCAGCGCCGTGTGAGGATCACTCGGATGCCGCGGTCTGCGGCAGCACGCAGTAGCCGTCGGTGCACAGGCCCGCCTGGGCGTCGTCCTGCAGCAGCTGCAACGACGGCGGCGCGGTGAGCACCTGCGCGGGCGTCTGCGTCTGGGGAACCTGCTGATCGGCCATCCCTCGATGCTACGCCGTGCAGAACGGTGAAGGGCCGGGATTCCGCCCTGACGCCGCAGCGCATGGGGATCGCTCACGTACGAGGCGGTACGTCGTGCGCAACCGCCGCAGCGCGAGTAGCGTGCGGCCATGGACGACGAGACCTCCCGCCCCGACGAGACCGCTTCGCAGCGCGCGGATCGCAACTGGAACGAGCTCATGCAGGAGCTTCGGGTCATGCAGACCGGCACCCAGGTGCTCGCGGGCTTCCTGCTGGCGGTCGTGTTCCAACCGCGCTTCAACGAACTGGATGCCGTGCAGCACGGCCTGTACACCGTGCTGGTGGTGCTCGCGGCGCTCGCGACCATCCTCGCCCTCGCTCCGGTCGGCATGCACCGGATGCTGTTCCATCAGCATCGGAAGGTGATGCTGGTGCGGGTGGCCAACCGGCTCGTGAAGGCCGACCTGATCGTGGTGGGCGCGCTGACCGTGGGCGTCGTCGCGCTCATCCTCGATCTGACGATGAGCAGGCCCGTCGCCGTCACCGCAGCGGCCGTCGGGCTGCTGGTGACCGTCGCGCTCTGGGCCGTCCTGCCCGAGCTGCTGCGCCGTCGGCGGGGCTGACGACCGTCAGCTCCCGAGGCTGGTCACGAGGTTGATCACGGTGGCGACGATGACCGCGCCGAACAGGTACGCCAGCGTGGTCTGCGCGATCACCACGCGGCGCACCGCGTTGGCCGTGACGTTGGTGTCGGCGACCTGGTAGGTCATCCCGAGTCCCAGCGAGAAGTACGCGAAGTCGGTGTACTCCGGGTCGTCCTGCTGATTGAAGATGATCCCGCCGACCTCGTCGGCGTAGTAGATCCGGGCGTAGCGCAGCATGTAGTCGACCTGGATCAGGCCCCAGGACGCCGCGACGCCGAGCACCGCGATGCCCGCCAGCAGGTATCCCTCGACGCTCCCGGCATGCCGGGCCTGCAGCACGACCAGGCCGACCGCGACGAGGCTGATCAGACTGCCGATGATGGCGATGGTGCGGGCCGTCCGGCGGCCCGGATCCTCGGCTGTCGCGTGCGCTCTGGTCGCCGCGGCATCCATGGGCCAGACGGTCACGAGCACCCAGACGGTGTTGATGACACCGAGGGTGCCCCAGCCGCCGACGACGCCGGCGGCAGGACCGAGAACCGCCCCCATCGCCACGCCGGCGAGGATGCCGATCGCCGCAGAGACGACCAGGCGCAGGCGCGCGGACAGTCGGGCAGCGCGATCATCCATGAGCGAATGCTACGCGCTGCGAACGAGCCAGGTGTGAATGCGCTCAGAGTCCGAGGATGCGGGTTGAAGGCTCTGCCCGAGTGGGGAAACGTGGCTCGGACACCGCCCCGGACGGTGCGGTGTCCGCAACCGGAAGGAGAGCCGAATGCTCACCCTGACCGACAATGCCAACACGATCGCGGCGACCATCGTCGCCCAGCAGAGCACCACGCCGGATGCGGGCCTGCGCATCCACTCGTCGGGCACGACGGACGAGCCGCGGTTCTCTGTCACCGTCGCGCCCGTGCCGGAGCCCGGAGACGAGGTGATCGGCGACGAGGAATTGCACGTGTTCCTCGAGCAGGCCGTCGCGGAGGCCCTGGACGACAAGGTGCTCGATGCCACGGTCGACGAGGAGGGGGCGGTGTCGTTCACGCTGCTCCCCCAGCCCGCCTGACGCACGCGCACACGAAGAGCCGCCGTCCTCGACGGCGGCTCTTCGTATGCCCGGGTGCGCATGCGCCCTCCCCTACCGTGGAGACATGATCCGTCGCCTGATCGCTCGGGTGTTCTGGGCGTTCAGCCGGTGGACGCTCACGACCGAACCCGCACCCACCCGCCCGACCGTGCTCATCGGCGCCCCGCACACCTCGAACTGGGACTTCGTGCTGATGCTGGCCATCGCCTGGAGGCTCGGCATCGACGTGCGGTGGATGGGCAAGAACACCCTGTTCACCGGCTGGCGAGGACCCATCATGCGAGCGCTGGGCGGCATCGCCGTGGACCGGAACGATCCCGGCCGGGTGGTCGGCGACGTGGTCGAGCAGGTTCGCGCCGGCGACGTGTTCGGGCTGGTGATCACCCCCGACGGCACGCGCAAGGGCCACTCGCACTGGAAGTCCGGCTTCTACCGCATCGCCCGCGAGACCGGGATGCCGGTGACGCTGGGCTACGTCGACCGCACGACGATGACGACGGGACTCGGCCCGACCATCGAGCTGACCGGAGATGTCGCCGCCGACATGGACCGCATCCGCGCGTTCTACGCCGACAAGGCGGGTCTACGGCCCGACCACCGCGTCGAACCCCGTCTGCGCGAGGAGCTCTCGGCCGCCTGACGCGCTACGCGCCGACGCGCCGTGCGCGCGTCGACGCCCACAGCACGTTCACCAGATGGTGCACCAGGCCGGCGAACACAGCCGCCCAGACGATCACGGCGACGATGAGAGCCACGTCCCCGACCGCACCGGCCGCGGGCAGGGCATCCGCCTTGCCGAGCGAGATGGATGCCACAGCGATCATGCCGACCGGGAACACCATCGACCACAGCGCAGGAACGTAGCGCAGCGGCACCCGGTGCAGCACATGGCGCCAGATGCCCGCGCCGACCAGCAGTGGGATCAACCACAGGCAGAACACCCAGAAGATGACGACGGTCGCGGCGATCAGCGGTCGCACCGCGTCGACCAGCGGCGTGCGATCCATCTGCACGATGCCGGCGCCGGCGACCACGGCGATCGCCAGTGCGCCCATGGCCACCCAGTAGGGCGGCTCGAACTGCTGCGGGGTCACCCCGTACTGCACCACGCGCAGCAGCACCATGACGGCCATCGCCGCATACAGGATCACGCCGACCGACCAGGCCAGCACCGCCAGCAGGCCGATCCACTGCGCGAGCTCGGAGTCGGCCTGCGGCCGGAGCTGCCCCATGCCGACCGCCAGCGACTGGCTGGCGACGGCCCACACGAACCACGTGCCGTTGGCGCTGGCGAGGATCACCTTGCCGTCGCGCGTCATCATCACCTGCCACGGCAGCACGTAGCCGAACACGAACCAGATCAGCGCGGCGAACAGGAACAGCGATGCGGCGACCGGCATCCAGCCCTCCTGGCAGAGGCGCACGCCCACCACATCGGCCGCGGCCACCACGGTGAAGTAGGCGAACGCCTTCTCGGGGTCGCGCAGGTCGGCGACCACGCGATCCCAGAATGCGATGGCACGCCAGATGTACAGCACCCACAGCCCGACGAACAGCGCGGCCGTGATCCACATCAGCACCGCGGACGGCACGAGGAGCCCGGCGTCGTGCAGGCCGATCGAGACGATGCCCGTACCCATCACGGCGGCGAAGTAGCCGGGTGCGAGTCGCCCGACCTCGAACCGGATCGGAGAAGCAGGAGACTCCGTCTCCGTCGCCGCTGTCTCGCTCATGATCCGCTTCTCGTCGGTTTCGGCGACGTCTGCCGCCCGATCCATTATCGCCTGCGACGGATCGCGCTCCCGGGCTGCGCGTCGAACAGGTCGCCGTCGACGTAGAACCAGCGGCCGCCCTCGCGCACGAATCGCGAGCGCTCGTGCAGGATGCCGAGCGAGCCGTCGCCCTGCAGATAGGTGGCGCGGAACTCGACGACGCCGGTGGCGGCGTCCGCTCCTGCGTCGACCGCGTCGATGATCTGGAGGCCGCGCCAGTGCGGATTGTCGGTCAGGTCCAGTTCGGCGGGCCGGGTGGACGGATGCCAGGTGCGCAGCAGCCACGCGGCATCCGCGCGCTTGAAGGCCGCGAACCGCGACCGCATCAGCGCCTCGGCCGTGGTGGGCTCGTCCTGCGGGGTCACCGGCTCAGTCCCAGTCCAGGTACTCCTCGATGATGACGGCGGTCTCGATCGGATGCGTCACCGGGAAGTGGTGGTCGGCGCCGTCCACCGTCTTGATGCTGGCGCGCTCGGGAGCGGTGGCCTGCAGCCTCTCGCCATTGACGGGCGGGGTCACGACATCGTCGGTGGCCTGCACGATCAGCACCGGCAGTGCCGGGGCGAGGGCGATGTCCTCATCTTCGACGCCGAGCAGCAGCAGTCCGTTGGAGCGCTCGTGGTGCTCTGCGACGACACGGCGTGCGAGCGTGCCGCCGGAGCCGTGGCCGCCGATCCAGGCATCCTCGATGCCGAGGTGGTCCATCACGGCGATCACGTCGTCGACGACGTCGGCGCCGATCTGGACGACGTGGAAGCCCGCCTCCGAGGCCAGGTAGTGCGCGATCACGCCCAGCGCCTCACCGGTGCGGCCGATGCCGTGGATGAGCACGAGGGGAACGGGCCCCTCCCCCTCGTCGACGTACTCGACGGTGCGGCCGTCCGCCTCGAAGATGCTGGTCTGCGCCACGGTCGCCTCCTGGTCGTTCGCGGCCGCCGCAGAAGTTCGGCACCGCCCAGACAACGGTATTCACCCGGTCGCCGGCAGACAAGTCGGGAGAGCACGGGGTTCCGCGCGAGCAGGAGCGGGGTTAGCCTGTGCCGATGGACGTCGAAGAGGTGGACGCGTTCGTCGCGGGGCTGGACGGATGCCGCAGACGTCGCGCCGACGGACGCACCGGCTGGTACGTGGACGGACTGCTGGTCGTGCGGCCCGATGCGCCGGGCACGATCCTCGTGCGCGTGGACTCCGCGCAGCGCGAGCAGCTGCTGGCCCGGCATCCGGAGACCTTCGGCGTCCCGCCGAAGTGGGAGGCGCACGAGAAGGTGCAGGCGACCCTGGACGGCGATGCTGATGCCATCCGAGAGGCGATCACGATGGCGTGGGAGCGACAGCGCACGGCCCGCGCCGAGGAGGAGAGACCATGACGCAGTACATCATCTATTTCAATCAGCAGTGGGTCGGCGAGCACCCCGAGGAGTGGTTCGCCGCCCGTGGACCGCTGGCCAGGTCCGTGGTCGACGAGATCAGGTCCGCCGGCGAGTACGTGTTCGCCGGCGGGGTGGACGAGGACATGTCTCGCGCCTTCCGCGTGAGCGTGACCGACGACGGATCCGAGATCGAGTCGGGGCAGCACGCACCCGGCGAGCAGTACATCGGCGGCTTCACGATCGTCGACGTCGAGGACGACGAGAAGGCGAAGTTCTGGGCCCGGGCGATCGCCGAGGCGTGCGGCTGGCCGCAGGAGGTCCGCCAGGTCGTGTGACCCGGGCGGCCCGGATCAGCCTGCGGCAGGGGTTTCAGGAGGCGGAATCTCTGGAGATCCCCGGCCCTCCTCCGCTGCAGCCGGATGCTCCCCCGGCGCGAATCCGGTGAGCACCGAGACCAGCTGATCCAGGTCGGCATGACGATCCATCGGATGCCGCATCGGCAGCCCCGGCGGCACGCGGTACACGTTGCGGCGCCCGGCCTTGTCGCGCTCGATGTAGCCGGTCTCGACCAGATCGGTCATGATGCGCTGCGTCGCGCGCTCGGTGATGCCGACGATGTCGGCGATGTCGCGCAGCCGGGCTTCCGGGTCCTTCACGACGCACAGGAACACGTGCGCGTGATTGGTCAGGAATGTCCACGCCGGCATGACGTCATGTTAACAGGTGGTGGGCTGGATCTCATGCCGTCGGGATGACCAGGATGGGTTCACTCGTCGGAGCACCCGTCACGGATCCACCCGCCTGCTCCACGGTGACCGCGATCGCGTCGCCCGCATGCATGCGGCCCTTCAGCTCCGCGGTGGTCGTCCCGTCCGCCGCGGAGAACACACCGGCTGAGACGGGGGTCTCACCGCGCACGAACCAGAGTTCGTACGTCTTCGCCTCGTCCAGGCGCTGAAGTCCCTTGACCACCAGCACCGCCTCGCCCGACGCGGCCGACCAGTGCGCGGTGGCTGTGCCGCCAGACGGCACGTCCACCGTGCGCTGAGCCGCATCCGGAGCGCTCTCGATGTTCTCCAGTGCGACCACCGCGGCCGGGCGCAGCAGCTGCGGGATCACCATCGACGCGGCGATCCCCAAGCCCGCCACGAGAATCAGGCATGCGGCCAGCGTGAACAGCAGGCGTCGCGGATGCCGGTCTGCGGCACCGCGCGCAGATGCCGGTAGCACGGGCGATGCGAACGGCTGCCCCTGCGGCATGTGAGCGATCTGCGCGAGAAGCTCTCCGCGGATGCCTGCCGGCGGCGCCACCTCCGCCACCCCCTCGGACAGCAGTGCAGCCGTGGCCTCGTCATCCCGTGCGCTGTCGGCCCACTCCGGGTGGGCGGCGAGCGCAGCGTCATATCTCTGCTCATCGCTGCGAGAGAGCGCGCCCAGACTGTGCCCGGCCGCGAGCTCCGCGAACTCCGCCTCGTTCATGCGTTCACCCCCCAGAGCGCCCGCAGGCGCGTCAGTCCGTCTCTCATCCGGGTCTTCACCGTCCCCAGCGGCGCGCCCGTGATCGTCGCGATCTCGCTCTGCGAGTATCCGCCGTAGTACGACAGCACGAGCGTCTCGCGCTGCGGGTCAGGAAGGGCCGACAGAGCGCGCACCACCCGTTCCCCGTCTATGGAGAGCTCGACCTGCTCGGAGACGCTGTCGTGCATGACATCCATGTCACGCCTCCCCACCCGCACATCGCGGTCCGCGCCCGCCTGCGCCGACCGCACCCGATCGACGGCGCGCCGGTGAGCGATCGTGAGGATCCAGGTGCGCCCGCGTCCCCGGCTCGCGGTGAACCGCGATGCGGACTGCCAGATCTCCAGGAACACCTCCTGCAGCACCTCTTCGCTCTGGGAGCGGTCGACCAGCACGCGCAGGATGAGTCCGAACACCCTCGAGGAGAGCATGTCGTAGAGTTCTGCGAACGCCGCCTGGTCGCCATCGGCGACGCGTTCGAGGAGGCCGGATGCGGGATCATCTCCCTCGTCCCGCTCCGTATGCTCTCTGTCGTCGATCACCATTGCTACCAGCATGCCTCACCTCCGTTCTTCTGCGTGCAGGCAACGCTTCGGCCCTCGTCCGATCGGTCATCCGAAGGTGAACGAGTACGCCTCGACCCCGACGGGCACGGTCACCGTGATCGAGCCGCGGTGCGCCGAGGATCCCGTGCGCAGCGCGTACGAGCGAGGAGCGCCACCGACCTCGATGGTCTTCGTCGCTCCGGTCCCGTCTCTGACGGTCACCGTTCCGGCGCCGCCCAGAACCATCCGCACCTGGGACGCGTGGTACCGCAGGCGCACCTGCGCAGGTGCGTCGCCGGGCGTGGCGTACTGGGTCTGCACGTTCCAGGAGCCTGCCAGCGCGAAGCTGTCCTCGGGCTGGCTGAGCGGCAGCGAGTAGCTCCGGATGCCGGCCCGATACGGTGCAGCACCACCGAAGTTCTCCGCCTTGGTGGCCCCGAGGAACGTCTCCTGCGTGGTCGATCCCAGCTTCGGAGTCCGATCGGCGACCTCCGTGGGTTTCGGCAGGTCCACCCCCGGGTCAGCATCCTTCAGCAGCTCCCGGATGAGGCGCTCCGTGGTCGCATAATCGCCCTCGCCGAAGGAGATGTGCCGCACCACGCCGTCGGAATCGATGAGATAGTGCGCGGGCCAGTACCGATTGCGGTAGGCCGTCCACGTCGCGAGGGAGTTGTCCAGCGCGACCGGGTACTCGATCCCGAAGTCACGGGCGCCCGCCTGGACATTCGCCGGGTCCTTCTCGAACGCGTACTCGGGTGAATGCACGCCGATCACCTGCAATCCGGCGGCGGAGTAGGCCTTGTCCCACGCCACGACATGGGGAATGGAGCGCTGGCAGTTGATGCAGGAGTACGCCCAGAAGTCGATCAGGACGACCTTGCCGTGGAGGCTGCCCAGCTCCACCGGCTGTCCACCGGGCGTGTTCAGCCATTGCTGGATCCCGCGGATCTTCGGCGCCGTCCCGCAGTTCTGCAGTTGCGTCGCGTTGTTCGTGCAGCGCTCGAGATCGCGGTTCTCGTCGGTCACGAGGCCGCCGAGGCCGAGTGATCCGCCCTGCGGCGAGTCCACCAGATCCTGCTGGACGCCTGCGGTGTAGTCCGGCAGCAGACGCTGCAGCGCCTGCGGCACGTTGAAGACCAGCCCGATGGCGAGTGCGATCATCGCGACTCCCGCCGTGATCCGCAGCCCTCGCTCCCGGTTGCGGAAGGCCCTGATCCGCTGGACCACGCTGCGGCCGGCCAGCGCGAAGGCCAGCAGCGGAACAGCGACTCCGACGGCGAAGGAGACCGTCAGGACAACCGTGTCCAGCCCGATCCTCCCGGTGGCGCCGGCCACGATGATCGCCGCGAGCACGGGACCCGCGCACGGCACGAAGACGGCGCCGAGGGCGAGACCCACGCCGAAGCCGCTTCCCCTGTTCTCCACGTTCCTGCGCGGCAGCCACTGGAACGGCTTCTCCAGCAGCTGCTCGATCCTCGGCACGATGAGCCCGACACCCAGCACGACGAGCACGACGATCCCGGCCCACCGGATGACGTCCTGAGGCAGTCGCAGCAGCCCCAGGAGCAGCGAGCCGAGCAGGGTGACGAGGGAGAAGCTCAGCACCAGTCCGGCGATCACCAGGAACGGCCGGCTTCTCCGCGCCGGGAGGACGTCGCCCCCGTCTCCCCCGCCCGACGGGGTTCCGCCGGTGAGGAAGATGACCGGCAGCACCGGCAGGATGCACGGCGAGATGCCGGTGATGAGTCCGCCGAGCAGTCCGATGATGATCAGGTCCATGGTCCTGCCTTCCGTCGTGGGTTGTTCGGTCGGCGAGGACGATCGGATTGGATTCCATCCGATCCACCGTCCGCTCCGAAGAAACGTCGACGCCGCGGGAAGGCCGCGGCTCGGATCTACGGAGGTAGATGATGTTCAGCTCCAAGAAGAAGTTCGCTGCAGCGGTTTCCCTGGGCTTCGCCGGCCTGCTCGTGCTGTCCGGCTGCTCGATGAGCTCGGAATCGACGGCCAAGACCCCGGCGTCCTCGTCGGAGTCGTCCCCGGCATCCAGCGCGCCCGCGACCATGGATCCGGCGGCGGATCTGGTCGGACCCGGATGCGCGGCGTATGCGAAGGCCGTGCCCGACGGCGCCGGCTCCATCCAGGGGATGTCGCAGGATCCGGTCGCTGTGGCGGCGTCCAACAACCCGATGCTGACGACCCTCGTCTCGGCGGTGAGCGGCAAGCTCAACCCGGATGTGAACCTGGTCGACACGCTGAACGGCAGCGAGTTCACGGTCTTCGCCCCCGTCGACGACGCCTTCGCGAAGATCCCGGCGGCGACCATCGACGGGCTGAAGACCGACGCGAAGACGCTCACGACGATCCTCACCTATCACGTGATCCCCGGACAGCTCGACCCGACTCAGATCGTCGGAACGCACAAGACGGTCGAAGGCGCGGACGTCACCGTGACCGGCAGCGGCGATGACCTCATGGTCGGCGGCGCGAAGGTGCTCTGCGGTGGCGTGCACACCGCCAACGCGACCGTCTATCTGATCGACTCGGTGCTGATGCCGCCGAGCAACTGACACTGCCCCTCGATCGACGAGGGCGCCCGGACCTGTCCAGAGGCCCGGGCGCCCTCGTCCGCGCACGGCCGACCGCTCCGTCACATAAGACCTGACCGTCAATACCGGACAACTTAGTCTGCTATTCTGAGTCCTGTAATCACTGTCGCATGAGCCTGGAGGCGTTCGTGATCGCTATCACCAACACAGCCCCGGCGAGCCTCGCATGAGCCTCACCGCCGTACTGCTGACCATCGGCATCGCCGCCCCCGGATTCGCGTCTCTGCTCGCGCTGCTCCCCGGCGTGCGCCGCGCCATCCGACGCCTGGGCGTGATCGGCGCAGCGTTCGGCCTGACGGCCGCTCTCGCGCTGGCGATCCTCGTCGGCGTCTCGGGGCAGGCGACCACGATCCGCCTCGGCGCAGATGATGGCCTGTGGTTCGGCACGACGGCGGACAGGCTCACCGTCCTCCTGCTGCTGCTCGTCAGCTTCGTGAACACCGTCGTCCAGGTGTTCGCACGACGGCAGCTGCTCGGCGACGACAGCGCGGCTCGGTTCGTCATCCGCTCCGGCCTGCTCATCTCAGCGACGGCCGTCATGGTCACCTCGGCATCCGTGATCACGCTCGCGGCGGGATGGACGGCATCCGGTCTGGCTCTGATCGCTCTCGTGTCGATGCACTGGCCGCAGCCTGCTGCCCGCGACGCGGCCCGGCACACCGCCCGCATGATCCTCATCGGCGACGCCGCCCTGTGGGTCGCGGTGGTGCTCCACCTCACGCACGGCGGGACCCAGGACATCAGCGCACTCGTGCCCGCTCCGGATGCCGGTCCCGTGACCGGCACGATCATCGCCGTTCTGCTCGTGGTCGCCGCTGCCGCGCGCTGTGCGCAGCTGCCCTTCCACCGCTGGCTGTCGGCCTCGCTGGTTGCACCCACCCCCGTCTCGGCGATCCTGCATGCCGGCGTCGTCAACGCGGGCGGAATCCTGCTGGTGCGCCTGTACCCGCTGGTGGGAGCCAGCCTGTGGGCGACCGGCCTCACGTTCGCGGTCGCCGCCGTCGGCACCGTGTACGCGACGCTGATCATGCTGGCCCGCCCTGACATCAAGGGCGCCCTGGTCTACTCGACGATCGCGCAGATGGCGTTCCTGCTGCTGGCCTGCTCGCTGGGGCTGCTGGCCGCCGCGATCTCGCACCTGATCGCCCACGGCATGTTCAAGTCCACGCTGTTCCTCGGATCCACCTCCACTGTCGGATCCCACGTCCGCCACGAGGACGAACCGGCGCTCGCGCCCCTGAGTCGCATCCGACTGGTGGCGCTGGGCGTGCTGAGCATCACCGTCGCCGCCGCATCGGTCGCCGCGCTCGCCGGCGTGCTGCGCCCCGAGTCGCATGCCAGCGGCGCGGTGCTCATGGCGTTCGCTGCGCTGACCGCGGCATCCGCCGGGTGGGGCTGGATCCACCGCAGGCCGACAGGCTCCGGCATCGCGATCCTCCTCATCGCGGTTCCACTCATGGCTGCGGCTTATCTGACGATCCTCACCGCGATCACTCGCTTCCTGGATCAGGACCTCGCACCGATGGGCGCCGCGGCAGCACCCGCATGGGCGTTCGCCGCGCTGCTGGTGGCGCTGGTCGCCGCCTGGTTCGCTCCCTCGCAGGCACGGCGCTTCCCGCGGGCGGCCGCATGGCTGTATGCGCACGTCCTGGCCGCAGGGCAGCCCATCCGGTTCCAGTCGCGCGCGATGACGGCGCCCCGCACGATGCCGTATCCGCATCCGCACGGCGTCGTGCCCATCCCCCGCGTGGGCCGCCCGCTGGTCGCCGTCATGCCCGAGCCCGCGTCTGAGGGAGTGCGGCTGTGAGCCGCGGCGAGACAGCCCTGGAGATCTCCGACGCCGAGGAAGCACGCCGCCGCCTGAACCGGGACGTGATCGAGGCGAGCCGGATCTTCACCGGGACCTGGCCCCTGCAGGACTTCATCTCGGGCAACCCGCTCGAGGGGCTGATCGACGAGCCCTTCACCGAGGCCGCACGGATCGCCGGTCAGCTGCTGGGTTCTCGCGTCATGCCGCCGGAGACGTGGATGCGCGAGCTGTACAAGGACGGCAGGATCACGGATGCCGATCTGCGGCGAGCGCTGCAGACCCTCGCGCCCCGCGTGTTCGAGCAGCCGTCGATCATCGTCGGCAGCACGGTGTTCGAGCCGGACGAGATCATCCTGGTGGACCTGCTGCACGGACTCACCGTCCCGACGCCGAAGCGCACGCAGCTCACGCTCGCGCAGCGCCTCGACTCCGACATCGCGGCACGCATCGAGACGCATGTGATCACCTACCTCGGCGGATACTTCGGCGAGGGGCAGGCGACCTGGTCGATGCCCGCGCGGCAGAGCGGGCTGTTCGCGGCCTGGCGCGGCCTGGCGCCGCACACTCCGAGGCTGCCGCGGCGCACCAGAGCGAGTCTGAGAGCCGTCGACGCCGAACCCGCGGATGCCCTGCTGCACGCCCTCGCCGAGCTGGGCGTTCCCGACTCCGAACGCGTCGAGTACCTCCGCTGCCATCTGTCGAGCCTGCCGGGGTGGACGGCTCGCATCCGCGGACGCCAGGCGGATCCTGCGCACGAGATCGCGGATCTCCGGGAGTACCTGGCCCTGCGGGTGAGCGTCGAGGCCGCCTTCCTGGTGCCCGAGCACGCGGGCACCACGGCGTACGAGGCTGCCCGCTGGATCCCCGTTCAGGCGCCGGTTCTGCCCGGCCCGCGCGAGCGCGCGGCGCACGTTCTCTCGCTGCTCTCCGCCGACGCAACGCCGGAGGATCGCGACACCGTCGCCGATCTGCTCATCCACGTGCCGCTGCGCCGTCGCGAGCTGATCTGGCTGGAGGCGTACGAAGCCCACTATCGCGACGGACTGCTGACCGCGATGGATGCTCCCCGTGCTCTGCCGCCCGCTCCGGCGGCGCCGTTCGCGCAGGTGGCCTGCTGCATCGACAACCGCGCCGAGGGACTGCGGCGGCATCTGGAGGAGACCGGTCCGTACCAGACCATGGGATTCGCCGGCTTCTTCTCCGTCGCCATGCGCTTCGCCCCGCTGCTCAGCGCGACGCACCGCCACCAGCACCCGGGCCCCGGAACGTCGCAGTTCGATCTCACCGAGTCGCCGGCCCCCGGTCACGACGGTGAGAACGCGCGGCACCTCGCGGGCCGGCAGATGGCCGCCGCGGTGCAGTCCTCCTGGCACACGGCCGAGGAGGTGCCCGGAGCGGCGTTCATCCTCGCCGAGGCGACCGGCTGGGCGGCCGGGCCCATCGCCGCAGCGCGGACGCTGGCTCCGCACGCATCCAGCGCCCTGCTCCGGAAGGCCACCGGCAGACTCGCCCCCGAGGCCACGACCGACATCACGCTCGACGCGCTCACCCCTGATCAGCGCGCACAGACCGCCGTGACGATCCTCACACTGCTCGGGCTGACCGACGGCTTCGCGCGACTCGTGGTGTTCACCGGTCACAGCGCCAGCACGACCAACAACCCGTACCAGGCCGTACTGGACTGCGGCGCCTGCGGCGGGCACCCCGGCGCTCCGAACGCCAGGGCGGCCGCCGAGCTGCTGAATCGGACCGATGTGCGCGACGCGCTGGTCGAGCACGGCATCCGCATCCCGGCATCCACGCTCTTCGTCGCGGCGGAGCACAACACGACCACCGACGAGGTCGCCGTCCTCGACGCGCACCTCATCCCCGCCGACCATGCAGATGACGTGGCACGACTGCGCGCCGACTTCGAGACCGCGGGCGAGCAGCTCGCGCTGGAGCGGGTCGAGACGTTGCCCGCCGCCGCAGGGCACGGCAACGGCCGGGCTGCCGTGCGCCACGTGCGCACGCGCTCGGTCGACTGGGCGCAGGCGTTTCCGGAATGGGGCCTCGCGGGCAACACGGCGACCATCATCGCCCCGCGCGCGCTGACCCGCGGCGTGAACCTGGACTGCCGCGTGTTCCTGCACGACTACGACCACCGCGGCGACGCCGACGGCTCGGTGCTGGAGACGCTGCTCATGGGCCCGACGATCGTGGCGCAGTGGATCAGCTGTCAGTACTACTTCTCCGCTGTCGACCACCAGAAGCTGGGCGCCGGGTCGAAGACGCTGCACAACGTCGTCGGGGGCGGCCAGGGTGTCATGGCCGGGCCGACCACCGACCTGCAGGTGGGGCTGCCGTGGCAGTCGCTGTCGGACGGCATCCGCCTGCGGCACGAGCCGATGAGGATGCTGACGCTCGTCGAGGCTCCCACCTCGCGACTCGACGAGATCATCGAGCGGAACCCGATGCTGCGCGATCTGGCCGCGAACGCCTGGATCACCCTGTGCGCGCGGGAGGGCGACGGCGAGCCATGGCTCCGCTATTCGTCGGCCGGGTGGAGTCCGCTGATCCGCGGCGCGGTCGCGCATTGATCGGTGCTCCCCACGGGGAGTAGTGTGTCATTTATCACGGCTTTTCCCGTGATAAATGAGGAGTGCGACAGATGGCAGACGACGGTCACGACGACGAAGCGCTCGCCGCGACCGTCGGAGTTCTCCTCAAGGCGCTGCGCCTGGTCGGCAAGTCCGGCGATCCGGATGCTGCCAACCGGCTCGCCGCGCGGGCCTGGCTCGCACTCCGCGACGAGCACCCGAGGCAGGCCGAGCTGCTCAACGGCGCCATGCACTACCTGGCACGCCTGCCGCAGACGACCGACCTGGATTCCGCATCTTCACCCAACAATCAGGAGGACCAATGAGCAACGACCCGCAGCTCGATGTGCGCAACGACGTGCCGCAGCGTCGGCATGAGCTGATTCTGCAGAACTACCACGACCTGGAGGCCGGCAAGGGCTTCGAGCTGATCAACGACCACGACCCGAAGCCGCTGTGGTACCAGTTCGACGCCGAGTTCAACGGCCAGTTCACCTGGGATTACCTCGAGCAGGGCCCGACGGTGTGGCGCGTCCGCATCGGCAAGCCCTGACTTCGGTCGCATGCTGATCGAGCCGGATGCCCGTGCACGTGGCATCCGGCTCGATCCCTGTCTGCAGGAGCCGCACTCGTCTTCAGACCGCGCCTCCGTCTCGGTGCACGACGAGCCCCTGCTGATCGAAGATCATGATCACCTCGGCGGGGCCGCCCTCGGCGATGAACGCATGCGGCGTCATGGTGGCGAACTCGGCGGCCTCGCCCGCCTCGACGAGGATCATGCGGTCGCCGAGCAGGAGCCGGATCCGCCCCTCGAGCACGAAGAACCAATCGTGGCCGGGGTGCACGCGCTGCTCGGGCATCATTCCGCTGGGCTCGAGGCGGACTTTCAGAGCCTTCATCTGGCCTGTCGCCTTGGAGAGCGCCCAGGTGGTGCGCGCGCCTTCCTGGCTGGGCACGGGACGGATCACCACGTCGGTGTCCACGTCGTCCTCGAGCAGGGTCTCCACGTCGGTCCGCAGCGCCCTCGCCAGGGGGAGGAGCACGTCCAGGCCGATCGAGCGCTTGCCGGTCTCGATCCGGCTGATGGTCGAGGTGCTCAGATGGGATCGTTCGGCCAGGTCGTCGAGTGACAGCGATTGCGCACGGCGCAGACTGCGCAGTCGGGTTCGGACGATCTGTTCGAGATCGGACATGAGGACGCTCCTCTCTCTGCGCGTAGTTTGCGAATTCTGCAAATGCCTGTCCAGTATACGCAATATCCTGCTATCGTCGAGCCATGTCCACCGCCCACGCATCCCACCAGCACGGCGATGATCGCACCCCGGCCGTCCGGCACACCGACGTCGCGATCATCGGAGGCTCGGCGGCCGGTCTGGCTGCCGCCCTGCAGCTCTCTCGCCAGAGGCGCTCGGTGATCGTCGTGGATTCCGGGCTTCCGAGGAACGCGTCAGCGGCTCAGATGCACAGCTACCTCGGACACGAGGGGCGCTCCCCCAGCGAATTCCTGAAGATCGCTCGAGCCGAGGTGCGTTCCTACGGCACGGAGATCCTCGCGGGGCAAGCCATCGCTGTCACTCGCGATGCCGATGCCTTCCGTGTCGAGCTGACCGGTGGCCACGTGCTCTTCGCTCGGCGCGTGGTGGCGGCGACAGGGCAGACCGATGAGCTTCCCGGCATCCCCGGCCTGGCGAAGCACTGGGGCGGATCAGTGATCCACTGTCCCTTCTGCCACGGCTACGAGGCGCGGGATGGGCGGATCGTCGCTCTCGTGACATCGCCCGCCGGTCTTCATGCACTGCCTCTCCTGCGCCAGCTCACCTCGCGACTGACGGTCGTGGTCCACGACGGCGTCTCCGCAGCCGACCAGCGGCTGGCAGCACTCTCGGATGCTGGAGTGCAGGTCATCGCCGCACCCGTCGACGAGATCCTCGACGACGAGGAGGGCCGGCTGCGCGCCCTGCGGATGACCGATGGCACCGAGGTGCCCGCTGACACCATCCTCGTCGGCACTCGTCTGCACGCACGGGTGGAGCCTTTCGCGGCCCTCGGGCTGACGGCGGGCGAGCACCCCAGTGGCACAGCGAGCCACGTCGATGCGGACAGCATCACGGGGCAGACGTCCGTGCCCGGGCTTTATGCCGCAGGCACCCTCGCCGAGCCCATGCTGCAGGTGCTGCCGACGGCGGCGGCCGGCGCACGGGTCGGTGCGATGGTCAGCTTCGATCTCGCCGAAGAAGACCTTCGGACCGCCTCCCGCCCGGTTGCCCATGCCGCCGACTGGGATGCTCGCTACCGCAGCTGAGTATTCGACCCTGTGAGCACCACTGATTATTGCGGTTGAGCACCACCGGATATCGCGGTTGAGCACCAGGCGGTATTGCCGGTGAGCACCACTGCTGTGGGATCGGCGCTCACCGGCATCGAC